>Ga0163153_10001169_pt1 | contig 42288 bp, 42 predicted proteins | sample OliLakLV19MP6IB1_FD_148629 | JGI IMG/M metagenome (GOLD analysis project Ga0163153, IMG submission 148629) | Freshwater microbial mat bacterial communities from Lake Vanda, McMurdo Dry Valleys, Antarctica - Oligotrophic Lake LV.19.MP6.IB-1 | ecosystem: Environmental > Aquatic > Freshwater >... | reverse complement strand
CACGCGGTCGACACGCTTACGTGCGACGCCGCACTCGGCGACGCACTCGGCCAGGCGGGCAAGGCGTACGTCGAGGCCGAGTTCACGTGGCCGGCGATCCTGGCCCGCTACCGCGCATTTCTCGAAGCGGTTCTCGCGCACCGCCCGTGACCCGACGCCTCGCTTCCGCAGTTCTCGCTCGCGGCTGCGCCCTCCGGCGCTCGATCGCCCGTGTGGATCGTCGTCGGCGCCGCGCCTACGGATCTGCGCCTGGACGTTCACTCAGCCTTGGCGATCGCGTCGATGAGTTGCGCCCCGGTGACGGAGATGTCGAACTGGCGGAGCCGGGCCCTGCCCGCGGCGACGAGCCCGCGGCACAACGCGTCGTCACCGACGACACGCGCTACTGCCGCGGCGACCGTGAGCGGGTCCTTGTCGTCGAGCAACAACCCCGCTTCGCCGAGGGTCTCGGGAACCGCGGTCGACGAGTAGGCGACGATCGGAACCTCGTGGTGCCACGCCTCGAGCAACGGCACGAGGAAGCCCTCGTGCTCGCTACACGACACGAACACGTCGGCCGCGGCGTAGTACGCGGCGAGGGCCTCGGGGGTCACGGCCCGCGCCACCTCGACGGCGTCGGCGAGGCCGAGGCGATCGACGAAGCGTTCGAGCGCGAGTTCGTACGCGTCGGACGACGAACCGCCAACGAGTAACAGTCGCGCGTTCGGGTCGTAGAACCTGCGATACGCGGCCACCGCCTTCACAATGTCGTGCTGTGCCTTGTTGGGTGCGAGCCGTCCGACGAAGAGCCACGTTGTCCCGGTCGCCTGCGCTCGGAGGCGGGCAACCGTCGCGGCGTCGGGTTCGATCGCTAAGACTTCGGGTGGAATCAGGATCGGAACGACGGTCGTCTTCGCGTACCCGGCGTCGACGAGTTCACTCTCGTTGTACCGCGAGTCGCCGATGCCGAGCGCGGTGCGCGCCGCGAGTTGGGTGAGCTGGCGCCGGCCCCACGCGACGCCGGTTGCCGCGACGGGCGCCCAGCCCGCGTAATAACGCAGCGGCGTGAGGTTGTGGTAGTCGACGATGAGCCGTTCCCGCCGCCCGAGTAGCTCCTCGGCGAGGATCGACCCGATCGCCAGGTGGTAGATGAGCTTGTCGTCGGCGCCCGCCTTGAACCGGCGCCCGTACTCCTTGCGGTCGAAACCGCCTTGGCCCACGAACGCGGGCCGCGTCTCGGTGAAGAAGATCTCCGACTCGAATCCGGCCTCACGCAGCACTGATCGCGCCGCGAGCGCGTGGGTCCCGATGGCCCCCGGCTCGAAGACCGGAACGAATTGATGCACGGCCGTCACTACGGGTCTCCCACGACGGCGCGGACCTCGTCGACGAGGGTCTGGCGCGACCGTGCCAGGTCGAACTCGGCCAGCCGCGCCGTGCCGGCGTCGACGAGTGCGGTGCGCAGTGCTGCGTCGTCGAGGACGCGGGCGACCGCGGCGGCGACGGTGAAGGGGTCCTTCGACGGAAGCAGCAGCCCGGCCGTCGCCAGCGTCTCGGGTACCGCGGCCGCGGCGTACGCGACGATCGGAACGCCGTAGTGCATCGCTTCCAGCAGCGGCACGCAGAACCCCTCGTGCTCGCTGCACACGACGAACACGTCGGCCGCGTCGTAGTAGGCATGCTTTTCTTCGTCGCTCACCGCGCCCGCAATGTCGACTGCGTCTTCGAGTTCGAGCGCGACGACGAACTTCTCCAGCGAGTTGAGGTACGCATCGGATGACGCGCCGCCGAGCAGGTGTAGTCGCGCGTCGGGGTCGTGAAACTTCCGGTGCGCCGCGAACGCCTTCACCAGATCGTGCTGCGCCTTGTTGGGTGAGATACGCCCGACGAACAACCAGTCGGACCCACCACCGGCTTTGCGCGCGGCCAGCCGGTCGCGCGTCGCGGGGTCGGCCGTGTCGCGGCCGATCGACGCGGTGTCGAACAGGATGGGAACCACGCCGACCCGGTCGTAGTCGAGTTCGCGCAGCTCGCCGGCGTTGTACGACGAGTCGGCCAGGCCGAGGCTCGCCCGCACCGCGAGCTTCGAGAGCTGGCGGCGGCCGAGCGCGAGCTGACCCACGACGTACGGCTCCCAACGCGCGTAGAACGACGGGGGCGTGATGTTGTGGTAGTCGACGATGACCGGTTCGCGGCGCGCCAGCACGAACTCGGCGACCGGCGACCCGATGGAGGAGTGGTACATGAGCCACGTCGCCTCACCGGCGGCGCCACCTTCGAACGAGCGGTACGGATGGGCCCGCTTCTTGTACGGGTCCTTGGCCTCGTGGGCGTAGATCTCCGACACGTACCCGGCGTCGCGCAGCGCATCCTGTACCCGGAGGTAGTGCCCACCGACTGCGTCGCGCGGGGCCAGCGTGGGAACGAACTGATGAACCGTCGTCACAACATCGCTAACCGAGCGCTACCGGCGTTGGAGTTTCCCACTCAGCCATCGTAAGGGAGCAGTCGCCTTCCACGATGTCGAGCCGTACAAACTCGCGATCTCGGTGTGCGCGGTCGCCAAAGCGGCCTCGCTCGCGGCTTCTGCTGCCGCCTTACTCGCGGCCAGCGCCGCCTCGCGATCGCGTAAGTCGGCGATTGCGGCGTGCGCGACCGCCAACTCCCGCTGGCCCGCGACGAACCGACCTTCGGCTTCCTGGAGCGCGCGTTCCGTCACGCGGTCTCGTCCACCGCCGTGCAGGTCACCGCCGAGCGCCTCCGCGTTCGCGAGGTCGACCAGCCGCGCGACCGCCAGTTCGGTGAGTGGTTCGAAGGAACAGATCAGGTCGCTGGGGCGGCCGGTGAGGAACTGCTGCTGCACGCGGCTGTACACGGCGTTGTCGTCACTGATCGCGAACACGCCTTCACCGATCCGGTAGTCGTAGACATACGGAAAGATGTCGCGTATCTCGGTGACGAAGTCGATGGGAAGGACGTTTCCGAACGAGGTCGTCGTGAAGAGATTCAGTTCGATCACCGCAATGGGTCGCATCTCCGCGATCGTGCGCTTGGCGCCCCGAAGAACCTTGAGTTCGTGACCCTCGACGTCGATCTTCATGAAGTCGACGTGGCGGAGCTCGAGGTCGTCGACCAACTCATCGACCGTCCGTGCTTCAACGGTGATCGCACCGGTGTGAATACCTGCTGCCAGGGTCCGTTCCTTGACGAAACTGCCCGCCGAGAACCAGTCGCTCTCGAAGAACTCGAGTGTCCCCGCACTGTCGCTCAGCGCCAGGTTCAGCAGGTCGACGTTCTTCAGCTCGGCCCCAGCCACGTTCTCCGACAAGCGTTGGAACGTGCGCGGCGCCGGCTCGATCGCGACCACGCGCCCGCCGGGGACCAGATCGGCAAATCCGATCGTGAGGAGTCCGAGGTTGGCCCCGATATCGAGCACGACCGACGTGTCGGTGAGCACCACGTTCGCGCAGTCGAGTGCGGGCTCGCGGATCTCGGGTGGGAGATCAGCGACGAAACCGTCGCCGTCGTCGCCGGTGATAGTGACCGTTCGATCGCCCAGGCGGACGGTTTTCTCGGAGCTCACCGGCGGGACGCTAGTTGTCGGGCAATCGCGTTACGAAACGCTCGATCGTCGCTACCGAGCCCGGCGACCGGCCACGACGTAGCCGCCGGACCCGAAGAGCGCCTCGGAGATCCGGATGATGTTGTCGTTCAAGAGCCCGGCGTCAGGATGAGTGGATGGCAGCGGTTGGAGATGCTCGACCGCGGCGTAGTTCTGCACCTCGATGTCGTCGAAATCGCGCGTGTGCAACAACTCGGCCCACGTCGCCGCGTGCAACGGGCGGCCGGGTGCGAGGTCGGCTTCGACCTCCGTACGACCGCGGCCCCACGCCGCGGGAGCGACGCTCGCGACGACGAGCGAGCCGCCGGGCGCGAGACGGGACACGGCCAGGTCGAGGAGGTCGATGGCCTCACCGACGGGCAGGCGCTCGATGCACGCGCGCAGGACGACGCCGTCGAGGTCGCCGGGCGCCACCGAGCGCAGGTGGCCGATGACGTCGTCGACGCGCACTTCGAGTCCGGTCGCGATCGCGGCGTCGGCGATGTCGAAGCGCGGTTCGACCCCATACGCATCGATCCCTTCGCGACTCAACGTCGCGAGCAGCACGCCATCGCCTGATTCGCACACCGCGACCCGTCCGCCACGACCGGCGAGTGCTCGTGCGATCGCGACATCCCAGGTCGTGTCGTCGCGCTCCGCTCGAACACGCGCGCCCTCGGCACGGGCCCGCTCGGCGTGACCCGACGTGCGCTCCAACTCGTCGACGCGGTTGCCGAGCAGTCGCAGGGCGTGGGTGATCGCGGCGCCGAGCGCGCTCACCTGCTGGACGACGAACACGTGGTACCAGCCGAGAAGTTTGGCCAGGACCCGCTTGAACAGACCGACACCTGGCTTGTTCGACGCAGTCGGGATAACGAGTTCCATCGAGATGGCTTCTTCGGCGCGTTCGAGCGCGGCGTCGAAGTCGTCGCTCGCCTCGGGTGGCGAGAATCGGGCGAACAATTCGTCGAGTTCCCGGCTGAATCCGGGCGGATAATCGCCTGCGGCCCGGCGCGCCCGTACTTCGGCCTCGATCTCGCGACGAATTCGCTGAAGGTCAAGCGCTTGCTCGGACACGGCGGCGAGCAGGCTACATTGCGCGACCGTGACGGCCGAACACCCAGACCTGGACGCGTTGCTCGTCGAGCTGCGGGAGCGGGTCGAGAAGCGACGCCGGGAGGGCCTGTACCCCGAGGGTCTCGAAGAGACACTGGACGAGCACTTCGACCGGCTGATGGGGGAGCGACCGACCCCCTCACCCGCGCTCTACGACGAGATCCGCGCCGCGCTCTACGAACTCGAGAACTTCGAATACAGCCGGACCCGCATCGACGCCGGCAGCGAGGTCCCGGGCGGCGAGTTCGCCCACCGGGCCGTCGGCAAGGTCGTGAGCCGCCAGATCCAGGGCGTACTGGAACAAGCGCAGGAGCACGCACACGTCGTCGCGCGCACCGTGTCGCTCGTCGCGGAGATCACGTCGTCGCTCGCCCGCCAGTACGACACGAAGGTTCTGCAGCAACTCGACGACCTCCAGGCCCGCATCGCCGAGCAGCAGCGGGCGGTAAACGACCTGAAGCGCAACGTGCTCGACGTGAGCGCACGCACGCCCGGGTCGCCGGTCAGCACGTTCTACGACGAGGCGGCGTTCACCGGCGCCTTCCGCGGCACCACTGACGAGTTACAGCTGCGCTACCGCGGTCTTGCCGAAGCATTCGCGGGGTGCGACCCGGTGCTCGACATCGGCTTCGGACGCGGTGAGTTCCTCGAGTTGCTGCGCGACGCGGGCGTACAGGCTCGGGGGGTTGAGGTCGATCCTCGGCTCGTCGCAATCGCGCGCGGAAGGGGGCTCGACGTCGAAGCGATAGACGGTGGTGTCGAGTATCTCGCCCAGGTTCCCGCGGCGAGTCTCGGCGGGCTTGTGATGATTCAGGTGATCGAACACCTCTCTCCGCAACACGTGATCGACACCGTCGCGCTCGCCGCGGAGAAGGTCCGAGCCGGAGGCCGGGTCGTGATCGAGACGGTCAACCCCGTTTCGCTGAACACGTATGCACGCGCGTTCTGGGTCGATCCCGATCACGTGCGCCCCGTCCATCCGGCGTTCCTCGAGTTTTTGTTCCACCAAGCCGGGTTCGCGAAGGTCGAGGTCGAGTGGCGCTCGCCGATGGAGCCCGACGAGACCCTCCAGCTGTTGCCGGGCGACGACCCGCAGACCAAGCAGATGAACGCGAACCTCGAACGGCTGAACGAGTTGCTGTTCGGATACCAGGACTACGCGGTCATCGCCACCCGGTGAGCGCGTGACGGGCGTACATCAGGTCCTCGCTGCGGCCGCGCCCGGCGACGCGATCACGAACTCCGCGCTCGAGATCCGCGATCGCCTACGCCAGATCGGTCCGTCCGAGGTGTACGCGCGGCACATTTCATCCGAACTCGAGAACAACGTCTTGCGACTGGAGAGGTTCCCGAACCGCAGTACGAACGACGTCATCATGTACCACGCGTCGATCGGCGAACCGCTCGTTCACGCGTTCCTACTGAGCCGGCGCGAGCCGCTGGTGCTCGTGTATCACAACGTCACGCCGTCGCGTTACTTCGACAACTGGGATCCGGCGTTCGCGGAACTCCTCGATCTCGGGCGGAGCGAGTTGGTCGAGCTTCGGCACCGCGTTGCGATCGCAATCGCCGACTCGACGTTCAATGCCGAGGAGCTGACGATGATGGGCTACCCGGAGGTCCGGGTCATCCCGCCTGTCATCGATCCGCGCCGGTTGGTCGACATCGAGCCCGCGCCGTCGACGCTTCATCACCTGCGTGAAGGGCTGCCCGGGCCGTACTTCCTGTACGTCGGCCAGCTCCTTCCGCACAAGCGTCCGGACATCCTCATCGAAGCGATGCACATCGCGACGACCTATATGGGTATCGACGCGCTCCTCATGCTCGTCGGGCACTTTCGCCTGGCCTCGTACACCGACGTGCTCGTCGAGACGATCCGCGGGTTCAACCTCGCGAACGTGCACGTTGTCGGACCGGTCGCCAACGATGCGCTGGCGGCGTTCTACACAGAGGCCCGCGCGGTCGTGACCGCGAGCGAGCACGAAGGTTTCTGTGTGCCGTTGGTGGAGGCGATGGCCTTCGGGAACCCTGTTGTCGCGCGGGCGTGTGGAGCGGTGCCCGAGACGGTCGGCGACGGCGGGCTTCTCCTCCCGGCCGACGCCGGCCCGGCGCTGTACGCCGAGGCCCTCACTGCGCTCATGGAGGACGACGTGCTCCACAAAGACCTCGCGGAGCGCGCCGTGCGCAGAGCGGCCGAGTTCGACCCCGCCCGAGCGCAAGCCGACCTGTTCAAGGTCTTGCTCGAGGTGCTCTGACATGCGGCTCCTGTACGTCATCCAGCGGTACGGCCGCCACATCGCCGGCGGCGCGGAACAGCACTGTCGCGAGTTCGCCGAGCGCCTCGTGGCTCGTGGCCACGACGTCGAGGTGTTGTCGACGTGCGCGACGTCGTATGTCGACTGGGCCAACGAGTACCGGCCCGGGTTCACGATCGAGAACGGAGTCGGGGTTCGCCGCGTGGCGGTTGAGCGCAAGCGCGACAACATGTTGTTCTCGAAACTGAATGCTCGCCTCGTCAACCACCAGCGCCTCGCGCCGATCGAGCTGCAGCGCGAATGGATGCGCATGCAGGGTCCGAACGCGCCGGACATGCCGAGGTGGTTGCAGCGCAATGCAGGGTCGTACGACTGTGTGATCGCGGTGACGTATCTCTACTGGACGACGTGGGCGTGTTTGCGCGCGGTCGCCGGTTCGGTCCCGACGCTCCTACACCCGACCGCCCACGACGAGCCGCCGTTGCGCCTGTCGTTGTTCGATGACCTGTTCCGGCTCCCCGATGCGTTCGCGTTCCTTACGCCCGAGGAAGCCGAGTTGGTCGGACGCCGCTTTCCCGGATCGCCGGCCGGCGACGTGGTCGGCATCGGGGTCGAGCTGGCCCGGCCCGTCAAAGGCACGGTGTTCCGCCGGCGCGTCGGTCTCGGCAACGACCCCTATCTGCTGTACCTGGGGCGCGTCGATCCGGCGAAGGGTGCGTCCGAGCTGATCGACTACTTCACCGCGTACAAGGACGCGAACCCGTCGAATCTCAAACTCGTGCTCACCGGCCAAGCGGTCATGCCGTTGCCCGTGCGCGAAGACATCGTGCACACCGGGTTCGTCGACGACAAGGTGCGCGACTCCGCGCTCGCGGGCGCCTATGCGCTGGTACAGCCGTCGTACTTCGAGAGTTTCTCGATGGTGTTGACCGAGGCGTTTGCTCAGGCGCGCCCGGCGATCGTGCAGGGCCGCTGCGAAGTGCTCGCCGGCCATGCCGGCCGCAGCGGTGCCGCGATTCCGTACACGGGGTTCGCCGAGTTCGCGGCTGCGGTCGAGCTGCTGCACGGGAACCCGGCGCTGGCCGACGAAATGGGCCTTCGGGGCCGGGCCTACGTCGAGCGCGAGTACGAGTGGGACGTTGCGCTCGACCGGTACGAAGCACTGTTGCAACGCACGGTCCGCACCGCCACTACGTCCGCGCCGGCCTAACTATTCTGTTACCCGGCACACCGCGATGGTGTTGAGCCCGAACTTGTGGCGCCGGCACTGGATGTCTTGTGGGCGGAACCCGGCCTTGACGAGCATCGGCCACAGGTCGCGTGGGTCGAAGTAGTGCTTGTGGTCGTTCATCTCGGCGGGAGGACTGAGGTGCAGACGGAATGCGCTCAACTCGAGGAAGCGCTTTCCCATCCACGTCGGAACGTTGAAGACGCACACGCCACCCGGCCGGGCCAGCTCGCGGAGATCGGCGAGCGCCTGTTGCGGGTCCCAAAGGTGTTCGAGCACCGACATGCACAGTACGACGTCGAGGTCCTTGCCGGGGAGGTCGGCCAACGTCTCCGGGAGAGTCCCCTCGATGGCCGTGATCCTCGGATCGGCGAGCAGATCGGGCGCGAGCGAGACGTCGACGAGGACCGCGTGCTCGACCTCCGGGAGAACACTGCGAACGAACGTCGCGTGGAAGCCACAGCCGAAGTCGCCCACGCGCTTGCCCTTGAAACTTCGCACCGCGCGCCGGATGCGGCGTGACGACAGCCAGATGCCGAACCGGTCGACCGCGGTTGGCGTCCAGCTTTCGCCGAATGCCTCGGACCGCTCGGGCCCTTCAGCGCTTGACAATGATTCCATGGCCGTTGAGGTTGTGGAGTACGAGCCGGTCGTCGTGCATTTTCTGTTCGTCGACGAGTTTCGTGACGCCCGGGCACGCCGGGAAGCCGTAGTCGTCGAACACGACGACGCCACCGGTAGAGAGCCGCGGCCAGATCCACTCGAGCACGTCCTTGGCCGACTGGTACACGTCGACGTCGATGTGGCAGAGCCGGAACGTCTCGTCCGCGATCTTGTCACCCGTGTCCTCGGGGAAGATGCCGCGCAGGAGTTGCACGTTGGTGAGCCCGGCCCGCCGGACGAGTTCCTCGACGATCTCGGGCGAGGTGTTGTCGTGTTTCCCGTCGTGGTAGTAGGTGTCGACCGCACCGGTCTTCACCACGCCTTCCCACGTGTCGCACAGGTACACCGTCTCGGTGAAGCCGAGCGCGGCCGCGCGGGTCGCCATGATCGCTCCGGTGCCGCCCCGCCACACGCCGACTTCGAGGATCGCGCCAGGGATCGCTTGCAGCTCGCCGACGAGAGTCCAGAGCTCGTAGCAGCGCCACACGTCGACGAATGTGTTCCGGCGGACCAGGTCGTGGATACGCGCGAAGTCGGCGTCGACCTGCCACGGCGCGTACGTCGAGATCGGGTACGCCATCGCGTGCGCACCGGTCTTCACCGCCTCGTTTCGCATGAACGGCATCGCGACGCCCTTGGCGATCGAGTAGGCGGACTGCTTCGCGAGCGTGCCGTAGTACTTGAGGTATGACATTCGTGCCTTATCCGGTTGGGGGGGACGGGGGACGGTTGCGCGCCGTCGCGACGACCGTGCCGTGGAGCACGAGGGTCGAGACGAACGTCTGGGCAGCAACGATGACGGCCGCGAGCCCGGTGACGGCGAGGTGGTTCTCGAACGTGTCGGCCCGCTCGAGTGCGAGGTCGTTTTGCAGATACGTGACGATCAGCGGGACGGCGAGGGCAATACCGAGCGCGGCCAGGCCGAAGGAGGCGAGCACGGTGCGCGTGTATGGAAACGCCCGCAGCCATTTGCGTGTGTGCCGACCGGTGTAGTCGAACAGCACCTGCGCGATCGTGCCGAGGAAGAACGCCTGCACTCCCACAGCGAGGACGGCGACGCCGACGAACTGCCAGTGCAGCGAGAGGGAAAACGCTCCGACGTCGACATCGCCAAAGCTCAACGGCACGGTCAGCAACAACCCGAGCGCGACGAGCGCGATGCCCGGCTTGAAGACGAAGAAGTCCGAGCCGTACACGAACATGGCCCGGAGGTTGATCCACGCCGCCGAGAAGGGCGAGAACCATCCCGAACGTTTGTGATGGCTCAGTCGGCCTTCGCGGTCCTTGAGGAACGTGACGGGCACTTCAGCAGTGCGCAGCTCCATGTGCACCGACTTGAGCACCATTTCCGACGCGTACTCCCACGACTGCGACTGGAGATCCATCCGATGGAGCGCGTCGAGCGTGATGCCCCGCATCCCGCAGTGAATGTCGCTGAATTTCGACGAGTAGACGCGGTTGAGGATCCACGTCGTGATCGGCGTGCCGAGGCGCTGATGCAGCCACGGCATTGCGCCCTTCTCGATCGAGCCCTTCCAGCGCGACCCCATGACGAACTCGAACCCGGCGCGGAACTGCTCTACGAACGGTTCGAGGTTGCGGAAGTCGTAGGTGCAGTCGGCGTCGCCCATGACGATCCACGGAGACCGGATGTACGGGATGGCGTCGAGGTAGGCGCGCCCGAGTCCGCGTTTGGGCGTGCGCAGCACGCGGGCCCCGCCCTTCAGGGCGAGCTTGGTGGTGTCGTCGTCACCGCTGTCGATGATGAGGATCTCGCCCCGGACGCCGGCCCGGGCCAAACCCTCGCGGCACCAGGCCACGAAGTCGGAGACCGTCAGCTCCTCGTTGAGGGCGGGGATGACGATCGACAACTCCGGATCGGGTTCGTCCTGCTCCGGCAGCAGCAATTCGACGTCAGAGTCGATCTCGACGGCAGCCTCCACCAGCCGGATCGTAGCGGTCGGCGACCGCTAACAGCTGCCTGTGCCCAGGCAGGGCGTGAGCACGAGGGCGACGCCGACGGCCGCGCTGTAGCCCACGGCTACGGCCCAGCTTCCCGCGAGGAACCGGCGCGCCCCCGACCCCGGCTCCGACCGGCCGAGGTTCCACGCCCATCCCACGGCCGCGATTACGGCGAGCGTGGGTGCGAAGTCGATCAGATACCGCATCGTCGACGCGTTGAATGGAAAGGCGACCGCCAGCGCGACGCCAATCGCGAAGGCGAACCCGACGAGGAGCGTCCACGCCAGTGACCGGGCCGTGGTGAACATGACGCGGCCCCGTGCAATCGTGACCGCGAGGCCGAGCGTGACGTACGGGAACAACCACAACAAACCGGCCACCGGCTCACGCGTATGGCGCGTCGGGTCGTCGACGAACGTGTTCTCTCTCAGCCAGACGTACGGCCACGTCGCTTCGAACCGGGGCTTGAGCAACAAATAGTCGACGAGGTTGGGCAGCACGTATCCGGCCTCGAAACCGGGGTACTCGCGCATGTTCATCCCGGCGAGCTGGTAGTTGGTGCCAAACTCGGTGAACGAGTCGAATCGCACGTAGTTGTACAGCGCGACGAGTGCACCCACGAAGACCCACGGGCCGAGGAGGTACACAAGCGGAGTGCCGTACCGCTGTCCCGTCGCGCGCGCGGTGACGACGACGAACGCGGTCGCGGTCACGAACAACGACGCGACAATGAGACTCGGACGGGCGCCGACCGCGGCGGCGATGGACGCGCCACCGAGTGCAAGCGACCAGCCCGTCGGGTTCGTGACGTCGCGCAGGCCGCGCAGCAGGAAGTACGCGCCTGCGGCCACGAGCATGTAGCCGCACGCAATCGCGGACTCGTAGGAACGCCCGATCGACACGAGCCACAGCACGGGTGAGCCGAGACCCAGCGCGAAGACCACCGTGATCTCGGCCCACAGCGGCAACGCGGCGAAATGCCGGCGGCGGAACTCACCGAACACGCCGACCGCCGCCGCGAAGCCGAGCAGCGCCGCGATCAGCGTCGCCAGGTTCGGGCTCAGGTTGCCGAATCCGAGCAAGCGGCTCGGGATATGCAGCAGCACCGCGGTGGTGGGACCAGCCGCGGTATAGAGGTTGTCGTCGAACAGCGCTTGGTCATGGCCACCCGCGGCCCGGAAGTCGTAGTTCGCGATCGGGTCGTACGGGTCGGGGAGCGCGAGCAGCTCGGGCGGGGCGGGCGCGAGCGCGGCGTCGCCGTCGAGGAGCGCGTCGGCGGCCTTGGCGTGGAAGCCGACCGGATCCTCGGTCGAGCGCAGGCTCCGGCCGTAGGTCAGCGCCGAGGCGACGTATACGACGCACACGAGTGCCATCGCAAGGACGATCGCGGCGCGCCGGTACCGGGCGAGCGTGCGGGCGGTCGAGTCGTCGGTCTCCGGCGGCGGCGAGTCGACGGTGGCGAGATCGGCGGTGTCGTCGGCCACCGTGGTCGGGCTCACGGCCGGACGGTGGCGACCGCGACGAGCTGCCAGCCCCATCGGGCGTCGGCGAGCGCGAATCGGAACAACCCGCCGAACGCGCTCATTACCAGCCGTGCGACGCGCGATGTCGAGTCGCCGTTTGCGTTGACGTCCTCGATGAGCTTCTTCCCGCGTGCGATGACAAGCAGTTTGTAGAGGTTGAACACCGGGAACCCGGCCCGCTGGATGCGCACGACGTCGAGCCCGGCCTTCTCGACCACTTCGCGCAAGCTGTCGCGGTCGAAGTGGCGGCGGTGCCCGATGTAGCGGTCGTATGCGGAGCGCGGGCCACCGGGCACGGTGATAACGACGCGGCAACCGGGAGCCAGGTACGCGGTCGCATTCGCGAGCAGCGTTGCCGGGTCGTCGACGTGTTCGATCACTTCGGAACACGTCGCGTGTGTCGCCCACGCGCCGAGGTCGGGCGCGACCGAGGTCGGCGCGAGGAGATCGCGCTGCACGAAACGTGCCGCGCGAACCTTGTCGGCGCCCTGACGGATGCCTTCGGCGCTCTGTTCGAGACCGACGAGGTCGATGGCAGGGAAACGCCGGTGCATCTCGGCGAGCAGGTCGCCCTGGCCGCTGCCGATGTCGACGAGTTGGGTACCCGGCCCCAGTTCGCCCAACGCGGCGAAGACCAGGCGCCGGCGGTACTGCTGCGCAGGATTGTCTTCGGCGGCGTCGCCGTAGGCGCTCCAGTGCCCGTCCCAGTCGTCGACTGCCTGCGGATCCGCTTTCGGTTCCATCGTCGGTGATCCTACTTTCGCGTGCGCGCCGCAACGGCGAGCACCGACGTACCGAACGGCACCGGTACGCGCGCCTCGGCGCGGCAGACCGTCTCGAACGCTCGGCCGACGATCGAGGTGCCGCCGGCCGAACTCGTGGGATACGGCCTACGGCGGTAGCGCGAGAAGTATGCAGTCACCGGGATGAACGCGAAGCCGAAGTAGCGAGTCCGCTCGACGTTGAACTCGCGTTCGAGCACGCGGGTGAGCGAACGCCGGTCGTAGCGCCGGTAGTGGCCGAGCATCTCGTCGTGCAGACCGAACAGCTTCTGGATCGCGGGAACCGAGATGACAACGCGCCCGTCGGGGGCGAGGAGTTCGGCCATACGGGTGACGGCCGCGGCGTCGTCCTCGATGTGTTCGAGCACGTCGTGCATGACGATGAGGTCGGCTCCGGGCGTGATCGGCGCGTCGAAGATTCCGCCGAGGTGCACGGTGACGTCCTTGGGCGCGGCGGCCGCCGCAACTGCATGCGCGGCGGGGTCGGGCTCGCACGCCTCGACCTTGAACCCGGCCGTGTGCGCGAGTTCGTTGAACAACCCCGCGCCGCAACCGACGTTGAGGAGTTGTCTCGACTGGGCCGCCCCGAGCCAACGGAGCGTGATGTCGTACTTGGCCCGCGCGTAGTGGTCGTTCTCGCGGAACTCGTGGTCGTCCGCGGTGTACTCCTCGTCAACCATTGACGATCGGTTCCGTTCGCGCGGCCGTACGGGGCTCGCGGTCGCGTCCGGGCCACCCGGCGGAGCGCGCCACGATGTAACGCGGCCGCTCTTTCACTTCTTCGTAGATCCGCCCGATGTACTGGCCGAGGATTCCGATGCAGATGAGCTGGATGCCGCCGATCAGCAGCACGAGCGTGACGATCGTCGGGTTACCGACGGGGAAGTCGACGCCGGCGAGCTTCAGCACGAAATAGGAGAAGCCGGTGAGGAACGCGAGCCCGGCGGCGACGAACCCGACGAGTGTGGCGAGGTTGAGTAGCGCGTTCGAGAACGCGACCAGGCCGTTGAAGCCGATGCGCAGCGAACCCGTGAACCGGTTGTAGTTGCCCTTCCCGGCGTGGCGGGCGGGACGGTCGAACTCGACGGCTGCTTGTTCGAAGCCCACGAGCGCGACGAGCCCCCGCAGGAAGCCGTGCGTTTCCTTGAAGCGGTTCAGTTCGTCGACGACGCGCCGGTCGAGCAGGCGAAAGTCGCCGGTGTCGCGGGGAATGGGTACGTCGGCGAACCGATTGATGAACGCGTACCCGACCTTGGCGATGGTCCGCTTGATGAGCGTTTCCCCGGTGCGCTTCCGACGCTGCGCGTAAACGACGTCGTAGCCGTCGCGCCACTTCGCGAGCATCTCGATGAGCAGTTCGGGAGGGTCCTGCAGGTCGACGTCCATGACGACGACTGCGGCACCCGAGGCCCACTCGATGCCGGCGAGTGTCGCGGTCGGCTGGCCGAAGCGGCGCGAGAAGCGGAGCAACTTCACCGCCGGATTGTTCCGGCGGTATTCGACGACGATGTCCTCGGTGCCGTCAGTGCACGGGTCGGCCGAGAAGATGATCTCGTACGACGCGACATTGGCTTCGAGGATCGGAATGATGCGACCGAGGAACTCGCCGACGTTCCCGGCCTCGTTGTACACGGGTACGACGACACTCAATTCGGGCCGGTTCAACTCGGGAACGTGCAGCTCAGGGTTCGACATTCGAGCCAGAGGTTATCGAGCGGACCGGCCGCCGCGGGGTTCGTGGCGGGGCCGTGATCAGGGCATCCGGACGAGCCGGTACGTGTTGTTCAGGGGTATCGCATCGGCGCCCGGTGCCACCGGGACGTCGTTGCGCTCGATGTAAAAGCGCCCGACCGGAGCCGCGGGCGGGTAGTAGCTTTCGGTCGCGAGCGTGAGGTCGTGGTCGCGCAGGAAGTAGGCGAGCCACATCGTTTCCCAGTACGGCGCGACGTTGATGTGTAACTCGTCGATGTCGTCGAGGTGTGGGTTCACTTCGAGGTCGATCTGATCGGGAGCGACCGACAGGAATCCGCTCGAACGCAGCGGGAAACCGACTGCCGACGCGAACACGAGCCCGGTCACGACGAAGTAGCCGGCCAGTACGCCCCAGCCGATCTGGCGGCTCACGTCGGCGCGCTTCGTGGCGGAGAACGCGACCAGCACGACGAGTGCCAGGCACACGGCGACGAACAGTGGAATGAAGAACGTGACCCACTTCCACTGCCGGTACGTGGAGCCGCCCTCGCGGTGGTACACGACCGTGTACGTAACGATCGCGACGGCAGCCGCGGTGAGGAGTGGTGCCGCGCGCGATCCGAGCCCGCGCCGCCAGGCCACGACGGCGAGCGCGACCAGGCCGAGAATCAGTAACCCCGAAATTGCGACGGTGATCCAGCTCTGCGTCGTGTCGACCGAGGTCTGGAACCCGAGCATCTCGACCGGGAACACGGCCGGGAGTGGCCAACCCGCCTCGACCCCCTCGAGTTCGCGTGTGATCTCGATCGCGTCGGAGACGAGTCCGGGCGCGATGGCGGCCGCGAGTGCGCCCGCTCCTGTGAACGTAAGGCCGGTGACGATGATGCGGCGGAAGAACGCGCGCCACGATTCGATCGCGATCGCCGAGACCGGTAGCAGCGCGATGCTCCCCATCACCACCATGTGCGGGTACACCGACAACCCGGCCCCGAGCAGGAGCGCGATGACCGCGACGCCGCTCAGGCGCCCCGACCACTGGGTCGCGCGCACGGTTCGGAACACGAGCGCGGTTATCGATGTGACGAGCGCGATGCCGATGAACTGCGCGTAGAACCAGTGACCGACGAGATAGGTGGAGTAGACGACCGCGAACCCGCACACCGCGGCGACACCGAGAGCAGCGATATGCGTGCGCTGGAAGATCTCCCGGAGGAGCAGGGCGGTCGCGTACGCGCCGAGGACGAGCGTGAGGAACAGCGTCGGTTGCATGACGCGCCAGACGTCCTGGTCCGATACCGACGCCGACGCCGCGAGCGCGCTGTACGCGCCGTTCGAAAACCCGAGCGAGCGGTGCCCGGCGTCGAACCCGGCGACCGTGCCGAACTCCTCGGGCCCGTCGTCGAGCATGTGCTGGCCGAGCAGCGCGTACGACGGCGCATCGTTGTTGCCCAACGACAACACCGTGAAGCGTTCTTGGGTGAAGAGCTGCGCTTGGTTCGCGACCGTCGCGACGCCGATACCGGCGAAACAGATGAGGAACAGGGCGGCCGACTGGCGGATGTGCGGCGTACGCGGTAGTTCCATGAGCGACCGCTTGGTCGCGAGCATCCACACGACCCACGCGCCGATCGCGAGTAGCCCGACGGCCAGCAGGATTCGGTACAGCGGCTTGGTGCCACCCCCGGGTGTCGCCCAGTACCACGAACCGAGCACGGCAATGGCGAGGCCGATAATTGGAGCCGAGGCGGCGCGCGCCGCGGTGATCCCGAACGCATGAAGCGCGAGTTTGACCGGTGCTCCGATGACGGCGAACGCCGCGAGGAGGTACCCGGACAGAACGAAGAATTCGACGAAGGTGCGAACGTGGAACTGCATCAGTTTCCCCCGCGCACCGACTGCGCGCCCGGCAACGAACTCAGACGGTGTACCCGGCGGACTGTGCGTCGTCGTGGAACATCTTCACCGTCTCGAGTGAGAACTGGTCGAGGTCCTTGCCCACGCCGGGCAGCTTCTTCAACAGGTCGTGCGTGACGGTGATGATGTCGCAGCCGATCTCGGCGGCCTGCACGATGTTGAACACTTCGCGCGGGCTGGCCCAGATGAGTTCCTGGTTGCCGTAGCTGCGCAGCACGGCGAGCGACTCGCGCATGATCGGCAGCGGGTCGACGCCGGCGTCGGCGACGCGCCCCGCGAAGACCGACACAAAGCAGGGTGGGCCCTCGGCGAGGCAGCTGGCCACCCACTCGACCTGCTGGACCGTGAACAGGGCGGTGACGTTCACCTTCGTGCCCTGGGACACCAATCGCTTGAGCAGCACGTCGGTGCGCTCACCCTTGGTGTTGGTCACGGGGATCTTCACGTTCACGTTGGGCGCCCAGGCGGCGATCTTGAGGGCCTGGCGCTCCATTTCCGAGATGTCGTCGGAGAAGACCTCGAACGAGATCGGGTGGTCGGTGACGATATCGAGGATCTCGCGCGCGAACTTCTCGTAGTCGTCGATACCGACCTGGCGCATGAGCGTAGGGTTCGTCGTGAATCCGGCGATCAACGGGTCGGCGGCGAGCCGCTCGATACCGGCCCGATCGGCCCCGTCGGCGAAGATTTTCACGTTCACAGAGGTCCCTCCGAGTCGCCGCATGCTAGGGCACTGGTCGCCGTGATCCTCGTATACGGGCGATGAGACGGGCCGCTTCGGCGACGTCGCCTACTCGGTAATCAGGGCTCAAATCGGGCGGCGGGGCCCCGGCGGAGGTACCGGACCAGCTGTACGGGCGGTCGACGAGAATTGTTTGCACTCCCGCGGCGCGCCCGGCGCCGATGTCGACCCACCGGTCGCCGACGATCCAGCTCTCTGCCAGGTCGATGCCGTGGGCGCGGGCCAGCTCTACGAGCATCCCGGGCCGTGGCTTGCGGCAGGCGCACGCGTCTGCACCGTCGTGCGGGCACGTGCGGACTTCGTCGACGGCGAGGTGAGCCCGCAGGTGGTCGTGCATCACGTCGAGCGCGGCCTGCGTCAGGTTGCCGCGTGCGATGTCGGGCTGATTCGTGACGACGAAGATCGCCGGGCCCTGCTCGCGCAGTTCGGCCACCGCCGCCGCGGCCCCGGGCATCAGGACGAGGTCGTCGGCATTGCTGGGGGAGCCGGCGCGGCCGTCGACCATTGGGGCTTCGGTCAGCACGCCGTCGCGGTCGAGGAACACCGCCCACGTCATGGTGTTTCGACGCGTTCGCGCAGCCAGGCGTCGGTCTCGGCCAGTGCTTCGGGTGTGCCGATGTCGTGGAACCGTTCCGACACTTCGAACGCGGCCACCCGCCGCGCCGCGATGAGCGGCCGGAGCGCGTCGGCGAGATCGAACACGTCGTCGCCGACCACAAGCAGCGCGGCCGTCGGTAGGAGCACGTAGCCGTAGTCGATGTACGCGTGCGTGCCGGGTGGTTCACCCTTGCCGTATCCGACGACGAGACCGCCCGCGACCGACGTGTTGCTCGGTTCCCAGCGGTCCTCATTGTGCAGCACGGTCATCACCGCGGGGCACCCGAGTGCGGTCGCGTCGGCTTCGGCGGTCGCCAGGTCGGCGGAGAGGAGCGTGTCGCCGTACGTGATCCACGTCTGCTCGCCGAGTTCCGCCGCGGCGCGCTTGAGGGCGCCGCCCGTTCCGAGGAGCCGGTCGCCGTCGACGACGACGGCGATGTCGAGATCGAACCGCGAACCCGTGCCGACATGCTCGACGATCGGTTCGGCGCCGTGACCGAGCAGCAACACCACGCGGGTCGCGCCGAGCCGGAGCGCCTCGTGCAGCTTGTGGTCGATGAACGGTGCGCCGGCGATCGGGAGCAGCGCCTTGGGGAGCGTTCCGCCGGTGATCGACGCGACCCTTGTACCGAGGCCGCCCGCCAGGATCGCGACCGTCCGCGTCACCGCGCGTTCACGATGGTGGCAGCGCCTTCGTAGTCGATGCCGAACCGCACTTCTTCGAGCCCGATCGATGTCATGGCGTCGCGCACGCCCGTCTTCTCTTCCGCGTAGAACAGCAAGAACCCGCCGCCTCCGGCACCGACAAGCTTCCCGCCGAGCGCGCCGGCCTTGATGCCGTGACGGATCCACCCGTCGACCTCGTCGTGCACGGCACCGGGTGCCCGCTCGTACTTGGCGTCCCATTGCTCGGTGAGCAACGCGCCGAAGCGGTCGACGGCGCCGGTGGAGAGCGCGTCGCGCGTCTCGTATCCGATCTCGCGCACGCGGTCGAGGTTGTCGCGCAGCAACGGACCATCGGGGCGCTCCGTCTGCTGTTCGGCGAGCACTTCGGAAGCGGAGCGCCGAACGCCGGTGAAGAACAACAGCAGATTGTCGTCGAGACGGTGGCGCGTTTCGATAGGGAGATCGAGCGGAGTGATCTCGACGCGCTCGTCGGAGTGGAACTCGAACGCGGTGAGTCCGCCCACGGCCGCGATGTACTGATCTTGCTTCCCGACGGGTTCGCCGAGGATGTCGATCTCGATGTGACACGCCTGCTCAGCGAGATCGGCGTTGGGTACCGACTCGTGCTGGTACGCGCGCAACGCTTTCAGCACGCCGACGGTGAACGACCCCGACGACCCGAGCCCGGTGCCCGTCGGAATGTCGGCCATCGAGCTGATCTCGACCCCGCGGTCGATGCCGGTGAGCTTGAGGCACGCGCGCAGGAGCGGGTGGCTCGCGTCGTCGCTCGTCGGCACCCGCTCGACCGCCGAGTACTTGAGCAGCACGTCGTCGTCGAAGTTGTGGTTGACCGCGATGTACACGTACTTCGTGATCGCGGCCGCGATGAGGAATCCGGGGCCCGCGTCGCGGTAGTAGCTCGGGAGGTCGGTTCCACCGCCGCCGAGCGAGATACGCAATGGGGTACGGGTGATGATCATGAGCGGTAGGCCTCTTGGATGACCGACATTGTGGCAACGGCGTCGTCGATCGATGCGCCGATGGCCGGGCGGCCCTCGATCGCCGCCACGACGTCGACCAGTTCATCGTGCCAGGAGTTGTCCGACGATGAATAATCCCACGCGGTAGAAGGCGGCGGCCCCATCTCCGGCTGCATCTCGAACAGGACGAGCCGCTCCGCCCCGTAGCTGCCGCCCAGGCCCGAGATGTCGATCTTGGCCCGTTCGAGCATGATCTCGAACGCGAACAGGTTCTTCCATTCGGTCCACGAAGCATGGAGCCAGGCGAACCCGCCCGACCGGGGCCGCAGAGCCAGGAACGCGTTGTCCTCGACGGGCATGTCCCAGAAGGCCGTGCGCAGTTCGGCGAACGCGAGGTCGACGTCGCCGAACAGCGAACGCACGAGGTCAACGAGGTGGCTGCCCTGGTCGATCAGTTCACCGCCGCCGCTGCGGCCGGGGTCGGCCCGCCACTCCTTCTCGTAGCCGATGCGACCACCGTGGCCGTAGCGGGCGCGTACGAACAGCAACGGCCCGTAGGCGCCCGACTCGATGATGGCGCGGGCCTGGCGCAACGCGGGGTGGAAGCGGTGGTTGTACCCGACGCGAACCGCCACCCCTCGGGCACGGGCGCGTTCCTGCAACGCGACGAGCGTGTCGAGCCGGTGCGAGCCCGGCTTCTCGACGAGCACGTGGTGCCCGTGTTCGACCGCGGCGAGGGCGGCGTCGCCGAGCGCGTCGTGGGTCGTTGCGACGATGGCGAGGTCGACTCCCGGTGTCGCGAGGGCGGCGTCGAGGGATTCTGCGGCGACGGCGGAGTCGGCGGTTGCCGCGAGTGCACGGGCGCGTTCGGCATCGGAGTCGTAACACGCGACCAGCCGAGTGCCGTCGGGAAGCTGTTGCGCCCGCTTCTGGCCTATGAACCCGCACCCGACGAGCGCGACGCCGATCGTCATCCGTCGCTCCTGGTGATGGCGCCGTAGAGGTCTTCGTCGATGCGGCGCAGGCGCAGGCGCGACTCGCTGAGGCCGGCGCGGGTCAGCGCTCGCAATGCATCGGGCGGGTCCCAACGGGTGCTGAGACATCGGCCGTTCAGCGCGGCCGACTCGTCGGACGCGACGTAGAGCAGAAGCGCGCGCAGCGGTTCGAGGTCGGGCATCTGCATCGCCTGAGTCGACTCGAACAACGAGGTGCCCGCGACGTCGGGCCCCGACGCCAACACGTCGTCGAGGAATCCGGTTGGTACCGCACCGGGGGCGATGGCGTTGATGGTGAGGCCGGCAGGAAGCTCCTTCGCCACGGCCTCGGTCAGCATCATCACGGCCGCCTTCGACGCGACGTACGCACTCAGCCGCTCGGGGAGGTTCGGCCCGCCCGCACCGGCACCCGAGAGCGTGACGATGCGGCCCCAACCGCGAGCCCGCATCGAAGGCAGGACCGCGCGGATCACCGCGGCCGCGCCCCCGACGTTTATCTGGAGTGTGCGCGCCCAGTCGCCGGGATCCGTGGTGTCGATCGGGCCGACCGGCCCGAGGATCGCGGCGTTGGCGACGGCGATGTCGACACCGCCGAACGTCGCGGTGGAGCGCTCGACGAGTGCGCCGACGGCAGCGTCGTCGGCGACGTCGCACGGCTCGGCGACGACTTCGCTTCCGGCAGCGCGCAACTCGTCCGCGAGCGCTTCGATGCCCGACGGCGTTCGCGCGCACACGACCAACCGCGCCCCGGCGGCCGCGTACCAGCGCGCGATTTCACGGCCGATGCCGCGCCCCGCGCCGGTGACGAACGCGACCTTTCCGTCGAGCTCGCCCATTCAGGCGGTCGCCGACGCTTCGATGCCTTCCCACTTGGCGATCGAGGCCGCGAGCATGGGGTGCGACACGATGAGATGCCACATGAGCGCTTGCAGGCCCTCGGTCTGCGGCGTGACGAGACCGGCGTCGACGGTCGGGAGCACGACACACGCGTCGGCGAGCTTGGCCAGCGCGCCGCCGTCGCGGCCGGCGACACCCACGACGCTCGCGCCGACTTCTTTTGCGAGTTGCATCGACTCGACGAGGTTCACGCTCACCGGCGGGTCGATGCTGCCGCCGCCGACCGAGAACACGAAGAGGCAGTCGCCGGAACGGATGTTCGACGCGCGCAGCCAGTTGGAGTACGCGGAGTCCCAGCCGTCGTCGTTCACCCGCGCCGTGAGTTCGGAGACGTTGTCGGTGACGCAGTACGCCTCGAAGCCGGCCAGCTTGCGGAAGTCGCACGTCGCGTGCGAGGCGTGCCCGGCACCACCGCCGGAACCGCAGAAGAACAGTCGCCCGTTGCCGTCACGCGTCTCGCGCATGACCTGCACGACGGCCTCGATGCTCGCGGCGTCGACGCGGTCGAGAATCGCGAGCGTGTCGGCGAGAAAGTCTTGGCTGAACGTGGTCATATCGGCCTCGGGAAGATTCGGCGGGTGCGAAGAAAGGCTAGCCAGTACTGAGTGCGGCGTGGCTCTCGAGCAGCCATTCGTTCTCCACCAGGTAGTCGACCGTGCGCTCGACCGACTCTTGGATCGAGTACTTCGGGGCCCAGCCCGTCACCCGCATCTTCGCGGTGTCCAGAAAGATGAACGGGTTGTCGCCGACCCAGCCGCGGTCGCCGCCGCTGTACTCGAGCCGGGGCGACACCCCGAGCCGGGTCGTGATCCACCCGATCGAGTCCTTCACGGTGCAGTACTCGTCGGCGCCGAGGTTGAACACCTCGTAACCAGGGTCGTGCTCGACGCGCGAGATCATCGCCGAGATGCAGTCGGAGACGTCGAGGTACGACTTGCGCTGGGTCCCGTCGCCGAGGACGCGCAGCACGTCGGGTTCCGCACGTAGACGGGTGACGAAGTCGATGACGTGGCCATGTGTGTAACGGCTGCCGAGGATCGACACGAATCGGAAAATGGTCACCGACGCGTGCCCGGCTTCGGCGTACGCGCCGAGGTATCCCTCGGCCGCGATCTTCGACGCTCCGTACAGCGAAGTCTGGACCGGGAACGGTGTGTCTTCGGGAGTCGGGATCTGGGGCGCTTCGCCGTAGATCGAGCCGGTCGACGAGAAGAGGATGCGTTTCGTGCCGCTGGCCCGCATCGCCTCGAGCACGTTCTGCGTCGCGACGATGTTCTGGTCGAGATCGCGGCGGGGCGACTTCCAGCCGAACTGCACGTCGGCATTGGCCGAAAGGTGAAAGACGACGTCGGCACCGTCGACGCACGCCGGCAGGAGGTCGGGTTGTTCGAAGAGGTCGATCTCGTGGAGTGTGAACCGATCGTGCTCGGCGGCATCGGCGAGGAACTCGCGGCGCCCGGTGCTGAGGTTGTCGAGTCCCACGACGTCGTGGCCGGCTGCGAGCAGTGCATCGGTGAGTGTCGAACCGATGAAGCCCGCGGCGCCGGTGACGACGACCCTCATCGCGGTACTCCTTCGTCGACGATCGGAACCAATGGACGCACACTGAACGGGTCGGATGCTAGTGCCGAGACCCGTCAGGCCTCGGCACAGAGAGACGGGTCCGAGGTGAGTTCGAGCGTTCCGGGGAACGGTGCAATCGGGTCGTCGCGGCCGTGCGCACCGACCAGTACGCCCCTGCCGAAAATGCCGTCATAGGAGAAGGTCCCCTGCGGCTCGCGCAGGCGCACCAAGACGTAGGTGTTCGCGGTGTCGGCCGCCGCGGCGTACCCCGTGACGTACTCGATGGAGGAGTACTTCCTGTCGAGTTCACACGCCGAACAGCGGTGCCATAGCGGGCGTTCTGAGTGCCCGGGGCGCGCGGTGGGTATCGTCGTATTCCATGGGCCGCCCCCGTTCGCTGCCACCCGCGCGGTCCCTCGCCCGGGGTCTCGCGCATCAGCTCCGTCTCTCGGTGGCGTCTCGCGCCCCGGGATGGAGCCCGGTGCAACGGCGGATGGCGGCGCGTTCGAACGCCATGATGCTGCACTGGTACGACCCCGTCGTCGACCCGGTCGCGGATCTCCATTCCGCAGAGCGGACGGATTGGTCGCAACACGGCGAAGATGGTCTCCTCGAAGCGTTGATCGACCGCGTCGGTGCGCCGGGCCGGATCTTCGTCGAGATCGGGGCCTCCGACGGCGAGGAGAACTGCACGCGGTCGTTGGCCGAGCGGGGTTGGCGCGGGTTCTGGTTCGAGGCCGACACGGAACGCGTTGCGGAGGCCGAGAAGGTCGCCGCCGAACTCGACATCGTCGTGCGCCAGGCGTACGTGAAGTCGGGAACCGTCGTGGAGTTGCTCACGACCGAGAACGTGCCGCGCGATGTCGACGTCGCGGTCGTCGACATCGACGGCAACGACTACTGGGTCCTGCGCGAGCTGCTCGGGTCGTTCTCGCCGCGCATCGTCGTCGTCGAGTACAACGCGGCGTTCCCCCCCGAGGTGTTCTGGGTCCGGCGCAACCGCCCCGACTCGGTGTGGGACAACACCTACCGCCACGGCGCGAGCCTGGCCGCGTTCGCGTGGCTGGCCGACAATGCGGGCTACCGTTTGGTGGCGTGCGACAGTGCAGGCGCGAATGCGTTCTTCGTCCGCGACGACCTCGCCGACGCAGTTGGCCCGCCGGTTCCGATCGACCAGCTGTATCGGCCGCTGCTCGTCGCGCCGCCCGCGGTTGGCCACCCGTGGCGCACCGAGCCGGACTGCCCGCAACTTTCGGGCACGGAGATCGACGCGCTCCGCGTCGTGAGTGCGGCGTTGGTGCGCCGGCGCCCGCTCGACGGGTCGGGCACGGGGCAACTCGTGTCGATCATCGCCGAGGTCGCGAACGGCACGAGCCACCGGCTGACCTCGGCCGGCCCGACACCGGTGCGCCTCTCCGCCCATCTCGTCGACGGCTACGGCGACATCGTCGAGTACGACGCCGAGCGGCACTGGATCCACGGCGGCATTCCCCGGCGCGCGCGCGCGTGGGCAGGCGGCGTGTTCGCCATCCGCAGCACGCGGGTGACGACGGTCCGGCTCTGCCTCGTACAGGAGTCGGTGGGGTGGGCCGAGGCCGGCGGGTTCGACGTCGACGTCTCGGAACCCGACAACGCCGAGGTTCAGGCCCGGCCGAAGTCGTCTTCGTAGCGGACGACGTCGTCGAGTTCGGGGGTCGACACCTCGATGACACGCGTGTCGGTTGTCGCCGTCACGCGATGGCGGCGCCCGGGATGCACGTCGTAGGTGTCGCCGGCGACCACATCGCGTTCCTGCATCGTGCCGTGTTCGTCTTCGAGTTCGAGTCGAAGCGATCCGTCGACGACGAGGATCGTCTCCATCTTGGCGTTGTGCGACTGGAGGCTGGAACGCGTTCCGGCTCGAAGGAAGATGTCTTTCATCGCGTAGCGGTCGTTGACCGCGACGATGATCTCGTGGCCCCACGGCTTGTCGATGCGGCTACCGGGTTCGAAGGTCATGGCGCACTGTCGTGTCGAAGATCTCGGCGGGTGGAACCGGCGAGTCGAGCGCGGTGTCGAGGAGGAGCCGGCCGAGCACGTACAGATACTCGCGCAGCGGCGGCTCGTAGAGCGGCGCCATGTTGACGAACACGATGGCGTCGACGATCGCGATCTGGCGAGCGTCGTAGCGGGCACCGGCCCAGGCCCAGAACGCGGCGCGGGCTCCGGCGAGGCGGTCGTCGGGCGGGAGGGTGACGGCGACCTGGTCTCCGCTCCACGACAGCCCGAACGTTTCCTGTTCCATGACGTCGACCGTGAGTTCGAGCGTGTGCAGGAACTTGGCAAGGTCGTAGTAGCGGTCACCCACGTCGAGCGACCCGCCGAAGTCCTCGCGCCAGTCGATGAGGCAGAAGCCTTCGTTGGTCGTGAGGATGTTGCGACCGTGGAGGTCGCCGTGGAACGTCGACGCCCGTGCCTGCTCGACGAACGACGGCGTCGCCGCGAGATCGGCAAGCAGGTCGCGCACCGGCCGCGTCTCGCGCCCGTTGACGACGAGTGTCTTCGGTTCGTCGTCCCATCCGGTGTACTCGAGGAGGAGGTCGAGGCGGTCGCCGGTCTTCGCGAAATAGAACTCGCGGCAGGCCGCGGCGAACGGCGCAACCGCGGGGCGGTCCTCCCAGAAGCCGGCTTCCATCCAGTCGAGGAAGGTGACGACCTGGGCCGGCCCGACATCAGCGTCGTACAGCGATCCTGCCGCGAAGCGGTACGCGATTCCTTGTGGGCGCGCGGCGAGCAGCTCCGGTCCGATGCCGTGTGTCGCGCGCAGGCGGCGCGCCTGGCGATCGGCGCGGGCTTCGTCGAAGAACATCTTCACGACCGCGTCGCCGACGAGGTAGGTCACGTCGGTCGCCTTGCCCGCGAACGTGAGGTCGCGGTCGATGCCGAGCTGCGCTCGCGTCGCTCTGTACGTGGAGTCGGTACCGGCATCGAGCCAGCCCAGCCCCGTCGTCGTGATACCCCGAAAAACCAGCGCTTCGAAGCCGGCGTTGACCTGGACCTCGCCGGACGATTCGAGGCTGCGTTCCAAACCGTCGAAGAACGTCTCGGCATCGGCGATGCCGGCGACACCGACGAACGCGTGCGACGGCCCGCTTGCGTCCTTGTAGACGAGGGCGCGCACCTGCTCGTCGTCGTCGAGTTCGAGCGTGCACCAGTTCTCCGGATCGGCGACGTCCTGCACGCCCATCCAGTTGGTCGTGGGCAGCGGGATCGGCTCGGTGCAGATCGCGTCGCACGCGGTCAGCACGAACGGTCCTTGTAGGTGGGTGCGGCATTCCCATAGCGATCGCCCCGGCCCGCTTCCAGGTCCCTCGTAAGGGTCCACGTTCACGAACGTGAAATCTGTGTCGGGATGGGCGAGCACCAAGTAGTCGCGGATCTGATCGGCGAGGTGGCCGAGCGCGACGACGAACGCCGTGTCGTCAGGGAACGAGCGGACGACGCGCGTCAGCACGGGAACGTCGCCGAGCGGAAGCAGCGCCTTGTGCAGGTGACCGCCGAAGGCCGCGACGCGCGTGCCTCGCCCGGCCGCGAGCACGCAAACGGTGCTCACGTCAGCACGTTTCGCAGGTACCGCGCATTGAGCCACCACTGCTCGGCGAACGGATGGGTAACCAATGGGACGGCCACCCACGCCGATACCGCGAGCAACGCCGCGGTGCGGGCGCGTCCCGCGAGATGGTTCCACATGATGACGGGCAGGAGAATCAAGATCCCGTAGTACCCGACTTCCTGGAAGCGCGTCTGGATCCAGTAGACGCCGCCCAGTTGTGACGTGCCCATGAAGTCGGTGAGGAAGAACCCGAGATCGAGCAGGGCAACCTGGGTCATCAGCAGTATGAGGTCGCGCCGTTTGGTCGCCGCGGCGGCCTTCGAGAATCGCACGACCACGAACGCGGCGAGCGCCATCGCGAGCGTGAGCCCGAAGTACCCGACGAAGCCGCCGAACGAACTACACGACGGGGTCGGGACGCTGAAACAGTCGGCGTGCCGGAACGGCGCCGTGTCGAACGTCGCGACGAAGAGCGGAGGCTCCTCGTAGGCGGGGAAGATGCTTTCCATCGTGTCTCGATAGACGCTCTTCTCCATCAGCGGCTCGTAGAAGATGTTGCCCATCAAGAGGATTCCGAGCACCGCGCCGACCGCGAGCGGGATGAGACGAGCCAGCTTGGCGTTGGCGAGTGCATCGCCGAACCCGCCGTCGGATTCGCTCAGGTCACCGCCGATTGCCGTCCAGACGATCGCGACGAGGGCACCGGCCGCTCCGACGAGGATCGGAATGCCGTGCAGGCCGACGTTTCCTTCCCACGTGAGCGTGCCGTATGCGAGGAGCGGCGCGGTGACCGCGACGACGACTCCGATGTCGGCGACGCGGCGCTGCCGCACGACCGCGCGCGCAGACGGCGACTTCACCATCTTGCGGGCGAGGACGATGAGAACACCGATCCCCAGCACGACCGGTGTGAAGAGAATGCTGTGCGCGGTCGTCGCCATCAGCGCGAGACCGAAACCGGCAGCCATGATTCTTCCGCTGCGGGTGCTGCCCTCGGAGAAGAGCAGCACCGTGAGCACCGGCAGGATGATTCCGAGGAAACGTCCGGCGTGGCCCAGGTAGATGCTCGGGTTCTGCCCGCCCCACAGGCTCACGTAGACGCGTGGGTCGGCAATCGGGCTTGCGACCAGTACGAGCGCACTCGACAGGCACGCGACGATCCAACGGCCCTTGGTCAGGGTCCACGCGGTGCCGGCAATGAGGCATGTCATCGACGCCTTCGCGAGCGCGTTCGTCATCCAGAACCACAACGCGAACGTGGTCGAGCCCTGGAACGCGTAGATCATCGGGTAGTTGTACGCGTACTCGTCCATCTGGCGTCCGAAGGGCGGTAGCCAGTGCATCGGCCCGTAGTCGCCGCGCGCGACTCCGAGGAAGAGGAGTACCGAGTCGCTCACGAGGTAATTGCGCCCCGACTGCACTGTCCACACGACGATGACGAGGAACAACGCGACGACCGACGCGACAACCCAGTTCCAGCGGAAGCGATCGCGTCGGAACTGGAAGTGCCCGGTTCTGAAGTCGACGACGACCGACCAGATGGCGGCAGCCGCGGTCAGTGTGAGGCAGATCCACGGCGCGCTGTCTTGGTCGAAGCGGAGGGTGACGAGTCGCACCATCGCGAACACGGGTACGTAGCCGATCAGGAAACCACCGCCCCACCGCAACGCACCCGGCCACTGGAGTCGCGCGGCGAGGACGCGGAGGATGCGCTCGCCGATGACGAAGGTCCCTCCGTACGAGATCAACGCGAGGAGCAAGACCCGGGGCCCGATGCGCCCGCCCGAGAACGGCTCGAACACCGCGGTGTCCCAGTTGTCGCCGTAGACGCCTTGTGGTTCGTAGGCTTTGATCGAGTCGCCGTGGACGTCGCCCCAGTACTTCAGGTCGATACCACTGACCTTGACGATGAGCGCACACACGGCGACGACCAGCGCGCCGACCACGACGAACGGCAGAATCTCCTGACCGATCGACCGACGCGGGGGCGCAGTCGGTTCGGTCTCGACTGCCATCAGTTGGGAAGCAGCGCGCGCACGGCAGTGTGCGCGTCGGACCGCTTGACCCGGCGTTCCCAGCCGTACCGCGTGAGCATGCGGAGCAGCTTCAACCCGTAACGGAACAACTCGAAGTGGTTGTCCTCGGACGCGTCGCGCCAGTCGAGGGTCGTCTCGACCTTGGTGATGGTCGGGTCCTCGAAGAGGATGAGATTGAGTTGCGGGTGGAAGTGGAACCCCTTGTCGAGGTCGGCGAACGGCAGCCGGGCCAACGTCTCGCGCCGAATCGCGATGATCGCGGTGCCGGGGTCGGACATGCGCAAGCCGGTGACGAGCCGGGTGTAGAGGTTGAAGAACGCATTTCCGGCTCGCCGGGCGAAGCTGTACTGCGAGAGGTCGGAACCGCGGACGAACCGGCACGCGAGCACGACGTCGGGCGCCGGTTCGGCGCGCGCCGCGTCCATGAGGCGGCGCAACGTCGTGTCCCAGTCGCACTGGTCGTCGCTGTGCATGATGAGGACGTGGGTGCAGTCGCTCTCGACGCCGAGTTGCAACCCGCGCTGGATGCTCCCGCCGTAGCCGAGGTCGACACCGTTCTCGACGACGCGCATCTTCGCGGCGAGGTCGGACGCCTCGATGAAGTTCTGGACTTGCATCACGGTGTCGTCTTTGCTCGCGTTGTCGAGCACGACGAGCGAGCCGATGTCGGACCAGACTTCTTGCGACACGTTCTTCAGCACCGCGCCGACCATGCTGCCGGTGTTGCGGGCCGGCATCACGACGAAGAACGTCGCGCGTCGGTCGTCACCAGAACTCGACGTCACCGTTGATCTCCTCGACTTGGCGCTGGATCTCTTCGTTGTAGTGCGCGGCTCGCAGGATGACGGCGACCCGGCCTGCACCCGCGAGGACCGAGGGTGCCGACACCTGGAGGCCGGTTCCGTAGAGCCGGCGCCCGACTTTCGCCTGATTGTTGTCGAGGACCCCGGCCAAGCGCTGCTCGGGGAGCCCCGCGTTGAGCAAGAACTGAGCGAACACGTGGGCGCCGAACAGGTAGACCTCGCCGCCGAAGGCGTCGATCCGGGCCGCGAGGGCGGCGGCGTCGGCCGCCATGGAGCCGGTCAGGCCCGTGATCAGCGCCCGGTTCTCGGCCGCCAGGTCGGGGAGGGGCGGCTCTGACGCGGGCGTTTCGCGCAGCACTGCGTCGAAGAAGATGCTGTGGTCGCGGAACCGCTCGGTGCGAACCACGTCGAACCCGGTGGCTTCGAGGAGCCAGCTCAGGTACTCGTGGCGGAGGAACACGGTGTGCTCGAAGTTGAGCGCATTCGCGTAGCCCTGGCGGAGCTGGTCGAGCATGCTCGGCGCCGAGAAGACCATGTGGGTGCCGGGCCGCGCCGAGGCGCCGATCGACTCCAGCAGGGCCCTGGGCTCGTAGACGTGCTCGATGAAGTGAGAATGCACGATCACGTCGACGTCGGCGGGGATCTCGAACCCCGGTTCGACCAGGCCCCGGACGATGGTCAGTCCCGGTCGGGGTTCCACGGTCGGATTGGGGTCGACGATCGTCCACTGCAGTTCGGGCCGTTGCTCGGTGACCGTCGTCGCCAGGAACCCGTCAGCGCCGCCGAACTCGAGCACCCGGGTGGCGTCGGCCTTCTCGAGGAAATCGCCGAACGCGACGTGGTGGGCGTGCCAGGTGGCGCCGATGGCGGCGTTGTGGGCGCCGAGGTACACGATCTCGAGCGGCACTACCGGGTTGAGCTGCAGCGATCCCGAGCTGCGCGACTGCATCCAGGCCATGTCGGCGAAGAGGTCGTCAGTGCGCGGCTGGTCGACGCAGCCCATGTGCACCGGGAAACGCGCCAGCGTCGTCACGGGCTCCAAGTCGTGCGCGCCTGTGAGCACGCATCGAGATCGTTCGACGAGCTGGAGCTTCACGTCTTGACGGCGACGAGCGTGACGCGCTTCTCGGGGAGGGTCGGGAGGCCGGAGACCATCTCGAAGTCTTCGTTCCACTCGTCGTGCGCGTCCTTGGGTGTCCCGATGACGCAGTGCATCTCGAACCCGAGACTCGCAAACGCGTCGCGGTATTCGCGCTCGGTCATGTATTGGTGGATCTCGAGCTGCTCGACGGCCCAGCGGGCTTCGTCGCCCTTTTTCACCTTGTTGTACTGCGTCAGCAGGATGCAGAGGTCGTGGGCGTCGATGGTGAGCACGTCGTCGGTCCAGGACACGTCCATGCGCCGCGAGGGGTACTCGGCGAGGAAGCGGCGCACCGCGTCGATCACAGGAGGCTTGACGCGCACCTGCACGCGGTCGTTGGCCGGACACAGGATGTTGTCGGTGATCGCGATCGCGCCGCCCGGGCGCACGAGCCGGCCCACGCTGGCGAGCGCGCGCCGTACCGCGTCGAGGCCGCGTTCGTGGTCGATCGGCGCGGCGGCGTCGGGACCGCGCCCGACGAACGAGTACACCTCGTGGAGCATGTCGAGGAAGAGGACGAGCGAGAACTCGTCGGTCCAGGCCTCGAGGTCGAAGATGTCGGCGACGCGGAACTCGACTGCGGGGTCGGTGTTGGCGGCCGCGGCTTCGTCGACGATCTTGGCGTCGTAGTCGCAGCGGACCTCGCGCGCGTCCGGGACGAGGCGGCGGAACATCGCCGACGCGCTGCTCGTGCCGCATCCGACGTCGAGGACGTCACCGCCCGGCGCGGGCGGGTACTGGTCGAACAGCTCTTCGAGCGTGGCGAGCTTGTAGGCCGCGGTGCCGCCGCCCACGAGGTCTTCCCAGTACTCGACGCGCTTGCGGTCTTTGTGCTCGTTGATTGCCGGCTGCATGCGAGCTGCTCTCAGTACGGGTACAGGCGATGGTCGATGAGTTGCGGGTTCATCTCGAAGAACCGGTTGTAGAACATCTTGGCGTACTCCTGCATTTGGAGTCGCGTCGTGAACCCGTACTTGCGGCGCATCCACTCTCGACCTTCGTCGAAGATGAGGCGCTCGTTCACACCGTACGGCTCGGTCTTCATAAGGTCGGAATAGTTACGCAGGAGGTCGGTCTTCTCACGAAAGATCGCCTTCGTCGTGAGTGCGGTCGCGTATCCGTTCGCGTAACCCTTGATGACGACTTCGGTGTCGGCGTAGTGCCCGCGGAAGTTGTCGCCGTCGTACAAGAGGTTCATGTGTGTTGGTTCGGCGCGTTCCATGACCATCTCGACGAACGAGCGGCGTACGAGCCAGACCAAGTGGTTGACGTGCCAGACGTAGCTGGTCTGGTCTTCGCCGAGCAGTTCGCGCTCGTCCCACTTCTCGCCGCAGGGGGAGAGGATGCACACGTGTGGATGGCGTTCCATCTCGGCCGTCAGCACGGGGACGATCGGTCCGTCGAACTCGATCGTGTTCCGGGTGAGCAGGAAGTAGTCGTAGTCCCAGAATGTGCCCTTGTGCACGAGGTCGAGCAGCCCGTAGTTGAACCCGCGCGGGAAGCGGAGGCCGCGGAGGAGCGCGTCGTCCCAGTTCGCCCACGACGTGTAGTAGCGCGAAAGCCGGTCCTGCTGCGAGCCGCTTTCGACGACGTACACGTCGTTCGAACCGGTGTCGTACTGCTGGAACTGCTCGACCAGCGCGTCGGTGACGTCGGGCAGGTTGCGATTGAGGATGATCGTCGCGACGTTCGGCATCGGCTCGTCTACTCGAAGATCAGTCGGAACGACGTGATGTGGTTGGTCATGACGCGTGCGATGCGCTCGCGCAGCTTCGTGTCGACGTCGATGTCGTTCGACGCGAGCCGGGCGTTCGCCTCTTCCTTGAGGACGAGGAATTCCGGGTCGGAGAAGACGTAGTGGCCGGCCCAGATCGCGCGCTCGCGGTCAGATGCCTTCGAGCCCGGCACCATCCACTTCTCCCACTTGTTGGTGGCGTATGCGATCTCGAGGAACCGTTCGGCAAGGTCGTTGCAGCGCTCGGCTTCGAGCAACTCGATGAAGCCGAGCGACTCTTCGATTCCGTACTCGGGCGCGATGTTTGCGGCATGGATACCGAGCATCGGGTGCCACTTCAATACTTCGGTGGACAGGTAGTCGGTGTTGTGCTGCTTGAGCATGACGCCGAACTCGGCGAGCATCGAGAGGACCCGCGGGATGAAGATCTCGGCCGGCAGTTGTCCGTTGATGCGGTACGGCGCGTCGAGCGAACCGACGTTGCGGCGCTCCATCACCTTGGTGCCGGTCTGCACGACGGCAAAGAGCGGCATCGGCGACTCGGCGCGCATCGTGTAGTCGCGCAGCCGTTCGAGCATCTGCCGCGGCCGCTCGATCGACGAGTGCACGTTGACCTGCTCCTCGGCGCCGACTTCGAACGCGATCTCGGCACCGACCGAGCGTGCGTACGTGAGGCACGCGTCGTACAGGGTCATCAGGCGGTCGAGGATGGCGGTTTCGGGCGGCTCACCGTCGGGCGAGACCGACGGGTCGAGGTGCAGGATCGAGAAGCCGGCGTCGATGTCTTCCTTGTACGACTCGATCGCCGACTCCATGGCCGCTTCTTCGTCGAGCCCGCGCTCGATCTCGACGCTGTTCTGCCACGGGCCGCCGTGATCGCGCGCGAGCAGGATCCAGTTCTCGCCGCCGCGGGCGACGACGTGCTCGGCCAGGTCGTGGGCGGTCCAGCCGCAGACGTACCCGCCGCCGAGCGCGACGGTGTCGACCTGACGTCGGCTCGGAACGAGCATGAGCCGGATGCGATTGCGCTTGGCGAGGTCGATCGTGACGTCGACGACGTTGCGACTGACGACGCCGACGCCGAGTTGAGTGCACCGCCAGCGTTGCGCCTGCACGATGAGGTCGTCGATGTGAGCCTTCATCCGAGGAGTTCCACCGTCGTTCCGTTGGGGGATTCGGTCTCGTAGCCGAAGTAGCGGCGCAGGAGATGCACGCAGGCTTCCGCGACGGCGCGCCGTCCGCCCTCGCGACTCGTCACGTAGTCGGCCGCGGCCCGCGCCTCGGGGTCGGCGTCGGCGGGCGCGATTCCGTACGCAACGCCGCGCAGGATCGGCGGGTCGAAGATGCCGTCGCCCATGTACACGCAGGAGTCGACGCCGTGCCGGTCGGCGATCCACTGGAGCCGGGTGGCCGACGCGACCTCGAACAGCTCGTAACCCATGTCGTCGACGATGCGGCGGCGGGTGATCGGGAACCCGCGGTAGTCGGCGGACACGAACTCGATGGTCATGTGGGCGCGCAGCAGCGCCAGCGCGTCGGCGTCATCAGGACCGAAGCGCTTCAACACCTTGCCGGATTCGGAGTACCAGAACGTGCCGTCGGTCATGACGCCGTCGACGTCGACGATGAACACGCTGGGTGCTGGCGCGCCCATACGGGAGGGGAGCGTAACACTGCCAAATCCCGGGAAACCGGACCGGAACGCCGCGGTGAGGGCGCTTTCGTGCGGTTTTACAGGCGCCCGGCGGCGTCGTCTTCGATCATCGACAGCATCGAGGCGCGCAACGCTTCGACCGACCGGAGTTGGCTCTCCCAACCCAGGGCTCGGATGCGGTCGCTGTTCAGCCGCACGATCGGGACGTCGCCCTTCCAGCCGCGATCGCCGCCCGTGTACTCGAACGTCACCGACGCGCGATCGAAGCCGAGGCAGTCGACCGCGAGTTCGGCGATCTCCGTGACCGTGATGTAGTCGCCAGTCGCGACGTTGTACACGTTGTACACGGCCGGCTCGCGTTCGTACGCGGTCAGGACCGCGCGAATGATGTCGTCGACGTGGACGTACGACTTGCTCTGCGAGCCGTCGCCCAAGATGACGAGCTTCGACGGGTCGGCCCGCAGCCGGCGGATGAAGTCGAACCCGACGCCGTGGGTCTGATGCGGACCGACGACGTTGCCGAAACGGAACGCGCGGCCGCGCATGTCGAACATGTAGCAGTAAGCGGCCAGCAGGGCTTCTCCGGCGAGCTTGCTCGCGGCGTAGGTCGACACCGGGATCAACGGGCCGAAGTCTTCGTCGGCGTCGATTTCGCCGATCTCGCCGTACACACCGGACCCCGACGCGTAGAGGATGTCCTTCACGCCGGCCTGGCGGGCCGAGTCGATCACGTAGTGCGTGAGCAGTGTTCCGGCGTCGAAGTCGATGGCCGGCTCGGTTGCGGCGCGCGCGATGTCGGGGTTCGACGCTAGGTGGATGACGACATCGTGACCGCGCATGGCCTCGGTCAGCCGGTCGTGCTCGCGGACGTCGGCCTCGACCAGCGCGAAGCGGGAGTTCGACAGGTGGTGCTCGATGTGCCACTTCCGGCCGTTCACGAAGCTGTCGTAGACGGTCACGCGATCGGTGTCGTCGCGCGCGAAGAGCGCGTCGACGAAATGGCTGCCGACGAAACCGGCTCCCCCCACGATGATGTAGCTGCGGTTCGGCACGGACCAGATCCTTGCACGGCCGAGGTCGCCTGCAAGACAGGTAGCGTGAGCGAGTGCTTCTGGTCGCCGGACTGCTCGTCATCGGCATCGCCTGCGCGATCGGCTACTGGTTCGTAGCCCGGGAGGCCGGCCGCCTCGCGGCGGAACCCCCGCCGCCCGTCTTCGACATCGAAGAGGCGTACGACTGGGTCGTCGAGAACCTTCCCGACATTGTCGCCGCCACCCTCACTCCCGACGACGTGCGCCGCATCCTCGGCTTCCAGCTCGAGTTCTTCGAGCGCAAGGGGGTGGCGGGCAACGGGTCGAGCGCGCACCCGCCCGCCGACATCGTCGTCGCCGGCAACGAGATCGTCGACTTCATCGTGGCCCGGTCCCGGGCGACCGGCGAGGAGTACCTGCCTGAGCAGGTGTATCCCGTGGTCGAGACCCAGCTCGCCTACATGCGGGCTATCGGCGCGGTCGGCAGCCAGGCCGACGCGGCGGCAAAGCCGCTGCCCACCGACGACGACGAGGGGTAATCTGGCGGGAACGGAGAAAGGAGGTGGTCCAGACACATGCATGATCATTCTGGGACCCCGGAGGTGCGCGGCCGCTAGGCCCCTTTCGAGGGGAAGGTCGTGACTGGACCGCCAGGGCGGAATCCAAACCGCCGCACCGTCGTCTTCGCTGCCGGAGTTGGTCCCGCCGGCATCTGGACCCCGTACCCGTAAGGGCGTGCGGACCGGAGAAGCGCAGCCGAAATCCGAATTCAGTCGAAGTGGGAGCAGGGGGCGCGTCGCGCCCCCTGCTCTTTTGTTCGCTAGAACGACGCGGTGACCGGCACCGGGACCGTCCTCAATATTGCGGCCGTCGCGGTGGGCACGACAGCCGGTGTGCTGTTCGGAGCGCGCCTGCCCGAGCGGCTGCGCGCGACCCTCATGCAGGGCCTCGGACTGTTCGTGTTGTTCCTCGGTTTTCGGGAGGCGACCGGCACGCATAACGCCCTGTTGATGCTGGGCGCGCTCCTGGCGGGCGGACTGATCGGCGAGCTCCTGCAACTCGAGGATCGTCTGGAGCGACTCGGTGGGGTCATCCAGCGCCGGGTGGGGAGTGCGTCGGATGCCGCCGATCGCGAACGGTTCGTGCAGGGCTTCCTCGTCGCGTCGCTTGTGTTCTGTGTCGGGCCGCTCACGATCCTCGGGTCGATCCAGGACGGGCTACGCGGCGACATCGACCTCCTCGCGACGAAGAGCGCGCTCGACGGGTTCGCGGCGTTCGCGTTCGCATCGACGCTCGGCTGGGGCGTCGGGGCGAGCATTGTCACGATCGCCGTGTTTCAGGGCGGACTCACGGTCGCGGCCGGACAGATGGACGACATCCTCACCGACCGTATGGTCGACGAGATGAGCGCCGTCGGCGGGCTCATGCTCATCGGGATCGGGCTTCGGCTGCTCGACATCGCCGAGGTTCGCGTCGGGTCGTTCCTGCCCGCAATCGTCATCGCTCCGGTGCTCGTGGGTCTGTTCGGCCGATGACCACCAAGGCGGTGAGGCTGCGGTAGCCCGGCGCGGCTCGTATGCTCCCCGCCAGCCGGGGGAGGGGGAGGTAGGTGAGCGAAAGCGCGTTCGCCGTGCGGCGGCTCTTCGCCGCCGCCGGGCTCGGCCTGTCGGCCCTGTTGTTGTTCGCCGCGCCCGGGATGGCGCAGGAGACGACCGGCCCCGCCATCGGCGTGACGGTGCGCGACCCCGACGGCGAGACCGTCGAGGGCGTCGATATCGAAGTCCGCCAGGACGGAACAGTCATCGACTCGGCCACGACCGGCGCCGACGGTCGGGTCGTGATCGCGCTGCCCGAGCCGAACACCTCCTACGAGGTCGAACTCGACACCGACACGCTGCCCGAGGGGCTCAGCGTGCGCGACGGGCAGTCTGCGCTCGACGAGGTCGGTGTGCGCGGCGGGCTGAAGCCCGTGATCTTCCCGCTCGTCGAAGGCGACGGCGGAGGAGCATCGGGCCCGGTCGCGTGGGAGAAGATCGTCGACCTGGCGGCCGACGGCGTACGGCTCGGTCTCATCCTCGCGGTCGCGTCGGTCGGGCTCTCGCTCATCTTCGGCGTCACGGGCCTCACGAACTTCGCGCACGGCGAACTCGTGACGTTCGGCGCCCTCATCGCGTACATGCTCTCGGTATCGCTGCTCGATATCCCGCTGATCCTGGCCGGCCTGCTCGCGGTGGTCGCCGGTGCGGCGATGGGATGGGCGAACGAACGCGCCCTGTTCCGCCCGCTGCGCGCCCGCAAGACCGGCAACGTGTCGCTGATTGTCGTCACGATCGGGCTCGGGATCTTCCTGCGCAACCTCTACCTGATCATCTTCAACGGCGGGCCCCGGCCCTTCCAGGAGTACACGATCCAGGAGAACATCGAGTTCGGGCCCATCTCGCTGCGAGCCAAGGACTTCGCGAGCATGGCGATCTGCGTGGTCGTGCTGTTGCTGGTCGCCCTGGTGCTCCAGCGCACGCGCCTCGGAACCGCGATGCGGGCGGTGTCCGACGACAAGGACCTCGCGCGCGCATCGGGCATCGACGTCGAACGCATCATCGGTGTGACGTGGACGGGTGCCGGAGCACTCGCCGCGCTCGGAGGCGTGCTGCAGGGAATCGGCGACACGGTTCAGTGGGACATGGGCTTCACCCTGCTGTTGCTGATGTTCGCCGCCGTCATCCTCGGCGGGCTCGGCACTGCGTACGGTCCGATCGTCGGTGGCATCATCATCGGTGTGACGTCGCAGGTGTCGACGTACTGGATTTCGACCAAGTACCGCGTTGCGGTGGCCCTGGTCGTGCTGATCATCGCCGTGATGATCCGACCGCAAGGCATTCTCGGCCGGAAGGAGCGGATCGGCTGATGGACTTTGCCGCCGTCCTCCAAGACGCGCTCCGCGCTTCGCTCGGACCACTTGCGGCCGCGTACGCGCTCGCCGCGATCGGCCTCAACCTCCACTTCGGCTACACGGGGTTGCTCAACTTCGGCCAGATCGCGTTCCTGATGGCCGGCGCATACGGCGCGGCCATCACCGTCGACCAGGGCGGTTCCTTGTGGCTGGGTATCGGGGTCGGCATCGCCGCCGCGGTCGCGCTCGGCTTGTTGTTCGGCCTGCCGACGCTGCGGCTACGGGCCGACTACCTCGCCATCGTGACGATCGCATCGGGCGAGGTGTTGCGCGCGCTCATCCGGTCGGGCGACGAAGACTCGCTGACGGGTGGCGTGTTCGGCCTCGCCCAGTTCGCGGGCGACTTCTACGACCGGAGCCCGTTCGACGACGGCTTCCAGATCTGGGGCCGGTTCGGGTACACCGCGCGCGGGCTGTGGCTCGTCGTAGTCGGTTGGACGTTGGTGGCGCTGCTCACAACCGTCGTCTCGTTGCTCGTGTCGAGCCCGTGGGGCCGCGTCCTGCGATCGATCCGCGAGGACGAGGACGCGGCCCGGAGCCTCGGCAAGAACGTCTTCGGCTACAAGCTGCAGAGCCTCGTCATCGGCGGCGGTATCGGAGCGGTGGCCGGCATCCTGACCGCCCTCGACCGCGACTCGGTGCGCCCCGACTCGTACCTGCCGGTGCTCACGTTCGCGTTCTATGCAGTGTTGATCCTCGGCGGTCCCGCGACGCGGCTCGGGCCCGTTGTCGGCGCGATCGTGTACTGGTTCCTGTTCGAGTTCACCGACCGGTTCCTGCGTGAGGCAATCGACGCCGGTTGGATCCCCGACGACATCATCGAGCCCACCGATGTGGGCGCGGTCCGGTTCATGCTCGTCGGACTCGGCCTGATGCTGCTCATGATTTTCCGACCGCAGGGCATCCTCGGCAAACGCGAGGAGGTGCTCCTCGATGCCCGCTGACCGCGCCGCCCTGCTTCGGCTCGACGCCCGGCCCGGGGTCGCGAAGCCGAACGCGGTGCTCGTGGCCGACGGCGTACGCCGCACGTTTGGCGGGCTCGCGGCGGTCGACGTGGATCATCTCGAGGTCGAACGCGGAGTCATCACCGCGCTGATCGGGCCGAACGGCGCGGGCAAGACAACCTTGTTCAACCTGCTCACCGGCTTCGACCGAGCCGACGGTGGTTCCTGGACGTTCGAAGGCAACGCCATCGACAAACTCGCGTCCTTCCGAGTAGCGCGCGCGGGACTCGTCCGCACGTTCCAGCTCACCAAGGCGCTGTCGAAGATGTCGGTGCTCGACAACATGAAGCTCGCCGCGCCGCATCAACGGGGCGAGCGCTTCTGGCCAGGCCTGTTCGGGGGGTGGCGGGAGCAGGAGCGCGCCGTCGAGGAACGAGCAATGGCGCTGCTCGAACGGTTCAACCTCGCCCGTATGCGTTCCGAGTACGCGGGGACCTTGTCCGGCGGCCAGCGCAAGCTGCTCGAAATGGCGCGCGCGCTCATGACCGAGCCGAAGATGGTGATGCTCGACGAACCGATGGCGGGCGTGAACCCGGCCCTCGTCGAGTCCCTGCTCGCGCACATTCGCGAGCTGCGCGAAGAGGGAATGACCGTGCTGTTCGTCGAGCACGACATGGATGTCGTCATGGGCATCAGCGACTGGGTCGTGTGCATGGCGCAGGGCGTTGTCATCGCGGAGGGCCGCCCGAACTCGATCGTGAGCAACGACGCAGTGATCGACGCGTACCTCGGTACGCATCGGGCCGAACGCCACCAGCGCACCGACCGGGACGCGGACGTATGAACAACGAAGTCGTACCGCTGCTGAGCGCCGTCGACGTGTTCGCGGGGTACCTACCCGGCGTCGACATCCTGCGGGGTTGCAACCTCGTCGTCGAGGACGGCGAGATCGCGGGCATCGTCGGGCCGAACGGTGCGGGTAAGTCGACGTTGCTCAAGGCCGTGTTCGGGTTGCTGCCCGTTCGTTCCGGCCGCATCGAACTGCGCGGCGAAGACATCACCAACCTTCCCGCGCACGAACTCGTCGACCACGGCGTCGGGTACGTGCCGCAGCGCGACAACGTCTTCCCCAGCCTCACCGTCGAAGAGAACCTCAAGATGGGCAGCTACCGCCGCCCGAAGGGCTTCGCGGAACAGTTCGCCGTCGTGGCCGAACTGTTCCCGCTCCTCGCCGAACGGCGCAAGGAGCGGACGAGCAACCTCTCCGGCGGTGAGCGGCAGATGGTCGCGATGGGGCGCGCGTTGATGGTCCCGCTGTCGGTGCTGCTGCTCGACGAACCGTCGGCCGGTTTGTCGCCGTTGTTCCAGGACCAGGTGTTCGAGCGCGTGCAGCTGATCAACAGTGCAGGTGTCTCGATCGTGATGGTCGAGCAGAACGCGCGCCGGTGCCTCGGGATTTCGGATCGTGGCTACGTGCTCGACCAGGGGCACGACGCGTACACCGGGTCAGGAGCCGACCTGCTTTCGGATCCGCGGGTGGTCGAGTTGTACCTCGGCGCGCTCGCCGCGCAGGCCGAGTAATGCGCGCGGAACGGAAAAGGTACGGCCCCCGCCGAAGCGGGGGCCGTCCTTCATTCCCTGCGGAGGTTCGAGTTACGAATCGCCCGCTACCGCAATGCTCTCTTCGATGACCGAGACGGACCCGTCGGCTGCGAACTCCCACGTGTCGTACGCACCGGCGCCGGGTTCACCCGCGTCAATGAAGTCGAGCGGACCTGCCGCGCCGTCGTAGTCGATGTCTTCACCGGCTTCGATCAGTGCGACGCATTCGGCCACCAGGCCGCACTTCTCGCCGTCTTTCGTCACGTTGTTCATCTCGGCCTGGATGGCTTCGGCGTTGTCGCTACCGGCAGTCATCGCCGCCAGCGCCGCGACTGCAACACAGTCGTAGGCGTGGCCCGAGAAGATCGTGTCGACGTCGGGAGCGAAGGCTGCGAACCGGTCGCGGAACGTCGCCTCGCCGTCAGCCGGAGCGGCCGACGGAGCAGTGCCCTTGAGGCCTTCGACGATGGCGGCGTTGCCCGGGTCGACCTTCTCCCAGAACGTGCTGCTCTGGATGCCGTCGGTGCCGTACCACTGCACGGTGTCGGGGCCGATACCGGCCGCGATGCTGGCCTGGATCACTTGAGCGCCCTCGTCGAAGGCGATCACGGCGACCGCGTCGGGAGCGGCGTCGGCAATCTGTCCGGCCTCGGACGTGTACTCGCCCAGTTCGGGGTCGTACAGGATCGGTCCGGCCGCAACGGTTGCACCGGCAGCTTCGAGCTCTTCGGCCAGCGCGTTCGCGAAGCCTTCGCCGTACTCGTCGCTCCGGGCGATGATCGCCACGTTCGACTTCCCGTCACCGACGATGAGGTCGGTGAGCACTTGCGCCTGGAGGTTGTCCGGGGGCGCGGTGCGGAAGTAGAAGCCACCGTCGTCGTAGGTCGTGAACTGCAGACCCGTGTTCGACGGCGAGCACTGCACGATCGGTGTACCCGTGATCTTGTCGATGACCGCGGCCGAAACACCCGATGCGGCGGCGCCGACGATCACGTCGACCCCTTCGGCAATCAGCGTGTCGGTCGCGGTGCTGGCAATGTCGGCGTCGGTGCCGTCGTCGGACGCGACGATCACGATGTCCTGGCCGTTGTAGCCACCCGCCGCGTTGAGTTCCTCGACGGCCATCGTGAACGCTTGGATCATCGGTGGGCCGAGGAAGGAAAGGGCGCCCGTCTCGGGGAGCAGGTATCCGATCTTCAGGACGCCGTCACCCTCGGGAACGTCCGCAGGTGCCTCGGTGTCGTCTGTGGCTTCGGTGTCGTCGGTTGCTTCTGATGCATCGCTTGCTGCGTCGTCGTCATCGTCGTCGCCACCACAGGCGGCGCCGGCCAACGCAAGCACGCTGACGACTGCAAGCAGTCGAACCCAGCGGTGTTGTCTCATACTTGTTTCCCCCGGAGCAGGCGGTTGGGTTGTCGGCCGGAAGCTAGCTCCGAATCGCCGGCGGCGGGTGTCGCCCGGCCCGCACGCCGCTAGATTCCCGGCCATGGCCCGTCCCAGCCGCTTCGAGCACAACCGGTACCTAGGGAACAAGGCGACGATGGTCTTCTACGACCTCGACGTGCTCGACCAGCACCCAGGCGCCGCCGCGGCCGTCGAACGGCTCCTCGAGACCGAGCGGTTCGCGACCTTCGGCCCCGATACC
>Ga0163153_10001168_pt1 | contig 42344 bp, 44 predicted proteins | sample OliLakLV19MP6IB1_FD_148629 | JGI IMG/M metagenome (GOLD analysis project Ga0163153, IMG submission 148629) | Freshwater microbial mat bacterial communities from Lake Vanda, McMurdo Dry Valleys, Antarctica - Oligotrophic Lake LV.19.MP6.IB-1 | ecosystem: Environmental > Aquatic > Freshwater >... | reverse complement strand
CGGCGTGTTCGGTTCCGGAAGCTATTCCGGCTCGACAACGGCAGAGATTGCGCGAGCAGCGTGCATTTCCGAACCGATCATCTATCGGCACTTTCCGTCGAAGCGAGAGCTCTGGTTCGCCTGCCTCGACGAGGCCTGGCGCGAGCTCCAGGCGGCGATCGAGCTGAAGGTCGCCGCCATGAACGAAACGAGTGGCCTTTCGGACGTCGATGTCGCCGAGCAGTCCCCCTGGGCGAACCCCCTGCTGCCGAACCTCTGGCTGCAAGGCGTCACCGAGGCGGCCGAGGACGAGGAGATCCAGGCCCACGTCCGCGTCCATGTCCGGGAGGTTCACGACTTCGTTGCGGGGCTGATGCGGGAGCACCAGGTGGCAGGTGGGATCCCCGCCGATCGCGATCCGGATGCGGAGGCCTGGCTCTTTCTCGCCGGCGGTCTCCTCCGGTCGTTCGCCGATCGGCTCGGCGGAGTGCTGGGGTCGGCGGAGTTTGCCGCCATCGGGCGTGAACGGCGTCGTTGGCTCTCGGGTGCCTGACGCTCGGTCGACCCGAGCAGAACCCGAATCAGAACGGGATCCGGAGCAGCCAGAACACGGCCATTCCGACCCACGATCGCAACCCAGAGCTGGCGCGTCCGCCAGGCGACAAGTGCGACGACGACGGCTGCAAGGAAGCGGATCTCGAGGCCGCCAGCCCGGGCGGTGACGGCAAGAAACAGAAACGCCCCTGGCTGCGGCTCCCGGGGCGTTTCCGTCTTCTGTGTGGGGTCCCCTTCCCCGGGGTGACAGCTGAAGCTCGTGACTCTGCGGCCCAGGCACGAGACTCCTTCTTGCTGCCACCGTTCGGTTCGGTGTGCCCCGAGCTCCGTAGCCTGGCGTGGACTGCGGTGCTTGGTAGTCGAGACTGTAGAGGCCCTGTCCCAAAAAGTCAAGTAGCTCGGTCAAGTGATTTGCGATATGCTTTCCTTCACTTGGCCGGAGGCGCGCGATCAGGAGAGATTTACCGCGTTCGGGAGTCACGGCTCACCCTTCGGGGGGAGGCACGGAGGAGGTGAACCGCATTGACTGATACGCAGATGGACGCCGCCCCTCACCGCCCCGTGCAGGACGACGAGCTCGCGCCCGTTGGGTTCGCAACGGCAGCAACGACGCCGTCCGCTCCGACATCGCGGCTCGGTGAGCGATTGCGTTCTTTGCGCCTCGCGGCGGGTCTGACCCAGACGCAACTTGCGGGCGACCGGTTCTCGAAGGAGTACGTCAGTCAGATCGAACGGGGAAAGACGCGTCCAACGGGCGAGGCGATCGCCTGGCTGGCGACGCGCCTCGATGTGGACCCGGCGTTTCTCGGCGGTGGCGTCTCCACCGATGTACGCGGTCGGATCGAAGCCCAGCTCGCACGCGCTGAGGCCCTGGCTGCGACACACCGATACGGCGAGGCCGCCGAGCTCTTCGTCACCGCACGACGTGACATCGGGGCCACGGGCTCGGCCGAGCTCGAGGTCAGGGCACTGTCCGGGGAGGCCTGGAGTCGCGTGCAGGAGGGAGACGCCCGCGAGTCCGTCGAACTTCTCCAGGTCGCACGCGAGCTTGCCGAGGGGCCGCAGTTCTCTGACGTCGACCGCGCCGACATCCTCTTCCGGCTCGGCGTCTGTCGCTACAAGCTTGCGAGCGTCGCGATCGCGGTGGCGCTCTTCGACCAGGCGCTCGTGCTAGCCGATGGCTCGGGGCTTCCGTGCGATCTTCTCCGTGCGGACATTCTCGGTTGGCGCTCGCGTTGCCGGCGCCGTCAGCGCGATTTCGACGCTGCGCGCGAGGATGTCGAGGCCGCTCTCGAGCTGGCTCACGGTGTGGATGATCGCCGCGTCGTTGCGAACACCTACTTCCAAGCGTCGCTCGTCGCCGAGCGAACGGGCCACTGGGCTACGTCGAGGAACTACGCCGAGCAGGCGAAGGCGCTCTACGAGGAGCTCGACGACGAGAGGAACGTCGGCCGGCTGATGCTCAACCTCGGCGGCCTGCACCTCCTGCTCGGCAAACCGCAGGAGGCAATCGACCACCTCGAGGCATCGTTCGCGTTGGCCGTGGAGGCCGAGTCGCGGCCCGATGCGGCGCAGGCACTCGGCGGCCTCGCCACCGTGCACCTTCAGCTCGCAGACTACGACGCAGCCGACGAGCACGCGCGCAAGGCGCTCGCGTTGCTCGAAGGGCGCGCCGATTTTCCCGATGAGGTCGGCCAGTCACACCTCGTTCTCGGTCGAGCATTGCTCGAGCGGGGCCGACTCGATGAGGCCGAGAGGAGTTTCCAAGCTGCGGATGCCGTGTTCGAACAGATGGCTTCCGTGGGGCACAGGGCGGGGGTATGGGTCGCGCTCGGCGACCTCGCGAGTCGCCGGGGAGACGATGGCGAGGCAGCGCGTCGATATCGGAGTGCTGCCGAGGCGCTCCAGGACATCCGGTTCTGAGGAAGGAGGAAAGGCAATGCACAGAGGCAGAATGCTCCTTTTGTTGGCCAACCTCGCACTGATCGCGGCATGGCTCGGCAGGTTCCACCCCCCGAAGAACACCTGGTCGGACGGGCACTAGCCACGAGGGCCGGCGAGCGCAACGGAAACCGCTCAGGGCTGCGGCTAAACTCGGGCGGTGTATCGCCCGGCTGCGGCCCTCATCATGTTCGGTTGCGCGCTCGTTCTCGCCGGCTGCGGAAGCTCCGGCAAGAGCAGCGACGGTGGCTCGACAACGACGACCGCAGCGCCTCCAGAAACCCTGGAGGCGCTCTGGCGTGAGGGCCGCGAATCAGTCGCGGTCGTTCCCGGCACGTCCGACTACGGCACCGGCGAGAACCGCGTCACGTTCCTGATCGTCGACAAGCGGTCGCAGCTGATCGAGGAGCCACGGGCACGCGTCTGGATTGCGCGAGGGCTGAAGCAGAAGCCGTTTGCCGAGACGACCGCGACGCTCGAGCCAATCGGCATTCCGGGCGGTGTGAAGGCGGACGCACAGAGCATCTACGTCACGACCGTGACGACGCCGACACCGGGGAAGTACTGGATCCTTGCGCAGCCGACCGGTGGCAAGGAGATCAGGGCGCTCGGCAACCTCGTCGTCCGGAAGCAGGCGGCTGCGCCCGAAGTGGGCGACCGGGCGATCCCGTCCCGCAACCCGACGCTCCAGCCGAACGCCCCGGTGAAGTCCGTCCGAGCCGCGACGACGGCCGAGCCTCCGGATCTGAACCTCCTTCGCACGACCGTCGCGGCTTCGATGGCGGCGAAGAGGCCGTTTGTCGTTGCTTTCGCGACGCCGCTCTTCTGCCAGACAAAGACGTGCGGCCCCGTCGTGCAGGTCGTCCAGTCCGTTGCCAGGACCTGGCAGAGCAAGGGCGTCGACTTCATCCACATCGAGATCTACAAGGACAACGATCCCTCGAAGGGGACGAACAGGTGGGTCAACGAGTGGAAGCTGCCGACCGAGCCGTTCACGTTCGTCGTCGACGAGACGGGCCTGGTGCGCGCACGGCTCGAGGGCGCCTTCAGCCCGGCCGAGCTCGAGGCGGCGGTGCAGGAGGTCGCGCCGTAGCGCATTCCCGGTGCGGCGCGTTGGCTCCTGACCTGATGCGTGTCGCCGCCGCTTGACGGCGGAACGAATGGCGCGTGGCGAGGGGTGCGGGCGCGTGGGTGGCGCGTGGCGACAGGATTCATCCTGTCGCCGGATCGGGGCCGTGACGTTCCCGTGGAGACGGCACGTCGGTTGGGAGACGGTGGACGAGTGCAGGCACTGAACCATTCAGCCGCCGCTACGCTCCCGCAATGAGCCGCGTCCTGCAATCTCTCCCTGTCGGCGAACGAATCGGCATCGCCTTCTCCGGTGGCCTCGACACCTCCGTGGCCGTCGCCTGGATCCGGGAGAAGGGTGGGATCCCCTACGCCTTCACCGCCGACCTCGGCCAGTACGACGAACCGGACATAGCCGGCGTTCGCGAGCGAGCGTTCGACTACGGAGCGGAGGCGGCAGAGCTTGTCGACTGCCGCGAGCAGCTCGTGAACGAGGGGCTCGTGGCGCTCCAGTGCGGTGCCTTCCACATCTCGAGTGGCGGCAAGACGTACTTCAACACGACGCCGCTCGGCCGCGCGGTCACGGGGACGATGCTCGTGCACGCGATGCGCGAGCACGGCGTCGACATCTGGGGTGACGGGTCGACCTACAAGGGCAACGACATCGAGCGCTTCTTCCGCTACGGCCTGCTCACGAACCCCGCGCTCCGGATCTACAAGCCGTGGCTCGACGCGCAGTTCGTTGCGGAGCTCGGCGGTCGCAAGGAGATGAGCGAGTGGCTGCTCGAGCGCGACCTCCCCTACCGCTCGTCGGTCGAGAAGGCGTACTCGACCGACGCGAACATCTGGGGCGCGACGCACGAGGCGAAGGAGCTCGAGCTGCTCGATCGCTCGATGTCGCTCGTCGAGCCCATCATGGGCGTCGCCCACTGGGATCAGTCCGTCGCGATCGAGCCCGAGACCGTCACGGTGCGCTTCCACGAGGGCTGGCCCGTCGCGCTGAACGGCAAGGAGTTCGGCAATCGAGTCGAGCTCGTGATCGCCGCGAACGAGATCGGTGGCCGGCACGGCCTCGGGATGTCCGATCAGATCGAGAACCGCATCATCGAGGCGAAGTCACGCGGCATCTACGAGGCACCCGGGTTGGCACTGCTCTTCGTCGCCTACGAGCGGCTCGTCAACGCGATCCACAACGAGGCGACGATCGACAACTACCGCATGATGGGCCGCCGGCTCGGGCGCTTGCTCTACGAGGGACGGTGGTTCGATCCGCAGTCGCTGATGCTGCGCCAGAGCCTGCAGAGCTGGATTGGCCTCGCGGTCACGGGCGAGGTGACGATCGAGCTGCGTCGCGGCGACGACTACACACTCCTCGACACGACGAGCCCGAACGCGACGTACCACCCGGAGCGCCTGTCGATGGAGAACGTCGAGAGTGCCTTCGGCCCGGTCGACCGGATCGGCCAACTGACGATGCGGCTTCTCGACCTCGAGGACTCGCGGGACAAGCTCGAACTGTACGGCCGCCTCGGCCTGACGCAGGCCGACGGCCCGATGGAGCTGCTCGGCGGCGACATCACCCCGTAGGGCGCGACGCTCATGCGTCGTCCGCGGGTGCCGGGCGCATTCGGGGGGTACCGGGGTGTTGCGGTGGACGGCGGGCGAGGCTTGCCTCGCGGGGCTCGGCGGCGCCTCGCCCCTACGGATGCGGTGGCGTGGCACCCTGCCCGTTAGACCTCTTTGCCCGCGCGTTCGATCACGACGACCGGGATGCGCGCGGACGGAGAGAGACGAAGCAAGGCCCTCACGATCTCGGCGCAATCCTCCGGTGCGATCATCTCCTCGCCCGGAATGCCGGTCCACGCTGCCATCCGCGTGTCGACGAAGGCCGGGCAGAGTGCCGTCGCTCGCACGCCTGCGTCGGCCTCCTCGCGGTCGAGCGTCCGCGTCAGCGCGATCAGCGCGGCCTTCGACGCTCCGTAGGCGCCGAGCCCGGGCGTGGGGAGCGTGCCCGCGATCGAGGCGAGGTTGATCACGTAGCCCTTCGTTGCTCGGAGGTGGGGAAGTGCAGCCTGGGTGACGAGGAATGCCCCGCGTAGGTTGACGGCCTGTTGCAGATCCCACGCCTTCGTCGACGTGTCGGCGAGCGTCCCCGCGATTCCGACACCTGCCGAGTTGACGAGCACGTCCAGTCCGCCGTGCGCTGCAACGTGCTCGTCGACGAGTCGGGCGCAGTCGTCCTCCAACGACACGTCGGCGACGACAATCGCGGCGTCGAGGCCGTTACGTGCAGCCTCGAGGCGATCGAGCCTCCTCCCGGCCAGGGTGAGAGAGTATCCCTCCGCATCGAGCATGCGGGCAATGGCGAGCCCGATCCCGGACGAGCCGCCGGTGATGAGTGCTGAAGGCATCGACGGATCCTTGCACACCCCGTGCGTACACTGATTTTGTGACCACGACCCCGACGCTCACCTCGCTCGCGAAGGCCGGAGGGTGCGCCGCGAAGTACCCTGCGGCGCGGCTCGAGAAGCTACTCGCCGGCTTCGTCCCGGTCGACTCGGCGGATCTCCTCGTCGGGCTCGACCCGGCGGACGACGCCGCCGTCTACCGCCTCGACGACGAGCGCGCGCTCGTCTTCACCGTCGACTTCTTCCCACCCGTCGTCGACGATCCACGGGACTTCGGCGCGATCGCGGCAACGAACGCTCTCAACGATGTTCTGGCCATGGGTGGCGTGCCGCTGCTCGCTCTCTCGATCGCCGCATTCCCGGAAGAGCTGCCGACCGAGGTGCTCGGCGAGATCCTCGCGGGGGCGGACGAGGTCGTCCGGGCTTCGGGAGCGATCCTCGCAGGTGGTCACACGATTCGCGACGACGAGCCGAAGTACGGACTTGCGGTCGTCGGCACCGTCCATCCGAACGGCATCTGGACGAAGAGCGGTGCGGAGCCGGGCGATGCCCTGTTCCTGACGAAGGCGCTCGGGACCGGGCTCGTGCTGCAGTCGCAGCGCGACGGGCGCGCGCCCGCGGGTGCGCTCGACGCGGCAGTCGTCGCGATGCGCACGCTCAACCGCGCAGCTGCCGACGCGCTGCGGCCGTTCAGCCCGCACGCTGTCACGGACGTGACGGGCTTCGGGCTCCTCGGCCACGCCTATGAGATGGCGTCACGGAGCAACGTGCGGATCGAGCTCGCCGCTTCCGCGCTCCCCGCGCTTCCCGGGGCGTTCGAGCTCGCGAGCGACGGTACGCGCACCGGGGGCGACCGGCGCAACCGTGACTACGCCGGCCCGCACGTCGAGAGCACCGCTCCGGCGGCGGCCGAGGCGCTTGCGTTTGATCCGCAGACCGCGGGAGGGATGCTGGTCTCGCTTCCCGCCGACAAGGCGTCAGTTCTTGCAGCGAGCTTCGCCGATCTCGGCCTCGAGCTGTATCGCGTCGGCCGCGTCGTCGACGGATCGGGCGTCGGGCTGCGATGAGCACCGACTTGGCCACCGCTGACGGGAAGCAGGCCCGCGTGCGCCGCGTCGTTTCGCCTCGTCGATTCCTTCAGCTGGCAAGCATCACCCTCTTCACGCTCTGGGTCGTCGTCACGAGCGGCGCCGTCGTGCGCCTGACCGCCTCTGGCCTCGGCTGTGACAACTGGCCGCGTTGCGGCGACAAGCCGTACCCGGAGCAGGGTGGGCATGCGGCGATCGAGTTCGGCAACCGCATGGTTGCGCTCGTCGGGATCGTCTTCACGCTCATCACGTGGCTCGCGGCGCGGCGCGTGGAAGGGCTGCCGCGCCGGGTGCGAACCGTGGCCCTTCTCACGGCGGTCGGCACGATCGCCCAGATCCCACTTGGCGGGGTCACCGTCCTCCTCGACCTGCATCCCGTCGCCGTGATGTCGCACTTCCTCCTAGCCCTTCTCGTTGTCGCAGGCTCGGTCGTCGTCGTCGTGGAAGGGTGGAGTCACTATCGCGGCCTCGCTCCCGCCGCTCGACCCGCCTGGATCCGGAAGGCCGCCTGGGTCGGTGTCGCTGCCTGCGCCGTGCTCGTCGTCACCGGGACCGTGTCGACGGCCTCCGGCCCACACTCCGGAGGGGAGGATATCCCACGTCTCGGTCTCACCCTGAGTGACACGATCTACGTGCACGTGCGTGCCACCGCCCTCTACGGGATCGTGCTCCTCGTCGTCGGCGTCTTCCTCTGGCGACTGCGCAAGGAGCTTCCCGGAATCGCGTGGGGTGGAGCACTCCTGCTGGCCGTGCTTCTCGTGCAGATGGCCGTCGGGGAGATCCAGTACCGGAACGCCTTGCCGTGGTGGCTCGTCGCGATCCACGTCTCGCTGGCAGCGACGATCTGGGTCCTGACGATCGGTATCGCGTGGGCGCTGCACCGCCCACCCGCGTCCCTTGTGGCAGCCGACCGCCGCTAGACTCGGTCGATGGAGAACGAGCTCAAGGTCGACGAGCGACCGGCCTTGCGCCGCCCCGTCCTGATTGCCGCTTTCCGCGGCTGGAATGACGGCGGTCAGGCTGCGACGCTTGCCGGAGGCACGCTCGTGCGCTCCTGGGGCGCGCGGCGCATCGCGGAGATCGATCCGGAGGGATTCGTCGACTTCCAGTCCACGCGACCGACCGTGACCCTCGACGAAGGCCTGACGCGAAAGATCGAGTGGCCCGAGAATGCCTTCCACGTCGCGGCGATCCCAGGAGCCGACCGCGACGCCGTGATCCTGATCGGGGTCGAGCCGAACTACCGGTGGCGGGCATTCAACGAGCTTGTCGTCGGCTTCGCCCGAGACCTCGGCGTCGAGCTCGTCGTCACGCTCGGCGCCCTGCTCGCGGACGTGCCCCACACGCGCGAAGCCCCGGTTACAGGCGCGGCCAGCGACGCCTCGCTCGTCGAGGAGCTCGGGCTCCAACCGTCCCGGTACGAGGGGCCGACGGGAATCGTCGGTGTCTTGCACGACGCCTTCAGGCAGGCGGGGATCCCCACCGTGAGCCTCTGGTCGGCCGTGCCGCACTACGTGTCGCTCGCTCCGAGCCCTCGCGCGGCACGAGCACTGTGTGATCGGCTCGGCGAGCTCCTCGGCATCGGGCTCGACCTCTCGGAGCTCGAGGAGGCGGAGGAGATCTATGCGGAGCAGATCACGGAAGCGGTTGCTTCGGATCCCGAAACGGCCGCGTACGTCGAGGAGCTCGAGCGGCGGGCAGACTCGATCGACGAGATGCTCGGCGAGGGCGATCTGCCAACCGGCGAGTCACTCGCTGCCGAGCTGTCGCAGTTTCTGCGCGACCGCGAGAGCGGCGATCCACCTCCCGCGTAGAGCTCGGGTCTAGACCGTTTCGGACGGAGCCGCGGCGACCGCTACGACGGGGGTCGCGGTCTCGGTTGCCGCCTCCGTTGGAGTCGCCGAGCCTTCGCCCGCTGCGCCATCGGCCGGCGAGCCATTCGTGCTCGCCGTCGTGGCATCGACTGCTCCTGCTCCACGACGCTTCTTGCGCCTGCGGCGTGACTTTCGGACAGGCGCCTTCGGGGCCGGGAGGTTCTCTGCCAGTGCGTTCGCGATCTCCGCCATGGTGCCGAGATCTTCTCTCGCCTGTTCGAGCAGCGCGGTCGCGCGAGGCGTGTAGGCGTCCGCGGAGGCAAGCAGCGCGGCCCCGACGGAGAGCGGTAGGGCTCGCGCAACCTGAACGAGCTTCGCGATGTTGTCCTCGTGGCGGTGTCCGCGCGAGTTCGCGACCGCTCCGAGCAGCCGCTTTGCCTCCGGGAACTCGGCGCTGGCGCGACGGTCCTGCACCTTCCGCGTCGCCCGAGCCAGCTTCCACGTCCAGCGACCGAGGATCTGCTCGGGCGCGGTCGCCCTGCCGTCGCCGATGGCGCGCAGCAGGATTCGAACGCCTGCAGTTCGATCCTTCTCCCACGGCAACGCCTGGCTGACGAGCGTCACGAGGTCGTCGAAGTCGGCCCGCTCCACCGGGGTTGCGACACGATCGGCGAGCGCGGTCATACGCAGCCGGCGGTTCGGATTCTCGGCGGCGCAGACGGCGAGGAACGTCTCGAGCGCGCCCTTTCCGGCCCGGCCCTCCGTGAACTTTCGTGCGAACTCGATGCGCTGATCGAACCGGATCTGCCTTCCGGCGATCGTCGCCCAGAAGCGCTGCTCCTCGTCGTCGAGGAACTTCGGGTCTATGCGCTGCCACTCGCGCTGAATGACAGCGAGGCGTCGCACGACGTCGGGCGTGACGGGCACGAGCCACGGCACCGGCGACAGGAGCCGCCGCGCGCGGCGCTGTTGACGCCGGCGAGGAGCGGGCGTGACGCGCGCGCCCTCGCGGTAGAAGTCGGCGTCGAGCAGGGAGTGAAGCGAGATCACACGATCGTTGTGTGTCGAGCCCTTCGTGACGAAGTCGACGACGACGCCGGCCTCCTTCCGCGAGTGCATCCGCATGATCCGCCCGATGCGCTGCTGGTAGACGCGGCGGGAAGCGGTCGGCGCCAGGTGGAAGCAGACGGTTGCCCGCGGCGAGTTCCACCCTTCGGCGAGAAGCTGCGCGTTGATCAGAACGTTGATCTCGCCGCGCTCGTATGCCGCGAGCGTCTCGGCGAGCTTGACCGGCGGCGTCTTGCCTGACACGGCCTCGGCCTTGAGGCCCGCCGCGCGAAACTCCTGGGCGAGGTTGTAGGCGTGGTCGACCCCGGCCGCGTAGACGATTCCCGGAGTCGTCCCGAATCGCTCGCGATAGAGGCTGGCTGCTGCCTGGTTGAGGGCCGAGTGGTCGAGCGCCGCGGCGAGCGCACGCTCCTCGAAGTCGCCGCCGACGATGGGCACCGAGTTGATCGCAGCCGCGGGAGGAACCCTCAGGCAACGGAGGGGGGCGATCAGTCCACGGCGAGCGGCGTCCGCGAGTGGGAGATCGTCTACCGAGGCCGGGAAGACGTCGGAGACCTGCTTCGCGATCAGCTGCTCGGTGGCGGTCATGCCGATGTAGACCGGCTCGCTGAAGGAACGGATCGCTGCGCTCGTCTTCTCGCCGAGGGCCGTGTGGGCCTCGTCGCAGATCACGAGCTGGTAGGCGCTCCTCGAGATCTCGTCGGCGTGGCGGGCGAACCAGGCGTAGGTCTGGATCGTGATCGGGTCGTCGCGGAGCGGCTCCTTGCCGGTGTCGATTGCATCGGTGAAGCGATCGGCGTACCCCTCCGTCGTCAGGTCGCGCTGGAACTGGGAGACGAGGAGTCGGCGATGGGTGAGAATGAGGATCCCGAGGTGCCGCGCCGATTCGACGAATCCGGCCGCAGCGATCGTCTTGCCTGACGCCGTCGGATGGCGGAACCGATAGCGGCGCTCCGCGCCTGGATCCTCGCCCGTGAACGTGGGCTCCTCCGCGTCGAGGTCGACGACGCCGGCATCGAAGTCATCGTCCTCCTCGTCGAGCTCGGCCGGTTCGGCTTCGACGATCTCGACGCCGTTTCCGTTCCCATTGCCGTTCTCCTCGACACTGCGCTGATTCGCGGCGATCAGCTCGGTCAGCATCCCGGCCAGCGCGTCGATCTGATGGCGCCGGAGATCGGTACCCGCCGCCGTCTGCGGCTTGGGCGCTGCCAACACGCGCTCGAGGCCGAGCATCAGGCCGTAGCGCACGCGCCACGCGCTCGACGGGCCGCGGCTGCCGGCGTCTATCTCGACGAAGGCGTCGTCAAGAGCCCGCCGGCGCGCGGTGCCAGGAGCGAGGGCGGCAGCGGGGTCCTCACCGGGGTGCAGGAACGGCTCGCCGTACCAGGCCTGAGCGCGGAGCGCGGCGGCCTCCAGGCCATCTCCCGGCTCCGACGACGGATGTGTCGGGTTGAAATCGGTCTCTTGCATATGCGCAGCACACGATTGACATGCTGCATTCCTTGAGGATCAGCACGCTCAGGCGTTTCGGGCGCGTCGAGCGGTGCTGTAGGCAGAACAGTACCGAAACACGCCGACCGGTGGGGGATATTCGCCGCTCTTGCCGTTCTGGCGCAACGTGTCGCCTGGCTCGAGGGCATCTGATCAGCGTGCCGGATCCTCCGCGGCTGCACAATTGGCTCTTTCGGACCATTTTGTGAGTGGTCGCCGTTCCGCCGCCTGGCTGAAGCCAGGCGGCTGGCGCTGCGCGGGGAAGCGCTCAGCCCTGGCTTCAGCCAGGGCGTCGAACGCCCGTGACTACGCCGTCGCGAGCGGTGCGTCGGATGCGCGCTGCGACGCGCCGCTCTCGTCCAGGTACCGCGTCAGTCCACCACGGAAGAACGGGAACCCCGCGCCGAGGATCAGGCACGCGTCGATCTCTGCGGCTGACGACACGACACCCTCGTCGAGCATGTGTCGCGTCTCGTCGGCAAGCGCATCGAGAATCGCCGCGTGCAGCTCGTCCACGGTCTGCCGGGCATCCCCGGTGACGACGATGTCCATCTCACCGTTTGCGAAGTTCTCGAGCGTCGGCGAGAGCGGGAAACGATCGGGGAAGGCGTCGTGCAGCGTACGGAGGACGTGGTTCGCGACTCGCGGGCCGACCATCGCGAGCAGCGCCGACGGCGGCATGGGAACGCCGATCCGAAGGGCCGCCTCGTCGGTCTCCTCGAGCGTGTTTCCGTTCTCGAGCGCCTGCATGAGAACGCTCGACTGGCGCGTGAGCAAACGGTTGACGACGAACGCGGGAGCATCCTTCACGAGCACGCCTCGCTTGCCGAGCTTCCTTGTCACGTCCCACGCCGTGGCAAGCGTGGTGTCGTCGGTCTCCCCGGCGCGAACCACCTCGACGAGCGGCAGAACGGAGACCGGGTTGAAGAAGTGCATCCCGACGACCCGCTCCGGGTGGCGAAGCTGGCCCGCCATCGCGGAGACCGAGAGGGACGACGTGTTGGTGACGAGGAGGCACTCCTCGGACACGACCTCCTCGAGTGCCGCGAACACCTCCTGCTTGACGGCGATCTCCTCGAACACGGCCTCGATCACGAGACCGCATCCGGTGAATCCAACCGTGTCTGTTGTCCCGCTCACGATCGAGCCGAGGAAACGGGCCTTGCCCTTGGCAAGTCGGCCACGCGACACCTGCTTCTCCAGATCCGCACGCACGGCGGCGACGGCTTCCTCGACCCTGCCGGCGTCGATGTCGGTGATCACGACCGGTACCTCGAGTCGGCGGAGGAACAGGGTCGCGAGCTGCGTCGCCATCAGGCCCGCGCCGACGACGCCGACCCGATCGATCCGGCGCGGCTTCGCATCGGGGATGCCAATGCCCTTCCTGATCCGCCGCTCGATCAGGTCGAACGCGTACACAGCTGCCTGGGCCTGCGGCCCGGGGAGGAGGTCGGCGAGCGCATCCTCTTCTGCTGCGTAGCCCTCTGCGATCGTCCACCCCGCGGATCCCGCGATCAGCTCGAGCGCGCGATAGGGAGCGAGCGCTACGCCATGCACCGCGTCGTCGACGGCATACCGCGCCTTCGCGCAGATTTCGGCCGCGTCGGACAGGTCAACGGCATCCTTCGAGGGTGGTGGCGTCTCGATCGCCCGCACGAGCCACTCGATCGAGTCGTCCAGGAACTCGACGTCGTCGAGGAGCGCCTCGGCGAGCCCGAGCTCGGCGGCGCGTGATGCGTTGATGAGGCGGTTCTGCTTGAGCGGATTCGCGACGATCAGCTCGACGGCCGCCGCTGCTCCCACGAGCCGCGGGGTGAGCTGCGTGCCACCCCAGCCGGGGATGATTCCGAGGAAGACCTCGGGGAAGCCGATGTGGCGTACCGAGCGGGCGATCGTTCTGTGGTCGCAGTGGAGCGCGATCTCGAGCCCTCCACCGACGGCGGCTCCGTTGATCGCGGCGAGCGTCGGGAACGGAAGATTGCGAATCGCGCCGAATGCCTCGTGCCCGCCGACGGCCGCGGCGCGCGCGAGCTCCGGCGTCGCCAGGCGCGGAAACTCCGTCAGGTCAGCGCCTGCGGCGAAGCCGAACGGCTTACCCGTGAGGACGAGGCCGCGCCACTGGCTCTCGCCGAGCTGTGCGATGAGATCCCGGAGCGATGCGAGCGCGGCGCTGCCGAAAACGTTCGGCTTCTGCCACTTCTCCCCGTTGTCCATCGTCACGAGGGCGATCGGGCCGACGCGCGTCGGCACAGTCTGGAGGAAGAACCGGGTCGGCGACTCAGCCATGACGCGTGTTCTCCCACAGGAGCGCCGCGCCCATGCCGAGGCCGATGCAGAGCGCGGTCAGGCCGTAGCGCACGTCGGGTCGTCGGCGGAACTCGTCCGCGAGCTGTGCCATCAGCCGCACGCCCGTCGCAGCAAGCGGGTGGCCGCAGGCAATCGCGCCGCCGTAGGGGTTGAGCCGCGGATCGTCGGGTGCGACGCTGACGCCGTCGCACCACGTGAGAACCTGGACGGCGAACGGCTCGTTCAATTCGAAGAGGCCGATGTCGTCGATCGTCAGCCCGGCCTGCGCGAGGACGCGCTCGGTGGCGGGGACAGGACCGATGCCCATGAGATGGGGCTCGACGCCCGTGTACGCGAATCCAACGAGCCGCATCGTCGGCTCCAGGCCGAGCTCCGCGGCGACGGTCTCGGAGGCGAGGAGACCGGCGGTGGCGCCGTCGGTGAGCCCCGCGGAGTTGCCCGCCGTGACGCGACCGCCCGCGCGGAACGGGGTGCGCAAGGCGGCGAGGCCATCGAGCGTCGTCTCGGGCCGCAGGAACTCGTCGCTTGCGGCGACCCGCCACCCCTTATCTCCGAAGACGCTCATCGGCACGACGGTGCGTGACATAACGCCGTCCTCGTCGGCCCAGGCGCGCGTCGCCCTGACCTGGCTCTCGAGCGCGTAGCTGTCCGCCGCTTCCCGCGTCAGGTGTGGGAACGCGTCGTGGAGGTTCTCGGCCGTCTGGCCCATGACGGCGGCGCTCTCGTCGATCAGGCGCTCGCTCACGAAGCGCGGGTTGAAGTCGACCTCCTCACCCATTACGTGGTGGCCCATGTGCTCGACGCCGCCGACGAGCACGAGATCGGCTGCGCCCATCGCGATCTCGCCCGCGCCGGCCGTCGTCGCCGTCAACGCTCCCGCGCACATCCGGTCGACCGCGAAGCCGGGGACCGTGTGGGGGAGCCCAGCAAGCAGCGCGACGTCCCGGCCGAGCGTCAGGCCCTGGTCACCGACCTGCGCCGTCGCCGCGAAGATCACATCGCCGATCCGCTCGACCGGCACCTCCGGATTGCGGCGGAGCAACTCGCGCACGACCTTGACGGCCATGTCGTCGGCCCGCGTCTTCCAGAAGAGGCCGCTCGGCCCTGCCTTGCCGAACGCAGTGCGCACGCCGTCGACGAACACCACCTCGTTGCGCTCGCGCCCCATGCCAACGAGGATAGCCCGTTCCCACGTGACAGCCGAGGCGTCGTATGTGACGATGCAGGACGGAGGCCGGCGGGCGGCGCCGGCCTCCTTTTGGCTTTCAGCGATGGAGGAGCATATCGCTGAAAGCCAAAAGGATCATTTCTGCGCGCTTCGCGCGATCCTGAAGGGGCCCGCCCGCGGGCCACGTCCATGGGAGCCCGCAGCAACCCCGCCTGATTCTTCTGCAGGCTTCGCGTGGAACCTGAAGGGGCCTGCTCGCGGGCCGCGTTGGTGGGAGCCTGCGGCAGGGCGGGTGGTCGGCTTCGGCCGGTCGCCAGGGTGGATCTCCTGAGGGATCCTTGCCCGAGCGCTTCGCACGATCCCTCGTGCCGTTCAGGCGCCTGGCTGAAGCTGGCGCCGGGCGTGCGGGCTGGAGGTGCCTTCAGCCAGGCACCGGACGCTGAGCGCTAGCCGTCCGCGAGCTCTTTCGCCCGCACCATGGCCGCCTGGATGGCATTCAGGAACGCGGCGCGGACGCCGGCGATCTCGAGCTCCCGGATCGCGGCGATCGTCGTCCCGCCCGGCGAGGTGACCATCTCGCGGAGCTCCACAGGGTGCATCTTCAGATCGCGCATCTGCTGTGCCGTCCCGAGCATCGTCTGAACGACGAGCTGGGTCGAGATCTCGCGCGAGAGGCCGAGCAGGAGCCCCGCCTCGATCATCGCCTCGGCGAGGAGCGCGAAGTAGGCTGGGCCGGATCCGGAAACGGCGGTCACGGCGTCCATGAGTTTCTCGGGCACGCGGACGACGGCACCGAGATGCGCGAGCGCCTCCTCGGCGAGCGTGACGTGTGCATCGTCGGCGTGGGCGCCGGCACAAAGGCCGGCAACGCCCTCATGAACCACGGACGGCGTGTTCGGCATCGCGCGTGCGACCGGGACGCCGGGAGCGAGGTGCCGCTCGATCGTGGCCGTGGGAATTGCTGCGCAGACGGAGAGGACCGTTTGTTCGGTTGTGATCAGATGCCCGATCTCGCCCAGCAGGACCTCGATGTCCTGCGGCTTGACAGCGATCACGATGAGCGCTGCACCGGACACGGCATCCTCGTTCGACAGCGTGGCGGGGATGCCGTAGCGCTCGCCGAGCTCGGTGACGCGTTCCGCGCGACGGCTCGACGCCGTGATCTCGTCCGGCGTACGCCAACCCGAGGAGAGGAGCCCTGAGATCAGCGCCTCCCCGATCTTTCCGGCCCCGAGGACCGCGATTCTCCGCTCGTTCACCATGTCATCGCAGTGTACGCGGCGCGCCTGGTGCGAAGCCGTGCCTGCCGACCAACGTCGGGATCGGCCCCGGGGATCAAGCCGCGTGACCAGCCGAGCAGCAGCATCTGCCCCGCGAGACCCTGCCACACCCCGTAGGGGGCAAGGAAGGCGGCGGTCTCCTCGGCTGCGACCCACTCGCCGCGGAGTGACGCGAGCAGCTTCACCAGTCCGAGGTCGCCGACGAGGCCGTGGTCGTAGCGGCCGAGGCCCTCGATCGCGATCACGCCGACCGACCAGGGGCCGATCCCCCGCTCGCGCGAGAGACGCTGCAGCACGACCGACGTGTCGTAGTTGCGCAGTCGCTCCAGGTCGAGTGAGCGGACGAGGCGGACGAGCGTCGCCGCCCTCGACGTCGCGAGCCCATGACACCGAAAGTCGAGTGGCGAGAGGGTGCAGAGAGCATCCCGCGTTGCCACCGAGGCACCGAGTTGCCGCAGCACCGAGCGCTCGATCGCAGCCGCCTTCCGTGCCTCGATCAGCTGCCCGCACACGGCGCGAAGTGCCGAATGTGCGACAGTGGCGACGCGCAGGGGCCGGTAGCCCACCATCGCTCGCGCTGTCGCGCCGAGCAGCTCGTCGCGGTTGAAGCGCAGGTGGAATTCTGTCGTGTCGTCTGCGAGTGCGAGCATGAACCGCGCGGTCGCAAGACCGGACTCGGTCGTCGCCCTGACGACCACGGTGCCATCGGATCGTTGCTGCGCGACCGCCTCGGAGCCGTCGACGAGCGCCCCGCGCCAGGTGCCGCTGCGGCACATCAGCCGCAGCCGATACGGGCCGGTCGGGGTGACGACGTCCTGGAGCACCGCTCCCGACGGTAGCGCGTCGACAGGCGGTTGGCCGCTTCGCCCGGTACCTTCGCCCAGATGAGTCTCGTCGATACCGTCTCGCTCCGCTCGCGCCGGAGGAAGCTCCGGTTGTTCATGGATGAGCTTCGTCCGACGTCCGCGACCACGGTTCTCGATGTCGGGGTCGACGAGGTCGGCTTCGGGGCCGACGGTGGCCAGTCCGGCTGCGGCACACACAACTTCTTCGAGGAGCTCTACCCGTGGCGCGAGCGGATCACGGCGCTCGGGCTCCACGACGGCGCCGGATTCCGCTCGAGCTACCCGACGGTCGACTACGTCCAGGGCGACGCGTGCGCTCTCCCGTTCGGAGACGGCTCCTTCGACGTCGTCTTCTCGAATGCCGTGATCGAGCACGTCGGCGACGTCGAGCGACAGCGTCTGCTCGTCAGCGAGGCGCTTCGCGTTGGCCGACGGGTCTTCCTCACGACGCCGAATCGCTGGTTCCCGCTCGAGGTTCACACGCGCCTCCCGCTCGTCCACTGGCTCCCGAAGCCGGGCTCCGACCGCGCGTACGAGCTCGCGGGCAAGGGCTTCGCAAAGGAGAACCATCTGCTCGGGAGCGGCGACCTCCGGCGACTCTTCCCCGGTGAGGTGCGGATCGTCAACCTCGGGCTCACGCTCGTCGCGATCACATGAGCGATCGCCTGCCCCGCATCGCCCTCGTCGTCTTCATCGTCGGCCTCGCCGTCCACAACCTCGTGATGGCGGAGTTGTGGGACATCGGTGTCCGCGGCGCCTCGCTCGACGTTGTCGCCGCCTGGAAGGACGTGCTTCTCGCAGCGGCGCTCGTCGTTGCGCTGCTCGCGGCGGGCAAGCTGCCCTCGTGGCTCTGGGCCGACCGGCTCGCTCTCATCTACGCCGCGCTCGTTCTCCTCTACTGGCTGGTTCCGCAGAGCTTGCTCGGGGACGGGAGTGCAACGCAGAGGGGCCAGCTCCTCGCTGCCCGCCATGACCTGATCCCGGTCGCTGCCTACTTCCTCGGGCGCCTGCTCGTGCTCACGCCGGTCGCCTGGCGTCGCCTCTCCCTGGCGCTCGTCGGGGTCGCCGTGGCCGTGACCGCGTGGGGACTCGCCGACGTCTACCTCGTGCCGCTGCAGTGGTGGCGCGACTCGGGCGTACCGGGGTGGTTCGAGGAGCAGCTCGGCCTCGACTACAGCGAGGCGCTCTCCGGGCTGCCAGAGAACTGGGTTCTGAACACGGGCGACGAGCTGAACCCGATCCGTCGGCTCGGCTCGACCTTCCTCAGCCCGCTCGCGACGGCGTACGTTCTCGTGATCGTCCTCCTCTATCTCGCCGCTCGTCGCCGACCCTGGTGGGTCGCCGTCGCCGGGGCGGTGGCGTATCTAGGGCTGCTCTGGACGCACACCCGCGCCGCGTTCCTCGCTCTCGCGCTCGGGCTCGTGGTGCTCGCGATCGTGCAGCGACGCCTGCTTCCCCTCGGCCTTGCGGTTGCCTCACTCATCGTCGGTGTCGGGTTCGTGAAGGCGTTTCCGACGATCGGTCCCTCGACGAGCTACACCCAATCGGAGCTCGAGATCCTGCGCGAGCAGGGACAGGAGAACCCGGGTGTCGACAGCGATCCCCTTGCGCCAGGCGATGCCTCGACCACGAGTCACTGGCGCAACCTCCGGGACGGCGTTCGCACGGTCGTGCGTCATCCGCAGGGATTCGGGCTCGGGAACGCGGGCGTCAACGCGTCGCGCACGGGGGTCGAGATCAAGGCAGGCGAGTCGACGTACACGGAGATCGGCGTCGACACGGGCATCGTCGGGCTCGCGGCGTTCGTCGCGTGGCTGGTTGCGGTGCTCGCAGGCCTGTGGCGGCGTTCTGCCTGGCTGAGCGCCGCCTGGGTGGCGATGCTCGCGATCGGCGTCCAGACGGACGTGATCGGGGTGCACTGGATCGCCTACGTCCTCTTCGCGCTCGCCGGTGTCGCGATCGGGGGCGGTCTTCCCGACGACACCGGAGAAGCGACGCGGTGAAGGAGATCGCCGAGCGGATCGGTCTCTATCGGGTGGCGGCGATCCTGATCGCGTGTGCGCTCGGGCTCGAGATCCTTCGCGTCGAGGTGTTTGCCGACAGCGCTCCCGCCCAGGTTGCGTGCACGTTTGGCGAGGTCGTCTTCCTCGCGCTCGCAGCCGTGGTGTTCATGACGGCGCGTCGCCGCGACTCGCGCGACGCCTGAAGATCGAGGAGAATGAGGCGATGGGCAAGGGATACGCAGAGGGGCCGGCCGCCGAGGAGGCCGAGCGGCGACTCGAGGAGCTCGCCGAGGGTCCGCCGCCGTCCGCGTCCGTCGAGCGTTCGGCCGTCTACGGCTCGACGCCCTCCGAGCCCGAGCGGCACTTCCTCGGCTGGCTGGGGGAGATCGATCCGGATCAGCTGTTCGAGACGGGAGCGGCGTACGGGATCACGATCGTCCGGCAAGCGGCCGAGTAGCCCGGACGACAGAGTGCCGCAAGAGGGCGTTCCTGTAGCGTTGTCGGAGAGAATGTGTAGCCCAAGCCTGTGAGCTCCAAGCCAGTCGAGCACCTCGATCGTGTGATCATCCGGTTTGCCGGAGACTCCGGCGACGGGATCCAGCTGACGGGTGATCGCTTCACGAGCGAGACGGCTTTGACGGGCAACGACCTCGCGACGCTCCCCGACTTCCCGGCCGAGATCCGCGCGCCGGCGGGCTCCCTCCCGGGTGTTTCCGGCTTCCAGGTGCATTTCGCGGACCACGACATCTTCACTCCTGGCGACCAGCCAAACGTCCTTGTCGCAATGAACCCGGCTGCGCTGAAGACGAACATCGCGGACGTCCCGAAGGGCGGAACGGTGATCGTCAACACCGACGCCTTCAGCGAGCGCAACCTGCAGAAGGCCGGCTACGACGCAAGCCCACTCGGCGACGGCTCGCTCACCGGGTTTCACGTGCACGAGGTGGCGCTCACGTCGATGACCGTCGAGGCGCTCAAGGGCGTCGAGGGAATCACCTCGCGCGAGGCCGAGCGGTCGAAGAACTTCTTCGCGCTCGGCCTGATGCTGTGGCTGTATCACCGTCCGGTGGAGGGAACGCTTTCCTTCATCGAGCAGAAGTTCGGCAAGAAGCCGGCGATCGCCGAGGCCAACACGCGCGCGTTCAAGGCCGGGTACAACTACGGCGAGACGTCCGAGGACTTCGCGGTCTCGTACGAGATCGCGCCGGCCCACCTCGCGCCGGGCCGCTACCGGCAGATCAACGGGAACTCGGCCTTGAGTTACGGGCTCATCGCAGCGTCGAAGCTCTCGGGCCTCCCTCTCTTTCTCGGTGCCTACCCGATCACGCCAGCGTCGTCCATCCTCGAGGAACTCGCACGACTCAAGAATTTCGGCGTGACGACGTTCCAGGCAGAAGACGAGATCTCGGCCTGCGGCGCGGCCCTCGGCGCCTCCTTCGGCGGCGCGCTCGGCGTTACGACCTCGGCCGGGCCCGGCATCGTTCTCAAGTCGGAGATGGTGGGGCTCGGCGTGATGCTCGAGCTGCCCCTCGTCATCCTCGACATCCAGCGGGCAGGCCCATCGACGGGGATGCCCACGAAGCCCGAGCAGGCCGACCTGCTGCTCGTGCTCTTTGGCAGGAACGGTGAGAGCCCCGTGCCCGTGATTGCGGCGTCGAGCCCTTCACAGTGCTTCCAGGCGGCGATCGAGGCTGCGCGAATCGCGCTCAAGTACCGCACCCCGGTGTACCTGCTCTCGGACGCTGCGCTTGCGAACGGGTCGGAGCCCTGGCTGATTCCCGATGTCGCCGCGTTGCCGTCGATCGCGACGCCGTTCGCGACGGCATCGCCCGACGGAGCTCCATTTCATCCCTACCAACGAGATCCCGCCACGCTCGCTCGCCCGTGGGCTGTGCCCGGAACGCCTGGCCTCGAGCATCGGATCGGTGGGCTCGAGAAGCAGGATGTGACCGGCTCGATCTCCTACGACCCAGACAACCACGACGCGATGGTTCGCCTGCGAGCCAGGAAGGTCGCGAACATCGCTGCCGACATCCCGGGCCTCGAGGTCGACGACCCGGACGACGGCGCCCGCACGCTCGTGCTCGGCTGGGGATCGACGTACGGCCCGATCGGCGCTGCCGTCAAGCGCGTGCGGCGTGATGGACGCAAGGTTGCGAGCGCACATCTGCACTACCTGAACCCCTTTCCGCGAAACACGGGCGATGTGCTCCGTCGCTACGACCGGGTACTCGTGCCGGAGATGAACACCGGCCAGCTGCTGACGCTGATCCGGGCGGAGTTCCTCGTCGACGCGGTCGGCTACAACCGGGTACGTGGGCTTCCGTTCCGCTCGAGCGAGCTGGCCGAGGCGATCACCGCCCTGGTGGACCAGTGAGTTTCACGGCCAAGGACTTCAAGTCCGACCAGGAGGTGCGCTGGTGCCCGGGCTGCGGCGACTACGCGATCCTCAACGCCGTCCAGGGGTTCATGCCCGAGCTCGAGATCCCGAGGGAGAAGATCGTCTTCGTGTCGGGGATCGGCTGCGCGGCCCGGTTCCCGTACTACATGGAGACGTACGGCATGCACTCGATTCACGGGCGCGCGCCCGCCATAGCCACGGGGCTCGCGACAGCGAGACGTGATCTCTCCGTGTGGGTGATCGGTGGCGACGGCGACATGCTCTCGATCGGCGGCAACCACCTCATCCACACGCTTCGCCGCAACGTGAACCTGACGATTCTGCTTCTGAACAACGAGATCTACGGTCTCACGAAGGGCCAGTACTCTCCGACGTCCGAGCGCGGCAAGGTGACGAAGTCGACGCCTATGGGATCAGTCGATCAGCCGTTCAACCCTCTCAGCGTGGCGATCGGCGCCGAGGCGACGTTCGTCGCCCGGGCGATCGATACGGACAAGAAGGAGCTGAGCGAGGTTCTCCGAGCCGCAGCGGCTCACCGAGGGACGTCCTTCGTCGAGGTCTTCCAGAACTGCAACATCTACAACGACGGTGCGTTCGACTTCGTCCGGGAGCAGAAGGAGAACCGCATCTACCTGCGGGCGGGCGAGCCGATCGTGTTCGGCGATCGTGGCGTACGGCTGGCTGCCGACGGATCGGCGGAGGTCGTCGACGCGGCGGCTCCCGGAATCCTCGTCCACGACCCGTCGCATGTCGAGCCGAGCGTGGCGTTTGCGCTGTCACGGCTCACGTTCGACACCGTCGGAGCCACACCGCTCGGCATCTTCCGCTCGGTCGATCGTCCCGCCTACGACGAGGCGGTCGCAGCCCAGCTCGCGGAGGCGACGGAGCGTCAGGGCGAGGGCGATCTCGAGGCGCTGTTGCACGCCGGCGACACCTGGCAGATCAACTGAGCCGCCCCTGACCCCTACGGGAATGGGGCGGTTGTTGGCTTCGGGTGCGACGCGTATGCGCCGCCCCGAGGTGTCTCACGGATTCGGGGTTGTCGCATCCCGGGTGTCGTTGCGGACGACGCATCCGCTTCGCTCGCGCGAGCGTGTGCGTCGCCCCTACGGGTTCGTCATCAGCACGTCGACCGACACGATCGACTCGGGTCGCAGCATGCGGTCGCCGACGAGCGGCCACTCACCGCGCGGCTCCTCGATCTCGGCGATCACGGTGCGGGCAAGCACGAGTGCGCTGTCGCGGTTCGGCGCAGTCCCGACCTGGAGAACCTCGCCGTCGCTCATGCGTACGACGACGCGGCGGAGCTCCGACGGCGACCATTCGGCGAGCCGGTCGGACTGGGAGTTGGTGGTGGTCTCGAGCAGTGCCACGGCGTCCTCATCAATCAGGGTTCGGCGTGCCGCACGACTCCGGAAGCCGAGGTATCACCGATCGGAGGCGCCGCCCGCGTCCCCCGGACGAGTTATTCGGCGCGCTGGACGTCGATCGAGACGATCGCGCCGGGTCGGATGAAGCGCTCGTCGATCTGCGGCCACTCACCCTTCGTGGCGGCGTGCTCGATGTGGAGCACCATATTGCGGGCGATCTGAACCGCGTTGTCGCGCCCTTCGGCCGATCCGACGACGATGTCGTCGTCGCCGTTCACGCGCAGGATGACGCGGCGCGTATCCGCTGCGCCGAAGCTTCTAAACGAGGTCGCGGGGGCCGCGGCTCCGTCGTCGAGGCTCGGAAGCGTCGGGAGCACGCCAGCCGCCGGGCTGCTGCCGTAGCCGGAATCACGGTTCCCGAAGATGTCCATCCACTTCCTCCTCGTCGCAGGGCTTCCACCCTCGATATCGGCGAGGTTCTGGCGAGTCGCCCTCCCTCAATCGAGGGGCGCGAAGGGACGGTGGGTAAGCGAGGCGAACGCTGTGGCGGCGAGCCCAACGGTGCCCGCGACGATGAATGCCAGGCCCGTTCCTCCGACCTCGACCAGCGCGCCGGAGAGAAGAGCGCCGAGCGGCGCGAGGCCGACGAAGGCGAAGAGGTAGAGCGCCACGAGTCGCCCGCGTAGGTGATCGGGTGCGGCCAGCTGGACGAGCGCGTTCGCGTTCGCGGCGAACAGCGTGAACGCTGCGCCGATCCCGAAGAGGACGATGCCGGCCAGCCGAGGCTCATGGACGGGGGCAAGGGCAAAGAGGAGGACGCTGAAGCCGAGCGCCCCGGCCCGGAACGCTCCGAACGTCGCCCGCCTGAATGAAGCGGTGACGATCGCGCCCGCGAATGCGCCGAGGCCAAAGGCGGCCGAGAGAAGCCCGAACGCGCGCGCGTCGACGTGAAGGGTGTCGGAGGCAAGCAAAGGGACAAGCGTGTTGAAGTTGAACCCGACGAGCCCGACGCAGGTGACGACGACGAGCACTGCACGAACCTGGCGGTCGCGCCAGGCAAACGCCATCCCCTCGCGTGTTCCGGCGAGGACCGTGGTGGCGCGGTTGTGCTCGACGGGATAGAGCTCGCTCGCGCGCATCGCTAGCAGAGCGGCGAGGACCGCGACGAAGCTGAAGGTGTTGACGACGAAGCACACACCGACGCCCGCCGTGGCGATGAGCACCCCGGCAATGGCCGGGCCGATGACGCGGGACGCGTTCAGCAGGCCCGAGTTGAGAGCAACGGCGTTCGGCAGCTCGCGCGGACCGACCATCTCGAACGTGAGGACCTGGCGTGCAGGTGCATCGAGGACGAGTGTGACGCCACCGAGCGTCGCCAGCACGTAGACGATGGGGAGCGTTGCGGTTCCGGTCAGCGTGACGACGGCCAACGCGGCGGACGTGATCATCGCGGCGACCTGCGTCCAGACGACGAGCCGTCGCGTGTCGACCCGGTCGACGATCGAGCCGGCAAAGAGGCCGAAGAGCGTGTACGGCGCGAAGCGGCAGAAGAGCAGCATCGCGACAGCAAGCGGCGAGCGCGAGAGTGAGAGCACGAGCCACGCGAGCGCCACGTTCTGCATCCAGGAGCCGGCGAGCGAGACGATCTGGCCGGCGAAGAAAAGCCGGTAGTTGTGATGGCGACGGAGGCTGCGGAAGGTCCTCGTCTGCAGTGCGAGCCCGACGGTGCTCACGCGTTCGACTCGAGCAGCTGGCGCAGTGGCTCGACGGCGGACGTGACCGCCTGGAGAGCAGCTGGGTCGAGCGCTCCGAGGCGCTCGGCGAGCCACGCTGTGCGGCGCTCTCGCACCGACCGGAGGACGCGCTCGCCCTCCGGCGTTAGCTCCAGCCCGACCCGCCGTCGATCATCGGTCGATCGAACGCGAACGAGAAGCCCTGACCGCTCGAGCCGGTCGACGTGCCCGGACAGCGCCGGCGGGGATATCCCCTCCGCCTCGGCGAGCGCACGCAATGTCAGGCCAGGACTTCCCTTGACGAGCCAGAGCAGCGTGGCCTGGCGCCCCGTGATTCCGAACTGCTCGGTCTCTCGACGCAGCTCTCGCGTCAGACGAAGCAGCACGGGCCGGAGCTCGTTCGCGAGTGCGATTTCAGTAGCCTGAGTAATCATTAGTAACGTTAACGATAATAGCAGAAGCAAGATCTCGAGCGGAAAGGTGCCCTTGAAGAGTCCGAGGGACTCCGTATGATCGGTGGAGATGCGCACGCTCCTTCTCATCGCAGCCGTGACCGCAGCCATCGCTGCTGGAATCGCCGGAGCGGCAGGCGGCGCCTCGTCGGCGGTGCGCTGCAATCTCTGGGCGGCTCCCTATGGCGTCGACACCAACGCGGGCACGCAGGTCGCCCCGTTCCTGACGCTGACCAAGCTTGCCGGGACGCTCGCGCCCGGGCAGACAGGCTGCCTCCCTGCCGGCACGTCGTTTGCAACGCGCGAAGTGATCACGGCAGTCGGTACTGCGACCGGGCGCGTGACGATTACGACGGCCCCGGGCGGTGCGCGCGCGACCCTCGCCGACGGCATCGAGACAACGCAGGCGACGCGATACCTGACGCTGACCAACCTCGCGTTCAGCGCCAGCAACGACTCTCCCAATGAAAGCGTTCCCGCCACGGTGATTCTCCGTGGCTTCTCGACCGCGTTGACCCGCTCAGATGTTGGCCCGGGCACCTTGAAGGAGGTCGCCCGGTCGTGCGTCCTGCTCGACCACGCGGGTCAGGCGGTCATTGACGGCAATGTACTGCATGAGTGCAACGGCGTTTCACCGGGACTCTACGGAGCAGGTGTCCTCGCATCGACGTCGGTTCGAGCGCGAATCACGGACAATGTCATCTTCGGGAATATGGTTGGTGACGCACTCGCCTTCTCGCCGAATGCCCAGCTCTCCACGGCGCGCCGCAACCTGATGGTCGACAATCTCGGCGGCATCTATTTCGGCGGCGGGCCGAAGGTCGCTGCGCGGGGCAACCGCATCGAGCAGAACGTGATCACGCGTGACAGTCGATTCGATGTGCACAGCGCGTATGCGCCGAACACGCCGGTGGGGACGGGCAACCTCGTCACTCGAAACTGTCTCTGGAGCCCGGGTGCCGTGACGGCTGCTGGAGCAGGCTTCAAGATGGTTGCAAACCGCAAGGTGAACCCCCGTGTTGTGAAGGGGCAGGGCACCTACAGGCTCGCAGCGACGAGCCCGTGCCGGGCCTATCGGCCGCTGCCGTAGAACGCAGTCACTGCACGGGTCTAGAGGCCTCTCCGGCGAGGGCGGGCTGCCGCCCTCGCCGGAACGACCTTCGAGTCACTCAGCTGCAGAGCGACGCAACCCCGTTAGGCCCGTGCGCTGCAAGCACGCCGGTGATCCCGTACCCGCCCGCGACGGCGTGGGCCGGATCCTTCTTGAACTGGCCGTAGTTGAGTCCCGACTGGCCGTAGTTGACGCCGAAGCACCCCTTGAAGTCCGTACCGTTGCCTGCCGAAGCGGCTGCAGGCACTGCGAGGACTGCGGCGGCCGTGAGGCCGAGAAGCAGCTTCTTCATGTCTGGTTCCCCTCTGTTCGATTGCATGGACGTAACGCGTAGTAGCGCGCTCGTCGCCGATCGGATCACTGCCGGGGATAGTGGTGAGCTACGAGACGAGCTCGAGCTTGGGCTCGGCCTCGAGCTTGTAGCCGACGCCGTAGCGCGTCTGCAGGAACGTGTGCGTCGAGGCTTGGTGGTCGATCTTCTCGCGGAGCTTTCGCACGAAGACGTCGACCGTCCTGTCGCGGTGCGATGCGCGCCTCCCCCACACGCGCTGGAGCAACTCATCCCGCGTGAGCACGCGGCCCATCTCGAGGGCCAGGGCATAGAGGAGCCGGAACTCGGTGGGCGTCAGGTTCGCGCTCTTGTCATCGACGTACGCCTGCACGTTCTTCGTGTCGAGGCGAAGCTCCGCGATCACGATCTCGTCGCCGCGCCGCGGATCCTGCGCGCGGGTGCCGCGTCGGGCAGCGGCTCCGACCCGGGCGATCAACTCCTTCATCGAGAACGGCTTCACGAGGTAGTCGTCGGCGCCGATCTCGAGGGCGTGGACCCGGTCGTGCTCGGTGCCCCGGGCCGAGACGACGACGATCGGCGTGCCGATGCCCTCGGCTCTCGCTTGCTCGATGACCTTCCAGCCGTCGACGCCAGGAAGCATGAGGTCCAGCACGCAGACATCGGGGCGCTCGAAGCGAAGTCGTGCGAGCCCGGTCTCGCCGTTTGCGACGCCGACCGCGTCGAAGCCGGCGGACTGCAGGTGACGCGCCATGCCCTGGGCAATGACGTCGTCATCTTCGATGATCAGGACAGTTGCCATGTGGAGATAATGGACGGCCCCCGGCTCCCCGGGGGCCGTCAAGGTGTTACCTGATGGTAACGAAGTGGTGAACGACGAAATACGTCGCCGGCCTGCAGCACCCACGCACGACGAGTCGCCCTCCAACGTGATCTGTTAGAACAATGTGAGAATGGATCCTGATGCCCGCCGCGGCAGAACCCTGGTGGAAGAGAGCCGCGAGGCCGTGATCGTCCTCGATGATGCTGACGTCGTCCTGCTCGCGAGCCGGCGGGCTCGCCAGTCGCTTGAAGGGATCGTCGAGGGTGAGCGCGTCCCCGACGGCCTGCTGTCGGGCGATCTTGGAACCGTGCCGCTGATCGTCCCGTATGACGTCAACGGCCGGAGCGAGCGCATCGTCTATCTGAGCGAGGCCGGCGACATGGCCGCATACGAGGAGTTGCGGACGGGATTCACAGCCGCTGTCTCGCACGAGTTGCGCACGCCGCTCGCGCGCCTGCTGTCGCTCCTCGAGGTGGCAACCCTGCCGGGCGAGGACGTCCACGCGCTCGTCGACCGCGCGCGCAGGGAGGTCGAATCGGCAAGTGAGCTGATCGACGAGGTGCTCTTCCTCTCGGAGCTCGAGTCCGGTGGTCGGGTCGTGTCCCTCGGTGCCGTGCCTGTCCGCCCGGAGCTGGATGCGGCCGTTGCCGACCTAGCTGACAGGGCATCCCGGGCGGGCGTGACCCTTTCGGCTGAGGGAGACAAGGCGATCGAGCTCGAGATGCGGCCCCGCATGCTTCGCGTGATCGGCCAGAACCTTGCCGAGAACGCCATTCGCTACGCGGGCCCCGGTGCGACGTTCACGCTCGCGATCGAACGCGACGGCGGTGACATCGTCCTGCGAGGGACAGACGATGGTGTCGGGGTCAACGAGGAGGAGCTCGCGCGTCTGTTCGAGCGCTTCTACCGTGCCGACCACGCCCGCGCCTCCCGCGGTACAGGGCTCGGCCTTGCGATCGTCAAGCACATCGTCGGACAGGCGGGCGGAACGGTCGAGGCGTCCGGTGGCAAAGGAGCTGGACTCGAGATTCGCTGCGTGTTCTAGTGCAACGTTTACCGGTTTTTCACCATCCGGTAACCACTCGTCGGCCCATCGTGATTCAATGAGCCGCAACACTCGGCGCGGGTTGACGAACGTGACGACACCACACATCGACAACAGCAAGCTCGGCGGGCTCGGCGTGGCCGATACTGCGGACGGGCGCGGCGCAAGCGTCGTCTTCGACGTGAGGGAGCTCAGCGTCAGCTACAGCGGCAATATCGCGCTCAAGGACGTCGACCTGGAGATCCGCAAGAACTTCGTCACGGCGTTCATCGGGCCATCCGGCTGCGGCAAGAGCACGTTCATCCGATGCTTCAACCGAATGAACGATCTCGTTCCGGGCGCCCGGGTCGAGGGCAGCGTTCGCTACCGCGAGATGGACCTGTACGGATCAGACGTCGATCCGGTCGAGGTGCGCCGACTGATCGGGATGGTGTTCCAGAAGCCGAACCCGTTCCCGAAGTCGATCTTCGAGAACGTCGCGTTCGGGCCCAAGGTGCTGGGGATGAAGGACAATCTGGATGAACGCGTCGAGCGCGCCCTTCGTTCCGCTGCGCTCTGGGACGAGGCCAAGGATCGCCTGAAGGACAATGCGCTCGGACTCTCGGGCGGCCAGCAGCAGCGCCTCTGCATTGCGCGCGCAATCGCCGTCGAGCCGGACGTGATCCTGATGGACGAGCCGGCTTCCGCGCTGGATCCCATCTCCACGGCACGGATCGAGGATCTGATTCACGAGCTCAAGAACGACTATACGATCGTCATCGTCACCCATAACATGCAGCAGGCCGCCCGCGTTGCCGACATGACCGCCTTCTTCAGCGTGGAGGTGCGCGAGGACGGCAGCGGCCGTCACGGCATTCTCGTCGAGTACGACCAGACGACGAAGATCTTCACGAACCCTTCAGACAAGCGGACGGAGGACTACGTCACGGGGCGGTTCGGGTAGCCATGGCCCGCATCGAGTTTCAGCAGGGCCTCGACGCGCTCGAAGCGACGCTCCAGGAGCAGGGTGCGGTCGTCCTGCGCGCTCTGCGAGGGGCGGTCAGCGTCGTCCAGAGCCAGGACACAGAGCTGTGCGACGAGGTAATCGCGTTCGACGACGAGATCGATTCGCGCTATCACAGGATCGAGCGCATGGTCGAGGTGACGCTTGCTCAGCAGGCGCCTGTGGCAAGCGACCTCCGGCTCGTGCTCGCCGTTCTCCACAACTCGATTCACCTCGAGAGGATCGGGGACCAGTGTGTCACCGTCGCCAAGCTGACCAAGCTCGCGAGCGACCTCGAAATGAAGCACGATCTGGTGGAGGGGTTGACCGAGATGGGCGAGCGGTGCGAGGAGATGGTGCGGGTGGCGCTGGACTCCTTCGGCGCTCGTGATGTCGAGCGAGCCCGTGAGCTCGTCGAGCTGGACGAGCTCGTCGACCGTACCAACCGGCGGGTCGCCGATCGCGTCCTTGCGCTCGCGCACGAGCCCGGCACGCAGGAGTGGGGCATGAGGATGATCGTTGTCGCCCGGTGTCTCGAGCGCGTCGGCGACAATGCCGTCGACATCGGAGAACAAACCGCATTCCTCGTCACCGGCGAGTTCCACGAGTTCATGGACGCGTCACATTGAGTGCGTACGTCGCCGCCAGGAAACTAGCGGTCCTTTTCGTCTTGGTCGTGGCGCTGACCGCTGTGGGTTGCGGAGGCGGTTCGGGGAGCGACGGTGGCGGCACGATCAGTGCCGACGGCTCGAGCACGGTCGGCCCGTACATGACCGCTGCTGCCGAGGACTTCCAGAAGGAGAACCCCGACGCGCGGATCACGGTCGGCGTGTCCGGTACGGGTGGTGGGTTCGAGCGGTTCTGTCGCGGCGAGACCGATATCAGCAACGCTTCGCGCCCGATCAAGCAGGAAGAGCAAGCCATCTGCCAGGAGAACGACGTCGAGTATGTCGAGTTCCAGATCGCGAACGACGCCCTGACCGTCGTCGTCAACCAGGAGAACGACTGGGCCACGTGCCTGACAGTTCCCGATCTGAACGCGATCTGGAAGCCCGGATCGAAGATCGGCAACTGGGATCAGGTCAGCGACGGCTTCCCGAATGTGGCACTGAAGCTGTTCGGGCCCGGCACGGATTCGGGCACGTTCGACTACTTCACCGATGAGATCAACGGCGAGGAAGGCGCGAGCCGAACCGACTATGCCGCGAGCGAGGACGACAACGTGATCGTGCAGGGCGTCAGCGGGGAGAAGGGCGGGCTCGGGTACCTCGGTTTCTCCTACTTCGAGGAAAACGAGGACAGGTTGAACGCCGTCGAGATCGACGGTGGTGCCGGGTGCGTCGCGCCGAGTGTCGAGACGACGCAGGACGGTACGTACAAGCCGCTTTCGCGTCCGCTCTACGTGTACGTCAAGAAGTCGTCGTTCGCGCAGCCAGCGGTCGAGGACTTCATCGGCTACGTCCTCGACAACGAGATAGCGATTGCCGAGCAGGTCGGGTTCGTCCCGCTGGACGACGAGCAGCTCGCGCAGGCGAAGGATGACTTCGCAACGGCCGTGGACGAGGCGACGAGCTGATGTCGGCGCAATCCTTCGAAGCAGCTGCGGGCGCGGCGCCGACCTCGCTTCGCTCGAGTCGCAAGCACTACGGGGAGAAAGTCATCCACGTCCTGCTCGGGCTGTGCGCGCTCGTCTCGATCGTGACCACTCTCGGGATCGTCGCCTCGCTTCTCGTCCCGGCTCTCGAGTTCTTTGCCGAGGTGAGCCCGGTCGACTTCTTCACCGGGACGACCTGGGCGCCGCTGTTCGAGCCATCCAGCTTCGGGGTCATTCCACTGATCGTGGGGACGTTCTCGGTGACCTTCTGGGCTCTTCTCGTCGCGATCCCGTTCGGCCTCGGCTCGGCCATCTATCTCAGCGAGTACGCATCACCAAAGAGACAGGTCGTGCTGAAGCCGATGCTCGAGATCCTGGCGGGCATCCCAACCGTCGTCTACGGCTACTTCGCCCTCACAGCCGTGACCCCGTTGCTCCGGGCGATGGGACTCCAGGTCGAGATCTTCAACGTCCTCGCAGGTGGTCTCGTGATGGGCGTGATGCTCATCCCCACGATAGCGTCGCTCTCCGAGGACGCGATGGCTGCTGTCCCACAGGGATTGCGGGACGGCGCCTACGGTCTCGGTGCCGACAAGCTTCAGGTCTCGACCCGCGTCATCGTCCCGGCGGCGATGTCGGGGATCATCGCTTCGTTCGTGCTCGGCATCTCCCGGGCGGTCGGCGAGACGATGATCGTCCTCATCGCCGTGGGTCAGCAGGCCAAGCTCACGTTCAACCCGATCGAGGGAGTCTCCACCCTGACGGCGTTCATCGGCGCAACCGGAAACGGTGACCTTCCTACCGGGTCGACCGAGTACAAGACGATCTTCGCTGTCGGACTGACGCTCTTCGTGATGACCCTCGTGATGAACATCATCTCGATCAGGCTTGTCCGCAAGTACCGCGAGGTCTACGACTGATGAACGCGCGCAAGGTGCGGGCCCGCGTCTTCCAGGCGTTGATGATCTTCTCTCTCGCTGTTTCCATGGGCGTGCTGACCTGGCTCCTCATCTCAACGTTCATCGACGGGATCCCTGCTCTCGACTCGAAGCTGTTCACGAACCCCCCGTCATCGCTTCCCGAGGAGGCAGGTGCGCGTCCCGCGATCCTCGCAACGTTGTACATCGCCGTTCTCGTCCTCGCCTTCTCCGTCCCGCTTGGCGTCGGTACTGCGATCTACATGGAGGAGTACGCGAAGAAGGAACGGTGGTACAACCGCTTTCTCGAGGTCAACATCCAGAACCTCGCTGCCGTCCCGGCGATCGTCTACGGCATCCTCGGTCTCGCGTTCATCGTGCGTGGGATCGGAGTTGGGCGCGTGCTCCTCGCCGGTGCGTTGATTCTCACCCTCGTCGTCCTTCCGACCGTGATCATTGCTTCGAGGGAAGCGCTACGCGCCGTTCCCGACTCGATCCGGCAGGGCGGCTACGCGCTTGGCGCGACGAAGTGGCAGGTGATCTCGAAGCAGGTTCTGCCGGCCTCGATTCCCGGTATTGCGACGGGCTCGATCCTCGCACTCTCGCGCGCGGTCGGCGAGACCGCGCCGCTTCTGCTCATCGGGGCATTGACCTACGTCGCGTTCGACCCGACGATCCTCGGCCCCTTCACCGCCCTCCCCGTGCAGGTCTACACCTGGGTGAAGTTGCCCGACGCAGGGTTCCAGCAGCTCGCCGCCGCGGCGATCATCGTCCTGCTCGCAATCGTGCTCGGCATGAACGCGATCGCGATCTTCCTGCGCAGCAAGTTCCGCCAGAAGTGGTAGTGCCTGGGAATCCGTTCTCGGCTCCACGTTCCTTGCAGAATCCTTACCGGATTTCACCAGATGGCAACCGCTTCGACACGAGTCGGTACCCCACCGCAAGCGTGTTCTGCCGCACCATGGACACCGTCATTCGGTAAATCGATCGCAAGGGAGATGGGGACTACATGAGACTATTCACTGGACGGCGCAGGAACGCATTCGCCGCCGTCGGAGCCATCGCGGCGGTCGGCGTTCTCGCCTCCGTCGCATTTGCAGCGACGGCGCCGCCGCCGCTCAACAAGCTCAAAGGCTCCGTGACCGCCGACGGCTCGTCGACCGTGGGGCCGTACACGACCGCCGCGGCGGAGCTCTTCAGCAGGGCCGGCGCCAAGAACGTGCGCGTCACCGTGGGTATCTCTGGCACGGGTGGCGGCTTCGAGCGCTTCTGCAAGGGCGAGATCGATCTCGCGGACGCATCGCGGCCGATGAAGATCAAGGAAGCGGCGATCTGCAAGACGAACAACATCGGTTCCTGGCGGGCATTCACCGTTGCGAACGACGCGCTCACGGTCGTCGTGAACAAGAGCAACACATGGGCAACGTGCCTCTCGGTCGACGAGCTGAAGAAGGTCTGGAACACCGGCTCCAAGGTGAACAACTGGAAGGACGTTCGGGCAGGCTTCCCTGACGAGAAGATAAAGCTCTTCGGCCCGGGCACCGACTCGGGGACCTTCGACTACTTCACCGAGGTGATCAACGGCAAGTCCAAGGCGAGCCGGTCGGACTACGGTGCCTCCGAGGACGACAACGTGCTCGTCCAGGGTGTCGCGGGTGAGAAGGGTGGCCTCGGCTACTTCGGCTTCTCCTACTTCGAGGAGAATCAGGACAAGCTGCGCGCCGTCGAGATCCGCAACCCGAAGACGGGGAATTGCGTTGTCCCGTCGGCCAAGGCGGCACAGAACGGCACCTACAAGCCACTTGCCCGACCGCTCTTCATCTACGCGAAGGGTTCGTCGTTCAAGCGCCCCGAGGTGCAGGCATTCCTCCGCTATGTCTTCGCCAACGAGGTCGCGATTGCGAAGCGGGCCCAGTTCATCCCGCTCACGCCGGCCCAGCTGAAGAAGGCGCGGATCACGTTCGATCTCGCCGTCAAGGCGGCCAACAGGTAGAACGGCGCACGATCTAGGACGTTCGACCCGGAGGGCGGCCCGATACGGGCCGCCCTCCGGCCCATGAACCCGGAACGGAGGTGTCAGGCCCATGTCGAGTACGCTCGATCCCATAACCCGCCGGCACGTGGAGAAGGCAACGGAATCGCTCGTCGGGGAGTTCGCCGGCATCTTCGCGCCCGAGACGATCAACCGGTTCATCGTCGATTCGCTCGACCAGCTCGGGAATGCCCGGTTCAGCGATTTCCTGCCTGTACTCGCCTACCGGTTCGCCCGGGAACGGTTGAAAGCGCTCGGCCAGGCCGACGGCCTGATCGTCAAGGAACAACCCGAGGTGCTCTTCGTCTGCGTGCACAATGCGGGTCGCAGCCAGATGGCAGCGGGCCTTGTGACCCTCCGCTCCGAGGGAAGAATCAGCGTGCGCTCAGCCGGATCGGCCCCCGGCGAGACGATCAACCCCCTGGTCGTCGAGGCGATGGCCGAGCTGGGCATCGACCTCGCCGAGGCGTTCCCGAAGCCGCTCACGGACGAGGTGGTGCGGGCCGCGGACGTCGTGATCACGATGGGCTGCGGGGACGCATGCCCGATCTACCCGGGCAAGCGCTACGAGGATTGGCAGCTGGACGATCCGGCCGTTGCGGAGTCGATCGAGACCGTCCGGGCGATCCGCGACGACGTCGACGAGCGCGTGCGGACCCTCGTTGCCGAGCTGAGCGACTCGTCGGTCCCGCGTTAAAAGCAGTGTCCGGTTCAGCCGCGCCGTGACAGACCAACCCGAGCCGCCTGCTGATGGGGAAGCGCGACTCTTCCATGCCCGGAAGCGTGTCGTTCTCATCGCACACGACAACCGAAAGGCGGACATGCTCGAGTGGGCCAGGTTCAACCGCGACACCCTCGCAGCGCACGAGTTGTTCGCGACCGCCTGCAATCGGGCGACCGCCGACTTCGTTCTGTCGAGCCCGTTGATGGCTACCGAGTACCGCAGATCGCATGCCGCGGGGTCCTCGGTATGACATCGCGTCCTTCACACGCGCACGTGGTCGTGCACGTCACCCCGGAGGATGTCATGCTGATCCGGCGGGTCCGGCAGGGGCGTGTGTACTACCTCGCTCCCGGTGTTGCGATGAGAAATGAAGAGACGCCAGGCGCCGCTGCGGTACGAGCCGGTCGCGAGGAACTCGGTCTCGAGGTGGCGGTCGACGAGATGCTCCACGCCCAGGTTTTCGGAGGCGTCGACCACTTCTTCTTCTCTGCCGCCGCGCTCTCCGAGATCGATGACGAGGGACTCGCTCCCGCACGCGACGATTTCGAACTGGAGGGGGAGACCGACGGCTCCTACGAGATCGCCATGCTTCCGGCCCGGATGCTGCTGGCCTACGATGTGCGACCCTGGGAGCTCGCGCAGGTCGTCGCGAGGGCGGAATGAAGTGATTCTCGCTCGCATCGATAGAGTTCGATATCATTCGGTGATGAGCCGTGCCGTGCCTCTCGTCGCCTGTTGCGCGCCGATCTCGCGCCCCACTCTTTCGGAGGCGCAGGCGATCGAACTCGAGACGTTGTTCAAAGCGCTCGCCGATCGGCACCGGATCACAATCCTGAACCTCCTTGCGCAGGCCGGCGGTGAGGCGATCTGCGTGTGCGAGTTCACGGAGCCGCTCGGACTCAAGCAGCCCACCGTCTCCTACCACCTGAAGCTGCTTGCTGGCGCGGGTCTCGTCCTCCGCGAGAAGCGTGGCAGCTTCGCATACTTCCGCCTCGCGGACGGTGCGCTGGAACGCCTCGGCGAGCTCGTTGCGGGCACCTCGCCCACAGTCGCGAGGGTCTGGTGATCCAGCCGCAGATCGCTCGCTCACTCGCGGCCGAGGTCTTCGGCACGTTCGCGCTCGTCTTCGCAGGCTGTGGCGCCATCATGGTCGATGCGAAGACGCAGGCACTCGGACACCTCGGCATTGCGATCACGTTCGGCCTCGTGATCATGGTCATGATCTACGCGGTCGGGCACGTCTCCGGAGCACACTTCAACCCGGCCGTGACGTTCGCGTTTGCACTGACACGGCACTTCCCCTGGCCGCGTGTCTTCCTCTACTGGGGAGCACAGGTGGCGGGCGCGATCGCCGCGGCACTCGTCCTTCGCGCCTCGCTCGGCGACATCGCCAAAGTCGGCGCGACCCTCCCGTCCGGCTCCGATGCGCAGTCATTCGTCTGGGAGACGATCCTGACAGTGTTCCTGATGTTCGTGATCATGGCCGTCGCCACCGACACACGCGCGGTCGGTGAGGCAGCCGCTATTGCCGTCGGTGGCACCGTCGGTCTCGACGCGCTCTTCGGGGGCCCGATCTCCGGCGCCTCGATGAACCCTGCCCGCTCACTGGGCCCAGCGCTCGTTTCGGGCGACCTGCAATCCCTCTGGATCTACCTGACGGCCCCGTTGCTCGGTGCCACGATCGGTGCTATCGCCTACCAGCTGATGCGTGGCGACGAGCCGGGCACCGCCGTGCACGACGAGCCCGCCTGATCCGAACGTCTAGGTGTCGTCGTCGGTTGGCCGAAGGGCACGAAGCGCGTCGGCGAAGGCTGCATTGCTCTTCTCGAGCGCCCAGATGTCGCGCTTGAAGAAGCTCACGAGCACCATGGCGCTCAGAGATTCAACGGTTGCGGTGCGTCGTCCCGACGCGATCACGGCGATCTCTCCGAACAGCTCTCCCGTGGAGAGTCGCGCCACCTCTTGACCGTCGACGAGAACCCGTGCGTCACCTTCGAGCACAGCGAACACCGAGTGGCCAAAATCGCCCTGCTGTGTGATCTCGACTCCCGGGCCTTCGACCTGGACGCGTTCTCCGGTCGGAGCAAGCGCTTCGAGCTCTCCGGGCGAGAGCGCCTCGAAGATCGGAACGCGCGCGAGGTCTGTTGCATCCACTGCCATAGAAGGAGCACCCTAGGTGATCTCCCCGAGACCACGTCGTAACGATCTGGTGATGATCTGGTTCTCCCGAAGGAGACGTCGTCGTGCCGGCGACTCGATCTCGGTCTCCAGATCTTGGTGGCGCGGCGACCACATTTCTCCCCACGGCGCTAGGGGTAGTGGGCAATCTGATGCTCGATGCGAAGCAGGATTCAGCCGCTGCTCTGCGAGTTCCACGCGCACACGACGTGGAGTGACGGCAGCCTTGCGGTGCGCGAGCTCGTCGACCTGTACGGCGCCAGAGGGTTCGACGTACTCTGCGTCACCGATCACACGGTCCGCTCCGACGACCCGTGGCTCGACCGGTCGGAGTGGTCGACACGCGGCGTACGACGCGAGGTGCACGCCTCGTACGTCGCGGACATACTTCGCGAGGCCGCCCGCGCCCGAGCTCTGTATGACCTGCTCGTGCTTCCCGGCGTCGAGCTGACCTACAACGCCGAGGACCCGGACGATGCGGCGCATGCAGTCGCTGTCGGCCTCGACCAGTTCGTCTCCGTCGACGCAGGGATCGACGGAGCCATCGAGACGGCCCGGAGGGCCGGCGCCGCGATCATCGCGGCGCACCCGTTTGACGACGAGCCATGCGAGTTCGAGAGCCGCCGCACCCGCCGGTTTGCGGTGGATCCACAGCTGAGGACGCTCGTGCATCGGTTCGAGCTGTTCAACCGCACCACCCTGTTCAGCTGGGTTGCGCGCGAGGGGCTTCCGGTCGTTGCGAACGGCGACTTTCACCGGCCGGAGCATCTCGTGGGCTGGAAGACCCTGCTTCCCTGCGCGAAGGACGCCGGGGCAGTGGTCGCCTACCTCCGCTCTGCGCGCCCCGTTTATCTGACCCGTGTCGAAGACGAACGCGCACTTCCCGTTGCCGCCTGAGCGCGGTCGGTACTCGGACAGTAACGGTCCGGTGAAACGGGCTTGCACTTCGGGCGGCGGTGTGCACAGATGCCCGAGATGAAACACGCGATCATCGCCTGGGAGCGCACGCCCACGAACGTGGCCCTTGCGCGCGCCGCCGATTGGCTCTTGATCAACCCGGTGCGGGCGCTCAAGGTCCTGCGGTCCGGCGACGTTGCGCTTGCACGGCTCGACGTTCGCCAGACCCTCGACGGGATCGAGGTGGGCATGGAGGCGCTCGGCGAGCTCTCGGCCCGGGGTGTCACGATCCTGAACGACCCCTCCGTGTTGCTCTCGACGCACGACAAGCTCCTCACGGCACGCCTCCTCGAAGGCGCCGGAATCCCTCATCCCACGACGCGCCTCGTCACCGCGGTCAGTCCTGTTCGCGAGTGGGCAGGCCCGGTGGTGGTGAAGCCTCGGTTCGGTAGCTGGGGCAATCACGTTGTTCGCTGCGACAGCGAAGTCGAGCTTGGCCTCCACCTCGATTCGATCACGGACTATCGCTGGTTCCAATCGGGCGGCGCGATCGTGCAGGAGCTCGTGCCGCCGAGTGGCTTCGATCTGCGCCTCGTCGTTGCGCGCGGCCGCGTCGTCGGCGCAGTCAACCGAGTCTGCGCCGCTGGCGAATGGCGAACGAACGTCGCGCTCGGTGCGGAGCGCGTTCCAGCGACGCCTTCGGCCGGCGCCTCGCGGCTCGCCCTCGATGCAGCCGCTGTCGTGAACGGCAGCTTCGTCGGCGTCGACCTGCTCCCGGTCGAGGACGGCGGTTGGGTCGTGCTCGAGATCAACGGAGCCGTCGAGCTCACGGATGACTACTCGTTCGTCGGAGATGTCTTCGCAGCTGCAGCCGAGGCGCTCTCGGATCATCGCGCGACTCCCTCGCCACGCGTGCGCAGCATCGCGTAGGCGCGTTTTCGAAGGGACGCGCGGACTCGTTCGAGCCTGTTCACGAGTGCGACACCGAACCTTCCCCGAACCGATGACCACGCGCTAGCACCCCTGTTCGACACTCGAGTCGTCCTGTAAACGAACAGAGAAACGGGGAAGAACATGAGATCAGGTCTCCTGGGAATAGGTGCGGTTGTCGCCGTCGGCGCGGTCGCGCTCGTCGCGGTTGCGACGACCGTGGCAGGTTCGAAGGCTCCGGAATATGCGGTGTCGCGCGACGGTGGCTATGAGACGAAGGTGCTCCTCAGCGTGGGCGATCAGGTGCGCGAGACGAGCGACAAGAACAAGAAGTTCCAGATGGTCGGCATCCCGGATGGCCTCGGTGCCGTGAAGGACGGAGACGAAACGGTCGTCTACATGAATCACGAGTTCGTCTCGACGGTCAAGACGCAGCCCGTGATCGGCGGCCCTCTCACCAAGGGCTCGTTCGTCTCGAAGTGGGTGCTGAAGGAGAACGGTAAGGTGGAGTCGGGTGAGCGCGCCTTCGACACGGTCTACGTCGGCAACACGCTCGTCGGTCCGGCAGCGGAGGATGTCGTTGGCAACACGACCCGACCGTTCTCGCGCCTGTGCTCAGGAAGCGTGGGGACGCAGGCGGACGGCTTCACCCTGCCGATCTACTTCGCGGGCGAGGAGGACGACTCGAGCATGGCGTTCAGCCCCGACGGAGGCCAGGGCGTTGCGATCTTCAACGATGAAGCCCACGTCCTGCCGAAGCTCGGCAAGTTTCAGTTCGAGAACATCCTCCCGCAGCGGCGCACAGACGGCCCGAGCGGGAAGACGGTGCTTCTCCTGATGGAGGACGGGCCGGCGACGCCGCTCGAGTCGCAGCTCTACATGTACGTCGGTCAGAAGGGCGCGGTCGGTACCACGCTCGACCAGAACGGGCTCACGAACGGGCAGCTCTACGCCCTCGAGGTCACCGGCAAGACGGAAGAGGCGGCGGCAGACGCCACCGGAGCGCTTCTCGGCGCCGAGTGGGTCCCGGTCGCAAGCCCGGAGACGAAGACGCACACGCAGTTGAACACGGACACGGTTGACGCCGGTGCCTTCGGCTTCGCCCGCGTCGAGGACGGGGCGTTCGACAAGGACGACCCGAATCGCTTCTACTTCGTCACGACCGGCCAGAATGCAGCCAACAACAACCTCGGCCGCATCTATCAGCTCGACCTGAACGCATCCGACCCGGCAGGTGCCGCCACCCTCAAGCTGGTCGTCAACGCGGATGCGGTCATCAAGGCGGGAGGGGACACCGCGGTGAGCCCGGACAACATCGACACGGCGTCTGGCTGGTTGATGGTGCAGGAAGACGGCACGACGCCGTCACGCATCGAGATGGGGAAGAGGAACCGTGACGGCAGCATCTGGCGGTTCCCGATCGTGCCTGCGAAGGGCGGGCTCGTTGCGAGCCCGGATCGGATCGTCGAGCTGAATCCGCCCGGCCGTGACGGCGTGGCCGTGGGCCCCGGCGTCTGGGAGACGAGTGGGATCATCGACACGAGCACGATCTTCGGCCCGGACACCTGGCTGTTCGATGTCCAGGCGCATGGGCCGACCGTTGCGCCAAACGTCACCTCGCAGGGCGAGGACGGGCAACTCCTGCTGCTCGCGCCCCGCAAGCGCTAGTTCGACCCGTTTGCTCAGGGTGACAATGCGGCGCCCGGCTCCGGCCGGGCGCCGCTCCTTTCGTCGCTTCGCCTCGCCCTGCGGCACCCGCTCGAAATCCCGGGTTTACCAGTGCGAGATACCCCGTTCGAGTGGGGCCAAGTACCCTTCGGCGTGATGCGCGAAACCCTCGAACGCGAAGTCAAGCTGGCCCCCGGGGAGGGGTTCGTCTTTCCCGAGCTGATGGGCGAGCGGCTGCCGAGCCGCGTCTTCATCTCGACCTACCACGACACCGAGGATCTGCGGCTCGCCCCGTACGGCGTCACGCTTCGCCATCGAGTCGAGGACGGCACCGGTCTCTGGCAGCTGAAGCTCCCGCGTGGCTCGGCCCGGCTCGAGCTCGAGGTGCAGGGCCAGGCTTCGCGCCCACCCGTCGAGCTTGTCGAGCTTCTCCCCGCCTACCTCCGGGGAAGGCAGCTCGTTCCTGTCGCCCGGCTCCGCACCCGCCGGGAGACGATCCGGGCAAACGGCGCCGAGATCGTCGACGACAGCGTCTCCGTCCTCGAGGGCCAACGGGTTGCGAGACGATTCAGGGAGATCGAGATCGAGCTCGTTGAAGGTGACGAGAAGGACCTGAGACAGCTCGTGAAGGCGATGCGCCGGAGCGGAGCGACCGAGCAGGGAGCACTGCGACCGAAGCTGCACCGCGCGCTCGACGTTCCCGCGCCCGCGCCGCCACTCACAATCGAGAAGGACGCCCTCCCGGGCGATGCACTCGCTGCCGCGCTCGGTCACGAGTATCGCGAGCTCCTCGTTCACGATCCTGGGACGCGGCGCGGTGTCGACCCGGAGGACCTGCACCAGCTCAGGGTTGCGACCCGCCGTCTCCGGGCGTTTCTCCGCGCAGCCGGCGCACTTGTCGAGAAGGAATGGGCCGTCTCTCTCCGGGAGGAGCTCGGCTGGCTGGGTGGGCATCTCGGGCCGGCGCGTGACCTCGACGTCATGCTCGACCGGCTCCGTGACGAGGTCGCGGCCCTCGGTGACGATGGCGAGCCTGCAGCAGGGCTTCTGGTCGCACTCGAAGAGGAGCGGGAGGCTGCCTACGTCGACGTCGTCGAGGTGCTCGGCGCTGCCCGCTACTTCGCGCTGCTCGACCGCCTCGAGGAGGCAGCCACTCCTCCCCTGACCGGCGATGAGACGACGCTCGCCGGGATATTCCATCGGGAGGCGAAGCGAATGCGCCGGACGTTCGCGGCTCTCGGAGACGAGCCCGCCGACGATGTGCTCCACCGCTCCCGTATCGCCGTCAAGCGCGCCCGCTACGCCGCCGATCTCGCCGCGTCCGAGCTCGGGCGGCCGGGCGAGCGATTCGTGACGATCGCAAAGCAGATGCAGGACATCCTCGGCGACCACCAGGACGCCGTCTTTGCCGAGGCCCGGATTCGCGCGTGGGTCGCCTCCAACCCGGCCGGAGCGTTCGCCGCCGGCCGACTCGTGCAGCTCGAGCGCGATCGCAAGTCCGCGGCTCGTGCGGCGTGGCCCGAGACGTGGCGGCGGCTCGACGGGGCGGCCCGGCGGGCAGTCCGCTGAGCAACGTCGTTCGCGCCGCGGGGGGGATCGTGGTCCGCGACTCGGGGAGCCAAACCGAGGTGCTCCTCGTGCATCGACCGCAATACGACGACTGGACGTTCCCCAAGGGCAAGGTCGAGTCGGACGAGAGCGACGAGGAGTGTGCCGTCCGCGAGGTCGAGGAGGAGACCGGGCTGCGGTGCGCGCTCGCGAGGGAGCTCGAGCCGACCTCCTATCTCGACGCAAAGAACCGCGCGAAGACCGTGCGCTACTGGGTGATGGAGGTCGTTACGGGCACGCTGCAGTTCGACTTCGAGATCGACGCTGCGCGGTGGGTGACGGTTGACGAAGCCGCAAAGCTGCTCACCTACCCACGCGACGTCGACCTGCTGCTGTCGAGCGCCAGGGGCGCACGTGTCCCGTCGATGTCTCCTTCGCGGACGTCGATCCAGACGCCTACGTCGCTCTTGTGATTCCCGGTGGCCGCGCGCCCGAGTTCATCAGGGTCGACCCGGAGGTCGCGCGGATCGTGGGGCATTTCTTCGCCGCGGAGAAGCCGGTCGGCACGCTCTGCCACGGCCCTCAGGTGCCGGCGGCGCTCGGCCTCCTGCGAGGGCGCCGGCACCTGAGGGCCG
>Ga0163153_10001167_pt1 | contig 42370 bp, 38 predicted proteins | sample OliLakLV19MP6IB1_FD_148629 | JGI IMG/M metagenome (GOLD analysis project Ga0163153, IMG submission 148629) | Freshwater microbial mat bacterial communities from Lake Vanda, McMurdo Dry Valleys, Antarctica - Oligotrophic Lake LV.19.MP6.IB-1 | ecosystem: Environmental > Aquatic > Freshwater >... | reverse complement strand
TCGCCTCGGCGCCACCGTTGCCACAGATCCTTACTCTGTTCATGAGACAGACTTCCATTCCTCGACATGCACCACCTCCTTTACCCGCATTGCACCAGAGGTGTTGCATCGATCAGTAGAAATCACAACTGATAAAAACGGATAAACAGGATAAGAGCGGAACTCATGTCGGATGTGCCATTGCGAAGACCTCGACAACTGGCAAGGCCCGGCCGCACTTCGATCCATTTCATCCGTTGGTATCCGTGTTCATCCGTGTTCCCGCCTGGGTCTTCTGAACAAGAGCGCGCCGGCAGCCAGCGCCGCCGCAAGCAGCATCGCCGCCCAGTTTCCCCACCGGGCATACGGCGTCATCCCCTGCATCGGGACGATGTCGGCGGTGAGTGTGCCCTGCGTGAACCACGGCAGGCGCTTGACCACGCGCCCGGACGAATCGATCACCGCAGTCACCCCGGTATTCGTGGAGCGCACCATCCATCGCCCGGTCTCGAGCGCGCGCATCTGCGACGCCTGCAGGTGCTGATCCGCGGCGAATGACTGGCCGAACCACGCGTCGTTGCTCACGTTGACCAGCGCTTGCGCCGTGGGGAGGGCGTCGATGACCTCCTCGCCGAAGATGTCCTCGTAACAGATCGCCACGCCGAAGGCGACGCCGCCGGCATGCAGCACGGTCTGTGAATCGAGGCCGCTGACGAAATCCGACATCGGGATCTTGAGCACCGCCAGCACCCACTTGAACCCGGGCGGGATGAACTCGCCGAAGGGCACCAGGTGGCGCTTGCGGTAGGACTCGGGCTTGCCGCCGGTGATGCGCACCAGGCTGTTGTAGTAGTCGAACTCCTGGCCCCGGAACTCGCGCTCCACGGTGCCGAGCAGGATGTCCTTGCCCGATTGGCGCGCGTGCTCGCGCAGCTCCTGCAGGTATTCGCGTGGCAACTGGTCGAGGAAGGCCGGCAGCGCGGTTTCCGGAAGCACCACGATGCGCGCCTTCGCCTCAAAAATCATCCTGCGATAGTCGGCCAGCGTGTGGTCGCGCACATCGTCGCGCCACTTGAGGTGCTGCGAGACGTTGCCCTGCAGCAGCGCCACCGAGACCGGCGCGCCCACGGGCTGCGTCCATGCAAAGAGTTTCGCGATGCCGCCGACAATGAATAGCGCGGCGAGTCCCGCGACCAGCCAGGCGCGCGGGCGCGACCAGGCACGGCTGACCCCCACGGCGGCGACGATGGCCGCCGCGCCCGCGACGGCGAGCGAAACCCCGTAAGTGCCGACATAGGGCGCGTATCCCGCCAGCGGGCTGGACGGCGCCTGCGAGGTGCCCAGGCCCAGCCAGGGAAAGCCGGTGAAGAGCCAGCCGCGCAACCATTCGAGGCCCACCAGCGCCGCGGGCGCAAGCATCATGCGGCGCGTGGCATCGGCGCCGGCAAAACGGGCGACGAGCCAGCCGGACAGCGCGGGGAAAATCGCGAGGTAGGCGCAGAAAAGGAAGGTCGCCAGCGCCGCCAGCACCAGGGGCATCGAGCCGTAGTCGTGCAGGCTGACGTAGACCCAAGACACGCCCGCCAGGAAGTAGCCGAGGCCGAAAGCAAAACCCGAAAGCGCCGCCTGCAAGGGCGAGCCGCTGCGTGACCAGACCGTGAAAAGCGCCGCCACCGCCGCGATCGGCACCATCCACGCGTAGAACGGCGCGAATCCGAATACACACACCGCCCCCGCCGCCGCCGGCAGCAGCAGGCCAAAAGCCACGATGCGGGCCGGCGGCCGCGCGGCCGCCGGCCCGCCGGGGCCGGCGCTCACGCGGTCTCCCCGGCCTTCGGCTTCTCGACCAGCAGCGAATGGATCTTGCGGCTGTCGGCGCGCAGTACCTGGAACGTGTAGCCCTCGACCACGATGGTCTCGCCGCGTTTGGGCAAGCGCCCGAAGCGCCCGGTGACCAGGCCCCCGATGGTGTCGAAATCCTGGTCGGAGAAACGCGTGTTGAAGTGGTTGTTGAAGTCGCCGATTTCGGTGACGGCCTTCACGCGGTAGCGCCCGCTGCGGTCGACCAGGATGTTGTCCTCGGTCTCGTCGAAGTCGTATTCGTCCTCGATGTCGCCCACGATCTGCTCGATCACGTCCTCGATCGTGATCAGCCCCGAGACCCCGCCGTATTCATCGACCACGATGGCGATGTGGTTGCGGTTGGCGCGGAACTCCTTGAGCAGCACGTTGAGGCGCTTCGACTCCGGCACGAACACCGCCGGGCGCAGCATCTCGCGCACGTTGAACTCCTCCTCGGCGTAGAACCGCAGCAGGTCCTTCGCGAGCAGGATGCCGATCACGTTGTCGCGGTTTTCCTCGTACACGGGAAAACGCGAGTGCGCGGTCTCGATCACGAAGGGGATGAATTCCGCGGGGCTGCCCTTCACGTCGATCATGTCCATCTGCGAGCGCGGGATCATCACGTCTCGCACCTGCGTTTCCGACACCTGCAGTACGCCCTCGATCATCGAAAGCGCCTCGGCGTCGAGCAGCCGGCGCTCGAAGGCGGAGTGCAGCAGCTCGATCAGCTGCTCGCGGTCCTCCGGCTCCCTCAGCAACAGGGAGGAAAGGCGCTCGAGCAGGCTCGGTTTGGCGGGTTCGCTCATGCGCTCAGTGCTGCGCGCCCAGGCGCAGGCCGAGCATCACCAGGACCGAACCGAGCGCGCGGTCGATCACCTTGCGCATGCGAGCGTAACCCTCGCGCAGCCGCCGCGTCGACAGCGCGAACGCCACCAGCGAATACCAGCCCAGCTCGATGCCGAAGCCACACGCCAGCAGTACGGCCTGCCCCGTACCGTCGAGACCCGGAGGCAATGCGACCGCGAAAAGGCTGAGGAAGAAAGCCATCGCCTTGGGATTGGTGAGGCCGGTGAGAAATCCGACGCGCAAGCCGTGCCACAGGTCGCCGCCCTGCTGTGCGGCCCGCGCCTCGGGGCCGTCCGCAGCGCGCGTGCTGCGCCAAAGGCTGATCCCGAGATAGACGAGGTAGCACGCCCCGGCGATGCGCAGCGCATACCCGATCCAGGCGATGCGCGCGACCACCGCAGCCAGTCCATAGAGGGTCAGGACAGCGAAGAGCATCGCGCACGCGGCGATTCGGTCCGGGGCTCACCACCGCCAGCAGCCAGATGGCAAGCACGCCTGCGATCGAGGTGGTCATGGGGATTGGGGGGTGTGGGGAACCGTGATCATATCGCGGCGTAGGGATCGGGTATTCCGAGGCCCCGGCGATTCAGCCGCCGGCCCTCGCGCGGGGCGCGCTGCACTGCGTCATCGCGATGCCGAACGCGCCATCGAGGGCATTGCGCGCATCGATGAGGCCCGGAGGCCTGGCCACGCCCGAGGTCCACCTGCACCTCGTCGAGGATCACGAACGACGGTTGAGGGCACCCGTGCCCCCGTCGTCACTTTGCGCCGGGGTAAAAGCGGCGGCGGGCCTTGAAGGCCCGCCGCGCAACGGATCAACGAGGGCGCTGCGCCTTCAGGCGGCGGGAGGCCAGCGTGAGCATGCCGAGGAACAGGAGCAGCATCGCCCACTCCGACAGCGTCGGAATGAAGTTGGGGCCGCCTGGTGCGGGCGCGGGGCCAAATACGATGGCGTCGAGGTTGGTGCTCGACGCGCCGAGGTTGGTCACGGCCCCCGTGGCAGTGTTGATCGTGACGAGGTTGGTCGCCGATCCAAGGCCGCCGGTCGCGGTGTTTACCGCGAAAATCGTGCCACCGTTCGAGGCCATCGCGGCGATCTGGCCGCCGGGCAGCGGTGCGCCGTTCAAGGTCGAGATGACCGTGGAAAGGCCCGTCGCGGGGTTGATGGTGTAGAAATCGCCCGAAGCGCCATTGCCCGCGAAGAACAGCGTGGCTCCAGAGAAAGTCAGGCCCGAGCCCGCCGTGGCAAGGCCGGAATCGCTCACGATCGTGGCAACGCCCGTCGCGAGGTTCACGGTGGCCAGGTCATCGCCGGCTTCCGACCAGCCGAAGAGCGTGCCATCGGCGCGGAACGAGAGGTCCGCAAGCGGATTGCCGAGGCCCGTCGCGCCTACCAGGGTGCCCGCCCCGGTTGTGGTGTTGATCGTGATGATGCTGCGCGGGTTGACCGGCGAATTGTTCCCCGTCGAGCCGTACAGGACGCCGGTTACCGGATGAAACGCCATGCCGGTGACAGCCATGCCGATCGGGCCGACTATCGACGTCACGGCGCCGGTCGCCGGATTGAGGATCAAGAGGTTGGTAGCGGGGTTGCCTCCGCCGCCGTCGGCGCCATAGAGGACCTGTGCCGAGGAAATTCCGGCGGTGGCAAGGCAGAGGCTCGCGAGGATCGCCCTGAACATGTGCGCTAGGTTTTTGGTCATTGAAATCTCCCTTTCCCAGCCCGTTTGAGGAATCGCTTTTGGTGAGCGCCACATCATGCGCTATTCACGTACGGATTGTCGATTCCCAGCCGGTTGAGGATCCCGACCTCGACCACCTCCATACGGCGGGCATGGCGGGCGGAAAGCTCATGGTCCATGCCCTGCAGGTGGAGCAGCCCGTGCACCAGGAGGTGGGCGTGGTGCGCGCTCGTTTCCTTGCCCTGCTCCCTGGCCTCGCGGGCCACCACCGGCGCGCAGATGACCACGTCGCCCTCCAACCCATTGCCCCACACGTAGATGAAGGTCAGGACATTGGTGGCGTAGTCGCGTCCCCGAAATTCCCGATTGAGCTTGCGCCCCTCGGCTTCGGCCACGTAGCGCAAGGTCACGCGGGCAGGCTGGGTGAGCGCCGCGCGCGCCCAGCGGCGAAGCACGGCATCGGTGGGGATGTGGGCAGCGCGCGAGGCGCGCTGGATCACGAGCGCGAGCCGCGGCACGCTCATCGCTTCTTGGGGGGCTGCCGGTCGTAAGCGTCCACGATCGCCTGCACCAGAGGGTGGCGCACGACGTCTTCCGACTGGAACTGCGTCATCGCAATGCCGGACACGCCGTCGAGGACGTTGCGCGCGTCGACCAGTCCCGAGGCCTGGCCGCGCCCGAGGTCCACCTGCGTCACGTCGCCGGTGATCACGGCTTTCGACCCGAAGCCGATGCGCGTGAGGAACATCTTCATCTGCTCGGGCGTCGTGTTCTGCGCCTCGTCCAGGATCACAAACGAATGGTTGAGGGTACGCCCGCGCATGAAGGCGAGCGGTGCGACCTCGAGCGCGCCACGCTCGAAGGCGCGGGCCACCCGCTCGAAACCCATCAGGTCGTTGAGCGCGTCGTAGAGCGGGCGCAGGTACGGATCGACCTTCTGCGCCAGGTCTCCGGGCAGGAAGCCGAGTTTCTCTCCTGCCTCGACGGCCGGGCGCGTGAGCACGATGCGTTTGACCGCGTCTCGCTCCAGCGCATCCACGGCCGCCGCCACCGCAAGGTAGGTCTTGCCGGTGCCCGCGGGCCCGACGCAGAAGGTGATGTCGAAATCACGCATTGCCTTCAGGTATTGCGCCTGGCGCGGCGTGCGCGCGGACAGGTCCGCCCGGCGCGGCAGCACCAGCGCGGGGGAATCCCCCACCGCCTGGCCGGGCCGGGCCATCTCCACCAGCCCCAGCTGGACGTCTTCGATGGAGATCTCGTGGCCCAGCGATCGGGCGTAGAAGCGCCGCAGGGCCTGTGCCGCCTGGCGCGATTTTTCCTGCGGGCCGGCGATGCTGAAGCGCTGGCCGCGGCGCGCGATCTTCACGCCGAGCGCGATCTCGATCTGGCGCAGGTTCTCGTCGAACGGGCCACACAGCGCCGCGAGCCTCGAGTTGTCCACCGGATCGAAGGCCACCTCCTCGGTGGCGGGGCGGCGTCGCGGGTTCGGCAAACCGGCTCCCGTCAGATGCCCACGCGCTGCATCGGCGCTCGCAGCGCCTCTTCCAGCGTGTCGCGTGAATCCGCGATGTGGGCGCGCGCCTCCTTCGAGAGCCCGGGGCGCGATTGTGCCGTGCGCAGCTGCGCCACGAGGGTGCGTGCGTTTTCGCGCTGCAACGCGCGCGCATCCGCGGGGGTGCCGTTGGCACGCGTCAGCATGAAGGTGATGCGGCGCACGTGTTCGCGTTGCAGGTTGCGGCGCATCAGCGTGATGTCGCCGGGGCCCTTGAGGTCGCTCCAGATCGAGCCCTGCAGCGTGTCGTAGAGATCCGACAACGTGAGGCCCTTCTGGCCCTCGGACATCTTCATGCCCGAATCCAGCAGGCGCAGCGCCACGGCGTCGCTCATGAGGCGGTCGAGCACCTGGGTCTGGGCGCCCAGCACGCGCTGCGCAAGCGTGAAGCTGGCGCGTTCGCCCACGCCGGCCTCGAACGGATCGGCCGCGAGACGGGTGAGGAATTCGGGCTTGAAGTGGAAGCTGTTGCCCTGGAAGAGGCCCTCGGTCACGAGCTTGAGCGCTTCGCGCTGGCGTTCCGGTGCAATCGGCGTGAAGCTCGCGCGCGGGCTGCCGGCGCGGTCGCGCACGTACACCACGCCACCCACGTATTTGGCGGCCACCTGCGCGGCGAGTGAATACTGGCTGAACCCCGAGACCACGTTGCGAAAGAGGATGTCGCGCCCCTCGTCGTCGGGCAGCTTGCGCGCCTGCCAGCGGTCCCAGAGCTCGCGCGAAAGCGCCATGCGATGTTTCGCGAACACCAGCGGATCGCGGCCGAGGTCGCGCTGGTTCACCTCGGGATCGGCGGCCTCGATGCCGATGCCGGTCTCCTCGTCGGTCGCGTAGGCGAGCTGCGGTTCGTTGCTGCGCGCGGCGATGCGCGTGAGCTCGGCGGCCTCGTTCTGCGGCGCGATTTCCTTGTACGCGTATTCCACTGCCCAGTAGTCGTAGGGCCCGAGCGTGCTCATCACGTATTCGCCCTGGCGCTCGTTGGCCAGCGCGATGTTCCAGGCGTTGTAGTCCATGACCGAACCGCCGATGCCGTTCTTGCGCGTGAATTCCGCGTCGGCGATCTGCGCGTTGGTGTAGATGGTCGAGGCGCGGAAGTTGTGGCGCAGGCCGAGGGTGTGTCCCACCTCGTGGGTGATCACGTCCTTGAGCGTGGCCTTCACGATCGCGAGCGCCTCGGGGCTGTCGGGATCGAGCTCGCCGCGCGCTTCCAGCAGCCCGGTGGCGAAGGCCGCCTCGTTGAAGGCTTCGGCCCCGTATTCACACAACGTGCCGACGTCGTGCATGTGGCTGGCCGCGGGCATGGGCTTGGGGAACTGCTCTCCGGCCAGGCGGCGCGGCAGGCGCGTCCAGCCCTGGGAGACACCGATGTCGGCATCGAGGATTTCCCCGGTGCGCGGGTCCACGCGGCGCGGGCCGATCGCAAGCGCGCCGTCGCTGGTGTCCAGGTACCAGCGGATCGAGGCGTGGCGCAGGTCCGCGGTGTCGAAGTCCGCGTCATCCGGCTGCATCTCGACGCGGATCGCGTCCTTGTAGCCGATGCGCTCGAAGGCCTTGTTCCATTCCAGCACCCCGGCCTTCACCGTGTCGCGGTATTCGAGCGGGATGTTGCGGTCGAGCCAGAACGTGATCGGCTGCTTCGGCTCCGACAGCTCCGCGGCCGGATCCTGCTTTTCCAGGCGCCAGCGATTGACCAGGTACTGGCGCGGGAAAGGCGCCACGTCGTTGGTGTATTCGAAATGGCGCGTGACGAAGTGGCCCACGCGCGAATCCGCCTTGCGCGCCCGCATCGGCGTATCGGGCAGCCTGGCGAGGCTGTAGTGGTAGCCCAGGAACATGCTGCGCGCATCCTCCAGCGTGGTGGGCAGCCTCGGCGCCGTGGGGCCGGTGCCGCCCATCGCGGGAAGCTTGGCGGTGGCGAAGTGCGCGGACACGACGAAGGTGGCCATGTCGGCGGTGGCACGCACCTTGGTGAAGCTGGAGTTGCGCTGGTCGAAGGCGTAGGAGACGCGGAAGGCGGCCTCTAGCTCCGATGCGGTGCCCGCGAGGTCCGCCAGGAACAACGGGTTGGCCTCCACCAGGATGGCCTTGGTTTCGGGATGCGGCTCGCTCACCACCGTCGCCGTGCCGAGCAGGCTGTCGGTGAAGCTCTGCTGCGCGGCCAGCGCCAGCGGCGTGCCTTCCTTGGCGCCGTAGCGCGTGTTTTTGGCGATCATCTGCACCAGGCTGCCGATCTTGCGGAATTCCACCACGTAGCCGCGCATCATGAACGGGTAGATCAGGCCCTCGCCCATGCCACGGGTGCGGTTTATGGAGAGGTAATAAGGGGTGTTGAGCTGATCGGGCTTGAGCTCGATGAAAACCTTCTCGTCCCTTTCGTACAGGCCGAAGAAGCCCGGCAGGTGTTTGGCGTCGCGGATCACGGTGGCGAAGGCGCGCGGGCTGGGCACGGGTGGCGTGGCCTGCGGTGTCCCGGGCAAAGTCGTCGGCAATGTGACGGTGGAAGTGGCGGACGGTGCCTGGGGAGCGGCAGGCACGGGTGAGGGCGGCGATTGCGGCGGGGGCGTCTGCGCGGGCTTCTGGGCCGACGCGGTTGCGGCCGCCAGGGCCAGCAGGACGGCGGGGGCGAATCGAACGATCTGATGCGGCAATTTCATTGCTGCTCCTCAAGTGCCGGGACTTTCGTCCCGTCGGTTTCGGTGCTGATCACACGCCCCCGAAGGCTGTGTGGATACGCCTGGGTGATCCGGACTTCCACGTAGCGGCCCACCAGGCGCGCGGCGCCGGCGAAGTTCACGACGCGGTTGTTGGCGGTGCGCCCGGCGAGTTCGCTGGCGTCCTTGCGCGCGGCGCCCTCGACCAGCACGCGCTGGCGGGTGCCGACCATGGCCTGCGAATATTCCTCGGCGAGCTGCTGGATGCGCGCCTGCAGGCGCTGCAACCGTGCGAGCTTGACCGCTTGCGTCGTCTCATCCGGCAGGTTGGCCGCGGGCGTGCCCGGGCGCGGGCTGTAGATGAAGCTGAACGAGCCGTCGAAGCGCACGTCGTCCACCAGCTTCATCGTCTGCTCGAAATCGGCTTCGGTTTCGCCAGGGAAGCCGATGATGAAATCACTCGAGATCGAGATGTCCGGGCGCGCCACGCGCAGGCGCCGGACGATGGAGCGGTACTCCATCGCGGTGTAGTTGCGCTTCATCGCGGCCAGCACGCGGTCCGATCCCGATTGCACCGGCAGGTGCAGCTGCGAGACCAGCTTCGGCAGCTTCGCGTACGCATCGATCAGGCGCTGGGTGAATTCCAGCGGATGCGAGGTGGTGTAGCGCATGCGCTCCACGCCATCCACCTTCGAGACCTGGGCCAGCAGCAGCGCGAAATCCGCGGCCGCACCATCGGCGAGCTGACCGCGATAGGCGTTCACGTTCTGCCCGAGGAGCGTGACTTCCATGACGCCGCGGGCGGCGAGGTGGCGCACTTCCGCGAGGATGTCCGGGAGCGGGCGCGAGAATTCCTCGCCGCGCGTGTAGGGGACCACGCAGAAGCTGCAGTACTTGCTGCAGCCTTCCATGATCGAGACGAAGGCCGACGAGCCTTCCACGCGCGCCGGGGGGATGTGGTCGAACTTTTCGATTTCGGGGAAGGAGATGTCCACCTGCGCCTTGCCGCTTTCGCGTCGTTGCGCCATCAGCTGCGGCAGGCGATGGAGCGTCTGCGGGCCGAACACGAGATCCACGTAAGGCGCGCGGCGCACGATCTCTTCTCCCTCCTGGCTCGCCACGCAGCCGCCGACGCCGATCATCACGTGCGGGCGGGCCACCTTGTGCGCGCGGGCGCGCCCGAGGTCGGCGAACACTTTCTCCTGCGCCTTTTCGCGCACCGAGCAGGTGTTGAAGAGGATGAGGTCGGCTTCGGCCGGTTCCGAGGTTTTCTCGAAACCCTCGGCGGCGGCGAGCACGTCGGCCATCTTGTCCGAGTCGTACTCGTTCATCTGGCATCCGAACGTGCGGATGAAAACCTTCTTTTGCGTCATTTTATTTCCTGGGTCGCGGAGTTGATTCCGGGCAGGTGGATCGCGAAACAAGGATAAATCGTACAGGAATAACTACGCCGCGTAGGACCTCATGAACGACATATGTAGGCAACGGACTACATTTCGGTCCGATGGGATGAGGTCCGTTCGCACCATGTCGTGAACCAGCCATGCGCGCGTCAGCGCCCGCCGCGACTTGCTGCCCATGCGCAACCGCCTGGGGTGCGTCCCGGTCCTATTCACATGCATGCGTATCGCGGGAGGACTCCATGATCCAGACGAACTACATCACTGCCTTGGCGAGCACCTTGGCGCTGGCCGCCCTGATCGGTGCCGCGCCGGCTTTCGCGCAGGCTTCGGCGGTCTCGGCCGAATCCTCGAGCGCGACGCAAAACGCCATCGAGAAGGAGAAGTCCGGCACCGACGGCGCGTTTTCGCCGCAGCCCGCTTCCGGCGTGCGCAGCCCCGGCGTGGTGACCAATTCCCTCGACGCCACCGGCACTTTCTCCAGCGGCCCGTTGACCAACACCGCCCCGGGTTTCGCGATCGATCCGAACACGGGGCTTAGCGGCAGCGCGAACCTCAACGCGGGCAGCTACCCCTCACTCGCAACACCTCCGTCGACGGTGAACATGTTGCCGCCGAGCGGGACTTCGGGCGCTACCCTGCCCGCACCGGAGCCCGTGAAGCCCTGATCGCCGGCTTGCAACGAACTGTAAAAGCGGGCTGACGCCCGCTTTTTTCATTCACGCTGGCCGGCGGCGATCCAGAGCCAGGCGAGCCCCGCCACCGCGGCCACTGCGGAGGCGAGCAGGATCCCGAGCTTGGCCTGCTCCACCAGCGCGGCGTCGGTGAACGCGAGTTGCGCGATGAAAATCGACATGGTGAAGCCGATCCCGGCGAGCCACGAGGCGCCCAGCAGGTGGCGCCACGAAACACCCGCCGGCAGGCGTCCCCACCCCAGGCGCACCGCGACCCAGCTGAAGGCCCCGATGCCGACGAACTTTCCGATCACGAGGCCCAGGAAGACGCCGAGCGTCACGCGATTGCCGAACGCTTCGGACCAGCGCACTTCCGCGAGGTTGATGCCGGCGTTGGCGAGCGCGAAGACGGGGATCACCACGAAGGTGACCCAGGGGCTCAAACCATGCTCGATGCGATGCAGGGGGCTCTGCACCGCGGCCGCGGCTTGCTCGACGGAATGCGCGATCGAGGAGAGGTGCTCGTTGCGCAACGGGTCGTCCGGCGTTTCCGCGTCGGCACGATCCTGCCTCAGGGCGTTGCCCAGATCGTCCAGGCGCTGCTCGAACCGCGCCGGCGTCTGCGCGGCGCGCGCCGGGATCGCAAACGCCAGCAGGATGCCGGCGACCGTCGCGTGTACCCCCGATGCATGCACGAAATACCAGAGCAGCGCCCCCACGATCCAGTAGGGCAACGTGTTGCGGATTCCGCCGCGATTGAGCAGGACCAGCACGCCCACCAGCCCCGCCGATGCGGCAAGCGCGGGAACGTCGATCTGTGCGGTGTAGAAGATGGCGATCACCAGGACCGCTCCGAGGTCGTCGGTGATGGCGAGGGCGGTGAGGAACACGATGAGGTTCTTCGGGATCCTCCACGACAGCAGCACCAGGATGCCGACGGCGAACGCGATGTCGGTGGCCATGGGGATTCCCCAGCCCGCGCTGCCGGGCGTGCCAACATTCAATGCCGCGTAGGTCGCCGCCGGCACCAGCATGCCGCCGATGGCCGCGATGACGGGTAGCGCCGCGTCACGCAGCGAAGCCAGCTCGCCCACCAGGATCTCGCGCTTGAGTTCGAGGCCCACCAGCAGGAAAAAAAGCGCCATCAGGCCGTCGTTGACCCAGTGATGCAGCGACAGCGAAAGCTCGAATCCCGCGCCCGCGCTCAACGCGAACCGTTGCTCCCAGAAATGATGAAGGCTTTCGGCGCCCAGCACGCCCGCCATCACCAGCGTCGCCGCGGTGGTGGCCACCAGCACGATGCCGCCGGCCGTCGTGCGCCGCAGGAAACGCTCGAACGGCGACAGGATGCGGCCAACAACCGATTCGAGCGGGTATTCCTTACTCTTCATCGCCAATCCTCGTGGCCACCGCTTGCAATCAAGCCCGACAAGATAAACACGATCAGTCGCAAGCGCGCTCTGGCCCGCATTTTCACGGGCGCTCGCCTTCAAGCCGCCGCGCCGCTTTCGCGACAACCTTAACCCATGTGTTGTCTTCCGGGGCGCCGAGAATCTCGACCGACGGATACCACAGCGATCGGCGATCGGGACGCGGGACCCAGTAGTGAAACGGCGGCCGCCCTTCCAGCAGCAGGAGCCACGTCGGTTTGCCTATCGCGCCGGCGAGATGCGCAAGCGCATTGCTCGTCGTGATGACGCGCTCGCACGCGGCGATCGCGGCCAGCACACCTTCCAGGTCGTCACGGGTGTCCAACCCTTCCAGCCGCATCATGGCGCCGGGATGTTTTGCTTCGAATGCCGCGCGCTCGGCTTCGAGGTCGCCGTATTGCAGGTCCAGCAGCCGGGAGCCTCCCGCGCCGATGAGCGCCGAGACCGCTTCCATCGGCATCGACTTGCGGCGCGCAACAACGCCACGCTCGCCTTTCTGCAGGCTGCGCCAGCTGACGCCGATCCAGCGACCCTCACCCAGATGCTGGCGCGCCGCCTCGACGCGTTGCGGGTCTGCACTCAACAACGCAACAGGCTGGCGCGCGAAGCTGCCGAGATCGTTGCGGAACAATCGAGGCAGCGAGCCCAACGGAAGCTGTCTCGTACAGCCGTCGAAAAGCGAAGCGCCCGCGCCCGCTGCAACGATGGTCATCTCCGGAAATCGCCTGCGGTACGCAGGCACGAGTCGCGAATCGACTTCCACCACGAACTTCACGCGGCGCGCCTCGAGGTCCGACAGCAAGGTTGAATACAGAAGCTGGTCGCCGATCCCCTGCTCGGTCCAGATCGCGACCGTTTCAACACCGTCGAGGTCTTCGAGAGTCAGGCGCGGAAGCGAAGCCTCGCACTGCTTCGCGTATTCGCTGCTGATGCCGGCGCGAAGTTCGTAGCCCTCCCACCCCTTCGCGAAATCGAAGGCGCGCAGCGCGACCTGCGAGCGTCCGTAGGGGCCGGCGGTGTATTGGGGGGCGAGTCTCGACGCCTCGTCGTAGCGAGCGGTGGCCGCCTCGAAGTCCCCGCGCTCCTGATGCGCGTTGGCGAGGTTCACGATCGCCGGCACGAGCCCCGGCCGCAGCTCCAGCACACGCTCGAAGATCGCGATCGCCTCTTCGAAGCGATCCGCGCGCACACGCGCCACGCCCAGGTTGTTGAGCAGGTCTGCGTCACCCGGCAACGCTTCGACTGCGCGCTCGAACATCGCGTCCGAGTCTGCGTCCCGTCCCGCTTCGCGCAGCAGCAGGCCCAGCTCGTTGAGCGATGCGGCGTGGCGCGGGGCGATCTCGAGCGCGCGGCGATAGCCAGCCTCGGCCTTCACCTCATCGCCATGCGTTTGCCACCAAGCGGCCAGCCGGTGCACGGTCTCGGCATCCAGCGGATCAATGGCGAGCGCCGCCTCGAAACTGCTGCGCGCGCCTTCGCTATCGCCACCGCGCAGCAGCGCGCTCCCGAGGCCCTGGTGGGCGGGCGCCATGCGCGGATCGATGGCAAGCGCGCGCCGGTAAGCCGTCACGGCCTCGTCGAATCGGCCTTGCGAGCTGCGAATGTTGCCCAGCAGATACAGCGCCGCGGGCAGGCGAGGATCGAGGTCGAGCGCCCGGCGGATGTCGCGCTCCGCTTCGTCGTTGCGTCCCGCCTGGCTCAGGATCATGGCGCGGTTGCTGCGGATGCCGGCGACGCGGGGCGCACGCTGGACCGCGCGGTCCAGCAGTTTCAAGCCTTCGCCGATCCTGCCGGTGGTCGCGACGATGTAGCCGAGAATGTGCAGCGCATCGGGATCATCGGGCTTGCGAGAGAGAATTTCGCGCCATGCGTCCTCCGCCTCTGCGAGGCGGCCGGATTCGAACAGGGCGAAAGCGGCGTCTTCGGGCGTGCCGATCATGGTGAGGGAATCGTACCGCACTCCATTTCTGATTCCGAACGCAGCACCCCCTGAAGCCCAAGACAGTCGGCGAGAGTGAAAAAAGCCCGCACATGGCGGGCTTCTTGGATGCTGCTGAACATCCCAAAACATGAATTTGGTGGCGAGTCAGGCCACCACACTCTAGAGTGAAACGAGGCGGCAAAGTGCGAGAATTGCCCCCATAGTTGCCCCCACGATGGCGGCACTGCCCCAGAAAAAGCCAGACGACGATCCTTACTTCTTTTTCAAGCACACCCCATAAATGGTGCCATCCTTCTTTGCGCAAACGGACCCCGGCCCGCAGTCAACATCGAAACTGCACGTATTGCCAACGGTTCGATTGATGTCCAAGGGGTCTCGTACTGGCCGGCGGTCGTTCTTGTTGCCAGGAGAAATCCCGCCGTAGCAGACCCCATAAATCGCTCCGCTCGCTTTTTTGCAAACGCTCCCAAGCTGACAGTCTGTGTCAAACGAGCAAGCAAAGGAACTGCCCGCGTAGAGGCAAAGCACCGCGGCTAATCCTTGAAGTGTACGAGTCATTTTGAGCCCCCTGAATGAATGTGATTCCAGTATGCGCCGGAGTCCCAGGGTGGGGCTTTCCACGCCGCCCCCAAGCTGTATCAGCAGGAGCTGGTCGCCATCGGAGGATCGGCGCTGCTCCTCAGGGGATATGAAGTCGACGGTGGATGCGGGCACGACAATGAAGGCGGGGTTTCCCAGCCGGTTGCCGACAGTCATATTGTTCAAGTGGACTAGGAAGCTCGAACCGTCTCGTCAGCGAAGTAATCGGTCCGATCCTCGCGCGTCCAGCGGGGTGGGTCGCTATTTCCAGCACTCAAGTACGAGCGTCCATTTGCGTGCTTCATCTGCTAGGTCTGCGGTGCTCTTGTCGAAAGACAAAAATCCTCTGCCGCTCCGAAAGTCGATCTTATGCGTATTCAGGAATGCCTTGAGTGTTTGTCCGCCTATGGCGAAGTTGACGTTCTGGCCGATCTGGCCGGTGGCTCTTGCCATCTTGCTATCGGAGAGCTTCATCGAAACCACGCCGACCACCTCACCCTTCTTGTTGATTACAGGGCTACCGCTTGAGCCGGGCTGAATAGGCGCAGTAATCTGAATCTGGTTGGTATTATTTCCTAACCCGGTCAGCGCGCTCACCACCCCTGGAGTCAAGTTGCCGCCCGATGAGAGCACGGCATTAAGCGGAAACCCGAACACCACGATGTCCTCACCTTGGCGAAGTTTGGCGGGATCGGCAACGATGGTTGCCGACGAAGGCATTTCACCCGGAATCTTGACTAGCGCCAAATCATTGATCGTGTCATCGGTGACTCGCTTGATCGGTCCCTCGCGACCTTCAGCGCGAAGTTCGGTGCAGCCATCGACGACGTGAAAGTTGGTGACGGCATGACCGTCTCTGCTGACGACAAAGGCCGTGCCAGCGTGAGATTTCTTCGGCGTCCCACTCGCCGATTCAGTGCCGCCAACAGGTGCAGACGCGGGTGGCTCCTTGGGCTTTGGTTGCAGCGTCCCTATGGAACCCTTGTATAAATACTTTCCTGTCTTATCAATGTAACTTGGAGGAAAGTCGACTATCGCCACGCCATTCACAAACGTACTAGCAACGCTAAACTTGGGTTCTATTACGTAGTTACCGCTGGCGTTTATGAACCCAATTCTCCCGTCAATCTCCACCCTGATCAGATCAACGTCGTCGCCATGATAGAGACGGTCAAAGCGCGGGTTGACGACGATTTTGCGCTCCTTGACACTAAAGATGCCCATTTTTCCTGCGGCACCACAAAGCAATTTCCCGTTACAACCGATATTGAATACCGCTAAATCATCCGAGACCATACGAATGTGATCGAAATCGAATGGTGCAACAACACCTCCGGATTCGTCGATCAACCCGCATTTCTCAGTTTCTAAAATGGCAACATCGTTGCCGAACGTCTCCCATGAAGATGCTGTGCAAGCTGTCGAATATTTATATGCTTTGAAGCTCTTTTTGTCATAGAAGGTTCCGACGCTATCAAACTTTGCCTTTACAACTTCCTTGCCCTTGTTGTCCCTAAATCCATATTGAATGACCTCGAAAGTGCGCCCGTGAATCTTGACCGTATTCCGTTTTTCAAATTTAATTCTGTCCACACCGAGAATGCTCAAGGCCTTGGTATCGTCGATTTTCTCGCCCGACGTATTAATCCAATGGCCTTTCCTGAGTCGTACTCTTTCGTTCATCATGCTCACTGCGGTAGCGACGGAAATTCTTTTGCCCGACGAGTCAAAGTACTCCACCCCCGTCTTGAACTCGGGACTCGCATTAATTGTTGCCAATTGGACATGCGCAATCCCCTTTTTGAAGCTAGATGAACTCAAGTAGTCATATTGGGGGGCAATTTTGAATAATCCGCGTACATCGATGTAACCGACTTCCCCTAGCCCCCCTTCCAGTCCATTTGCAAGAGTCACCCGAGCAAGCCCTTCACTAAAAATGTCAGCGTAGCCAAACTGAGGAGCAATCTTCATTTCGCCCGCGCGGTCGATGTAACCCCATTTTCCACCCTTCGAATCGATGTAGTGATCATCAATAAGAGATTGACCGCCAACATAGACCGCAGCCAGTCCCTCGCTAAACTCCAAGGCTGAGGTGAACGTTGGGGGGATCACGAAGGAGCCATTAATATCAATGAAGCCGTATTTCCCATCTCTTACAGCAGGAAAGAGCGGTCCATCGTAGCTCTTGCTATCGAACCCTTGTGTTTTGCTCGCATGTGTCTCAGTAGTGGTCTTGGATTCTTCGACGGCTGTTGTGTTTTGTGAGCCGGGATTGCAGGCGACCAAGAACGCGACGACGACGGACAGAGAGATCCCGTTTGCGCGTGTCATTGGAATTGGCCTATATGAGGATTCGTCGATGGATCAGTTGGAGGGCTTCGAGCTGGCGGTGGTCATGGCGGCACGACCTCATTATCGGTCATGACTCCGGATTTGTGATCGTAGAGCGAAAGGTCAGATTTCGCGAAGATCTTCCGAAACGATGCGCAATGAGTAAGCGATCGAGTCGAGTGATTTTCGCTGTTCACGCAATTTCTTCGACAGACTTCTCAGAGCCGCGCGGCGGCCCCCCTTGTAGGCGTTACGCGAGGACTTAACCTTTCCTTCTGCGCCTCGCGGGCCGGTGGACCTCTCCCACGGCTTCCATCGCTTTATCAACTCTGCCTGACGCGCTCGCCGTTCCGGTGTCCAGCCGTTGGCCATCGAGGTGCTCCAATAGTTTGTTCTGCCCGATTTCAGTTTTCCCTGCGCGCGCGCATGGAGGGGGTCCGTTGTTCACCTGCTGATGTCCGGCAGAAATGTTGGCCTGCTTGGCAAACACTATCGGCGGATTTTTGATATTAGCCAGCGTTTCGAGCGTCATGCGAGATTGGTTTTGCGCCTTCAGTGCCATACGTAGAAGACCTTCAATTTGCGGCATTTGATCTTGTCCCTTGGCCAGGCACGCAAGATTGACAAATATCGCTTGCAGCGCGCGGGCTTGCCCGATCAGCATCCCCTCACAACCCTTCATGTTCCCATCAACAACTATGTCCATAGTCTCGTTAAGCACGTTCAGGAGCGCGTTAACGTCTTGTCCGACTGGCTTCGAGTCACCTGAGACCATGAAGGGTCTCGAATACTTCTCAATCACGAGCGCAGCATTGTAGGAGGCAGCTAGTGCGATAAGCGCTCTGTGCCGGGGGGAACCGTGTTCTCCACCGGGGGGGGCTGCGGGTTTTTCAAGGTGTTTCGCTACTGCCTCATTCATCTTCCGGAATCGCTTTGGTGCGCTGCCTGATCTCATCGCAGCCTGCCTCTACGCGCGAGCGCGCGGCCGGATCGACTCTCGGAAGGCTTTCAAGTGCGCATCCGGGTCGTCGAGCGCGAGCTGAAGGGCCTCGCCATGGTCTGGGTGCTCGGGCCCGCAGCGGAGAAGCGTGAGCAGATGGACGATCTCTCGGCGCTCGCTCTCCGATGCCCGCCGTTTCGCACACGAGCTTGTGACGCTGGGGTTCGCCTTTTTCGTCAAGTCGAGTAGGTGTCCCATCAACCCGCCCGACGCAACGAAACAAACGAATTTGACGAAAGAAGTCGGCTAGGCCAATTCATTAGTTCGTTTCCTTCGTTTATTTCGTAACTCATACGGCCTCCCAAATCTCTTTGGGCCGACCTGCACCCGCTTCCTTCACGGGTTCCTTGTGGCTGCGTGCAAGTCCCCACTCCATGAGTAGTTCGAGCGCAGCGCCGATCCGCTCCGCGGATTCGTTCCGCTTGAACAGCCCGCTGATGTCGGTGCGCGCCATGCCGCCGGTTGACTTGAGCCCCCGCAGAATCTCGTCAGCAATGCGATCGCCGAGCGCGGACCCGAAGATGAAGCGAGCCGATGCCTCGCAGCGCTCCCAAACCGCCAAGGCGGCCTGCAGATGCGGCAAGTCGATCAAGTGGGACTCGTCCATCAACGCATATACCAGCGCGAGGCGAAGCGTTTGTGCTTCCGCCCTGGCGGTGACGGCCCCCAACAGCCCGCGGTGCCCTTCGCTCAGGGTTGGGTAGACCTCTACCCACGCGTCGCGAGCAGCCGGACTCAGTTGCATATCCCTGTTCATCCTCGCGCGATCGACAGCGCTCGCGATCCTGCTTGTCAGCGCACTGCGGACTGCTTCAGCCAGGTCGCCGCCGCCGAAGGGGAGCTGCTTCGACCTCCTCACGGCCATGAACAGGAACCTGTTGGCGAACCCGTTGGCCGAGTCGGTCACCGTGAGCTCGGCGCGCAGTTCGTCGGCGGTGATGTGCCCGATGATCGAGATGTGGGCGCCGGTCGCTGTCACGGGGTCGTTCTTCGTGAGGGTTTGGAGGGTTCCCGTATCCCAAGCGCTCCGAATCGTGGCCGACAGGGTGTTCCCGGGGCGAGCGCACTGTCGGAGGACTTGAGCAAATTCTGACTCGACCACCAGCAGCCGCTTATCGGCCACGCCGGAATCGACCTCGACCTCCTGGATGAAGCCCTGCTTGTCCTTCTCCAGCCTCCGAATCGGATCGCGAACCGCGTACTTGAGCCCTTCGCCGCTCGACAGCCCCTCGACTACATGAGGCATGCCCTGGGTGGCCGCATAGAGCGCGCGCACGCGTCCCCACGACGTGCCCTTTCGAGCCTTCGACGTGTCGCCGACCAAAAGTGCGTTGAAGTTGGGATGGTGCTCATCCCCCTCGACCCGGATGTGCGGACCACGTCCGACGAGTGACCCAAACACCACCAGCGTCTGCACGAGGATGGCGGCGGGATCGGCCTCGGTGTGCGGCTCGATTTCGCGAACGATGTCGCCCGCGAGCCCTTGGAAGGCCGCATCGTCCAACGGCTCGGGCCATTCCCGCGTGGCCCTCAAAACGATGGATGCGGTCGTCAGGATTGCGCCCGTCCGATTCTCCGATAAGGGTTGGACTTGGGGGGTGTCCGCCGCTGCCTCGTGTCTCCTAGCGCGTTTTGGCAAGGCGAGAACGTCGGCGGCGGTCGCGTTGGGATGCGCCGCGATCCAATCGGCTGCATCGCCCTTCGCCGGCAGTTCAAGCACGGCGACTTCGATCCACTCGATAGTGCGAGCGACGCCGGAGAGGGTCCGCTCGACGCTCTCCGCGTATTGCTGGCCGGCCTCATCATGGTCGCGCCAGATGACGCAGTTGCGTCCCCGGCACGGCGTCCAGTCCGTCCGGTCTGCCGACTCCGAGCCACCGCTTGTGGTGGCGAGGACGCCTTGGTTCGAAAGCGCGTCTGCGGCCTTCTCACCCTCAACAATGAACACGGGTGCGGATTGTGCCGCCTTCGTAATCTCGTCCAGGTTGTAGAGTGGCTTGAGCCCGTTGAACTTCGGCTCCCCGAGCCTGTAACCGTGGCCGTTTAGATGCATTGGCCGAATCCACTTGTCTCCGGTCGCCGGATTCTTCGCGCGGATGCGCCAATAGATGGGATTACCTTCTGCATCACGATATGTATGCAGCGCTTCAGGGCTGAACCCCTCTGCCAACGCGGGAGCGGCGAGCCGGCGAGCGGCTTCCTTCAGCTCCTGAGTCATCGTGTCGCTCCCAGCTCCCGCGCGGCCTCGAAAAATCCGGCGCCCGTAATGAGCCGATGCAGCGCCAGAATGTCGCCACCCTTCACGCCGCAAGCCATGCAACGAAAGTGCCCGTCCTTGAGCGAAATGCGAAGGCTCGGATGCGATTCGCTCCCGTCCTTGTGGACCGGGCAGCGAATTGCGGCCCACAATCCGCGAGCTTCAGCGGGCAGCAGCCCGCGAGAGCCCAGGTAGCGCGCCGGCGGCGGCAATAATGCCCTGTCGAAACAAGCCCCGTTGCCTTGAGCTCCAGAGATTCGCATCGTCGTCTCTATGAGTTCGCGGCTGTCGGGGTTTGCCCCATCGCGGCAAGATTAGGCTGGGCCTGGTCACGACTAGGAGCGACGGACGTGGCCTTGTGTGTGTCCTGCAGGAGGGCGCGGATGTCTTCGACCCTCCACGCAGTGACACGCTCCGAGAGCTTGTGCCCAGGAGGGTACTTGCCAGCTTTGACCCCGGCCCACCAGCTGGAGCGCGAGATTGGGTAGACCCTGAGGACCGTCGGAAGGCGGACGAACCCAATTTCGGGGAGCGGCGGCGCGGTGTTCTTCATCGTGGACAGATCCGTGGAGTGGCAACGCTTCGATTGGATGCCTTAAGCCCTCCCATGTGTTCGCGATTGGTTAGGGTTCCATTCTTCTCTTGAGGTGGATGGCCGTCCATCGCCTCCTGAAGCATTGCCTGGTCATTGGTGGGGCGAGGCGGCGGTAAGCCTCGCCGCACCGCTTGTGAGCAGGCACGCCGGCCTGCAAGAGCACTGCTGCAATCACCCTGATTTTGTCGTCACTCAATTTCTGCCGTGCCGGCCGTGGCCGTTTCCCGTTCAGGGTGTTGGCGCGCTTGCGCCGTGGTGGTGTCACCACAGCCATGAAGCCTCGCCTGAATTGGCGCTCTGCCTCGGCGCGCTCCAGCGCGAGGACGGGATACTGCCAGTCCCACTGCTGCGCGCAGTACTTCCGTTGCGCCGGAGAAAGCCTATCCCAACAGAACATGAAACGGCGTCGCACCAGTGCGCGCAGTTCGTCTGGTAAATCATCGATCGGCCGTTCGAACCAGAGAGCAAGCTGCGTGGTGAGCGTTACTTCACGTCGCTTCATCGGATGCCCCTGACGCCGGCCAACTCCTCTTTTGGGAGGACGCGCCGCCACGGAGTGCAAACCGCATGGCCGCGCTTCATGCGCTCGACAACCCCGCCGCGGCCGGCGCCGCCGGCGCGGTCCATCTGTCACCTCTCAAGAATTGAACGATGCACTTTTCGATGGGCACAGGCTCAAGCGAGCCGTACCATTCGCGCGGCGAGGCGCCTTGCTTGTAAGCGACCCGCCTGAGCGCTGCGGCTACGCGATCCGGCATCAATGCCAACGCTGGCAACTCACGCCATGCGACTAATTCTGAGGCGTCCAGCCCGAGACGATACAGGCCGCCGCAGCGTTCGCTTGTCTCGCTTACGCTCAGCACCCTGACAATCCTGCCGCCTGCGTCCACGAGAGCCTTGCGCGCCGTCATTTCAAAATGACCACCGGACGCTCGGGCGGCACGACACCGATGGTGGCGGGAAGTATCTGGCGAGTCCCATGGATAAGCCGGAATTTCTCGCCTGTCGTGTAATGCCACGGCGATTAAGGGATTCATCCGCGCGAGAAGCCCGCTTTGCGTCACTCTCAAGCACGCCGCAGGGCGATTACCTCTGCCCCGACTTTCAGCTTGTCCAGGTAGTCCGCCCATTGCTGCATCATCGCGTGACGCTCGGGCAGGTGTGCCGTCCGGTTGTAGGCGCGGCCAAGGGGATCGCGCACCGCATGGGCAAGTTGATGCTCGATCAGGTGCGCTGGAAAGTGCAGCACTTCATCGAGAATCGTGCGGGCCATCGCGCGGAAGCCATGCCCGCTCATTTCTTCCTTGGCGATCCCCATGCGGCGCATTGCCGCAAGGATGGCGTTATCGCTCATTGGGCGCTTCGGGCTCCGCGCGCCCGCGAACACGTAGCGGCCGGTGCCGGTAAGGGGTTGCAGTTCGCGCAGGATTTCCACGGCTTGCGAGGCGAGGGGCACGATGTGCTGTGTCTGCGTTTTGGTGACGGTGTAGCGCCATTCGCCCGCGTCCAGGTCGAAATCGGTCCATTCCGCCTTGCGTAGCTCGCCCGGCCGTACGAACACCAGCGGCGCGAGGCGAAGCGCCGATTTCACTGTCAGAGTGCCTTGGTAGCCGTCCAGCGCGCGCAGGAGGGCGGGCACGGCCTTGGGATCGGTGATCGCCGCAAAGTGCCCTTCCTTTGCGGGTGGGAGCGCGCCGCGCAGATCGGAGGAAGGATCACGCGCAGCTCTGTTCGTGGCGATGGCGTAGCGGAATATTTGCCCGCAGTAACCTAGCTCCCGGTGTGCAGTCTCCAGCGCCCCGCGTGCCTCCACCCGCCGAAGGGTCGCCAGCAGCTCAGGCGCCGAAACTTCGGCAATGGGGCGGGAGCCAAGCCAGGGGAATATGTCCCGCTCTAGCCGTTGCTTGACGCCGCGCTTGGTGCCGTCCGACCATTCGAGCGAAAACTTGTCGTACCACTCGTGGGCCACTACCTCGAAGCTGTTGGCCGCGCTGCTTGCTGCTGCCGCCTTGGTTGCCTTGCGATGCGCGCCGGGGTCGATGCCTTGGGCCAGCAGTTGTCGGGCTTCATCACGCTTGTCCCTCGCGCCCTTCACTATCCACCTGCCGGTTTTCTTCTCCTTCCGGCCGGCGAGCGGGGTATCGGGATAGACGCCAAGGGACAGCCGCTTTTCCTTGCCAGCGAAGCGGTACTTGAGGCGCCACCACTTCGCCCCTGTCGGCGTGACTTCGAGATACAGCCCGCCAGCATCGCCCATCTTGTAGGGCTTCGTCGTAGCCTTGCCGGGCTGCATCTTGCCGCGCTGATCCTTGCGAGGTGGCGTGATGCCAGGCTTTGCATTCTTGATCGCGGAGTCGGTGAGGGCCATTTGGGGGCATCTCCTAGGCTAGTTGCCTTGTTGCCCCCAATGTTGCCCCTACCCTGCCCCGGCTGTCAATGGACGTTATTGCCCCCTATCGGAACTATGGTAGAGTGAAAAAGCCCGCACGAGGCGGGCTTTTGGATGCTGCTGGATGTCTTGAAACTACGAATTGGTGGCGAGTCAGGGATTTGAACCCCGGACCAACGGATTATGATTCCGCTGCTCTAACCGCTGAGCTAACTCGCCGAAGAACTCGATATTTTCCCGGTTCTGGGGGGCAGGGTCAAGCAATGTAGACCGGCCCCGGCCCGAACCGCCCGAAGTTTGATGCGGATCAGGCCCCGGCGCCGGGGCGCTGCGACCATGGGGCGAGGCAACGACCCCAGAAAGCAGCACATGCGCCCCCTTGCCTCCCGCGGTTTCCTCGCCCTCGCCCTCCTCCTGCCCCTCGGATGCCTCGCACAGGTGCGCATCGGGCAGACCATCGACCTTTCGGGAAGCTCCTCGGAACACGGCAAGGCCATGGTCTCCGGCATCCGCGCCTTCATCGACCCCCTCAATGCCGCCGGCGGCATCGACGGAAAGCGCATCGAGATCGTCCTGCTCGACGACGGCGGCAAGTCCGACCGCGCCGCGCTGAACACGCGCGAGCTGATCGAGCGCGAGCGCGTGGTGGCGATCTTCTCCGGCATCGAAGGCGGCCCCTGCGTGGCGAGCATGAAGGTGGCGGTCGAAAGCGCCGTCCCGCTGATCGGCTGCGCCGCGGGCTCCCCCGATTTCCGCGACCCATTCAGCCGCTACGTCTTTCCCGTCCGCGCCGAGCACCTGACGGAGTTCCAGTCGATCCTGCGCATGGCGCGCGAGTTCGGGCGAACGCGCTTCGCCTTCGTCCATGCCGACTCCGACAACGGCCGGCGCCACCTCGCGAACCTCACGCGCGTGGCGGCTGCGGAGGGCTCTCAGGTCGTGGTGGCCGCGGCCCTGGGCCCGAAGGCGACCCCTCGCGAGCTCGCGCGCCAGATCGTGGCCGGCCGTGCGCAGGCGGTGATCAACCACGGCTCGTACGCGACCTATGCGGAAATCTACGGCGAGGCGCGAAAGCTGGATCCCACGATCCAGTTCTACGCCGTCAACTCCGGCGCGCAGCAGATGGTGCGCCTGCTCGGCCCCTCGGCCGAGGGCATCGTCTTCACCCAGGTGGTGCCGCTGCCGTGGGGCGCCACGCAGCCGGTGGTGCGCGAATACCGCGAGGCCATGAAGCGCTTCGCGCCGCAGGAGGAGCTTTCCTTCTCGAGCCTGGAGGGCTACATCAATGCGAAGGTGCTCGCGCAGGCGATCCGGCGCGCGGGCCGCAACGTCACGCCCGATGGCATCGTTCGGGGCCTGGAAAGCGCGGGCGAGATCGACGTGGGAGGATTTGCAGTGCGCTATTCGAAGACCGCCCATACGGGCTCGGCGTTCGTCGACACGGTGTTCACGCGGCGCGACGGGCGCTTCAGGGCGCACTAGGCCTGCGCGCCGCGCGCTACTGGAGCTTGAGCGGCTCGTCGATGGCGCGCGTCGCCGCGTCGACCAGCAGCTCGCGGCGGTCGGCGGGGATTTCGAGCGCGCGCGCCATCCTGGCCACGAAGGCGTCGTCGAACTCCTGGTGGCCCGCGGGGAAGAGGGCAAGGTAGATCGTGAGCACCGCGAGGTCCTGGCCGAAGGATGCCGCGTGCACCGTGTCGGTGTAGAGGCGCAGGCGCTTGTCGGCGCCCAGTGCGCGCAGCCACGCCTCTCCCACCGGCAGCACGACGCCACCCACGGCCGCCGCCGCCTCGCGGTAAGCCGAGATCGCGGCAGCGAAATCGCCGGGCCGGTTCTGCGCCGGCCAGACGGCGTAGAGCGCGGGCTTCGCTCCCGCCTCGCGGATGACTCGGGCGAAACGCCGGCTGTATTCGACCAGCTGCGCGCGGCTGTCCGGCTGCGCGGATGGGCCCTGCTGCAGCACCACGATGTCCCAGCCCTTCACGATCGCCTCGAGCGCCGTGCCCTCGCGCCAATGGTCCTCGAGGCTGTGGTTGTCGACGGCCACCGTCTCGACCGCCGCCTTGCGTCCCATGGCCGCGGCGAATTTCGCGAGGCGCCCGGGAATGTCGCCGCTGCTGGTGAGGCTGTTGCCGATGAAGAGGATGCGCAACGGCTTCGCCTCAGGCGCTGGCGTCGCAGCGGGTGCCTGCAGCGCCGCCAGGGCGCCCAGGCCTGCCAGCAGCGCGAGGATGACGCGGCGCATCTTCAGACGTTGAAGCGGAAGTGCATCACGTCGCCATCCTTGACGATGTAGTCCTTGCCCTCCAGGCGCATCTTGCCGGCCTCCTTCGACTTCGCCTCCCCGCCCAGGCGCACGTAGTCGTCGAAGGCGATGACCTCGGCGCGGATGAAGCCCTTCTCGAAATCGGTGTGGATCGCGCCGGCCGCCTGCGGCGCGGTATCGCCCTTGCGAATGGTCCAGGCGCGGACCTCCTTCTCCCCCGCCGTGAAGTAGGTCTGCAGGCCGAGCAGGTCGTAGGTGGCGTGGATCACGCGGTCCAGGCCCGGCTCCGTCATGCCCATCTCCTCAAGGAACATCTTCTTGTCCGCGTCGGAGAGCTCGGCGATGTCGGCTTCCATCTTGGCGCTGACGGCGACCACCGGCGCGCCTTCCTTCTTCGCATATTCCTTCACGCGCTCGAGCAGCGGGTTGTCCTTGAAGCCGTGTTCACCCACGTTGGCGATGTAGAGGGCGGGCTTGGCGGTGAGCAGCTGCAGCGGCTGCAGCATCGCCACCTCGTCGGCGGTGAGGCCCATGGCGCGCACCGGGTGAAAGCCGTCGAGCGCCTTTTCCACGCGCTCGAGCAGCGGCACCATCTTGAGCGCTTCCTTGTCGCCGGATCGCAGCGTCTTGCCGAAGCGATGCTTGGCCTTCTCGATCGACTGCATGTCGGCGAGTGCCAGCTCGGTGTGGATCACCTCGATGTCGGCGATCGGGTCCACCTTGTTGTTCACGTGGATCACGTTGCCGTCCTCGAAGCAACGCACCACGTTGGCGATGGCGTGGGTCTCGCGGATGTTGGCGAGGAACTGGTTGCCCAGGCCCTCGCCCTTGGAGGCGCCGGCGACGAGGCCCGCGATGTCGACGAATTCCACAATCGCCGGGATCACCTTGAGCGGCTTGTCGATCGAGGCCAGCTGCCCCAGGCGCGGATCGGGGACTTCAACAACGCCGACGTTGGGCTCGATGGTGCAGAACGGATAGTTCTCAGCCGCGATGCCCGCCTTGGTGAGCGCGTTGAAGAGGGTGGACTTGCCGACGTTCGGCAGGCCGACGATGCCACATTGCAAACTCATTTCGATTCCTTGGGTAATTGGGTCCCCGTCTCGGGCCCCTGAGAAGCGAAGCGTGGGGTCACGGGAACATCTTTTCGTGCTTCAAGCGCTGCCTTGCGCTTCGCTTCATCTTCGGGGGAGGTGTGCAACCACGCGATTGCATCCTGCATGCGGCCCTTCGCGAGCCACTCGAGCAGGCCGTAGCTGCGCTCGAATGGCGGCTCGATGGCACCGAGCTCCACCTTGCGCGGCTTGTCGAGCACGTAGTCGGCGACCAGGTCGCGGTCGCCGGGATGTCCGATACCCACGCGCATGCGCCAGAAATCCTTGCTGGCAATCGCTTCGACGATGTCGGTGAGGCCGTTGTGGCCGCCGGTGCCGCCGCCGAGCTTGAGCTTGATCGCTCCGGGCGCGAGATCGAGCTCGTCGTGCACCACCAGGATCTGCGCGGGTTCGATGCGGAAGAAGCGCGCGAAGGACGAGACGCTGCGGCCGCTTTCATTCATGTATGTGGAGGGCTTGAGCAGCAGGAAATCCGCGCCGCCTTCGGAGACCTTCGAGGTCCAGCCCGAATATTTCGTTTCCTTCTTCCACTGCGCGCCCTTCGCCGAGGCGATGGCGTCCACCCACCAGTAGCCCGCGTTGTGGCGCGTCTTCTCGTATTCCTTGCCGGGATTTCCCAGGCCAACTATCAGGCGGATCTGCTGCATTCAGCGGCTTTCAGAAGAACAAACGCCCGCCAGGATCGCCGGCGGGCGTTTGCCTTGCACGAACACTTACTTTTTTGCTTCCTTCATGTTTTTCTTGTCGTCCTTCACGCTCGGCTTGCTGCCGGCGCCGCCGCCCGCAGCGGCCTCCTCCACCTTCGCCTTCTGTGCAATGGTTTCCACCTCGGCCGCCGACGGCGCTGTCGCCGCGGCTTCCGCCAGTTCCTCTTCCGCCGTCGGGACGCGCGGGATGATGATGGTGGCAACCGTCGCATCCTCGCCCTTGGTGACCACCGCCTCGACACCCGCGGGCAGCTGCAGCGCCGAGATGTGCAGCGAATGGCCGGCCTGGAGGTCCTTGAGGTCGACTTCGATGAACTCCGGAAGGTCCTTCGGCAGGCACTTGATCTCGAGCTCGTTCAGCACGTGTTGCGCGATGCCGCCCGCACCCTTCACGCCAGGGGAGATCTCGGCGTTGATGAAGTGCAGCGGGACCTTCATGTGGATCTTCTTGTTCGCATCCACGCGCTGGAAATCGGCGTGCAGGATGAGCGCCTTGAACGGGTGCATCTGGTAGTCGCGAAGCAGGACCTGCGACTTGTCCCCGCCCACGTCCATGTCGAGGATGGAGGCGTGGAACGCTTCCATCTTGAGCTTGAACCAGAGTTCCTTGTGGTCGAGCTCGATGGGCAACGCGTCCTTGCCCGCCCCGTAAAGAATGCCGGGGACCTTCGACTCGCGGCGCAGGCGGCGGCTCGCACCCGTGCCCTGAACGCTCCGCTTGTCGGCTTTGATTTCGATCTTCATTTGATTCAGTTCTCCAAAGTTAGGTGCTGCAAAACGCAACGGCCCGCGACCAGGCCGCTACTCCACGAACAGAGAGCTCACCGAGCTCTCTTCACAAATCCTGCGCATCGTCTCGGCCATCAGTTCGGCCACGCTCACGACGCGGATCTTTCCGCACGCCTCGGCCTCGGGCTTGAGCGGGATGGTGTCGGTCACCACCAGCTCGTCGATCACCGAGTTTTCGATGCGGCTGATTGCGGGGCCCGACAATACGGCGTGCGTGCAATACGCCACCACCTTGACCGCGCCCTGCTCCTTCAATGCCTTCGCCGCTTCGCAAAGGGTGTTCGCCGTGTCGACCATGTCGTCCATGATCACGCACGTGCGCCCGTTCACGTCGCCGATGATGTTCATCACCGTGGCGACATTGGGGCGCGGACGGCGCTTGTCGATGATCGCGAGGTCGCTTTCAAGGCGCTTCGCGATCGCTCGCGCGCGCACTACCCCACCCACGTCCGGCGACACCACCACCTGGTTCTTGTACCCGTGTTTCCACAGGTCTCCCAGCAGGATCGGCGTCGCGTAGACGTTGTCCACCGGGATGTCGAAGAAGCCCTGGATCTGGTCCGCATGCAGATCCATCGTCAGCACGCGGTTCACGCCCGCGCTCACCAGCATGTTCGCGACCACCTTGGCCGAAATCGCCACCCTCGCGCTGCGCGGGCGCCTGTCCTGGCGCGCGTAGCCGAAATACGGCATCGCCGCCGTGATGCGCGCGGCGCTCGATCGGCGCAGCGCATCGGACATGATCATCATTTCCATCAGCGTGTCGTTGGTCGGCGCGCACGTGGACTGCAGGATGAAGACATCCTTGCCGCGGACGTTTTCCAGCAACTCGACCATCACCTCGCCGTCGCTGAACTTCGACACCGTGGCCTTGCCCAGCTGGATGTTCAGATGCTTGGCCACGCGCTGCGCGAGCTTCGGGTTGGCGCTGCCCGTGAACACCATCAGGTTGTCGAAGGCCATCGGCGGTCGTCACTCGCTGCGAAGCGGGATGGCCGGGCCACCCCGATTAAGATACGGGCAGGGGAGGAAGGACTCGAACCTTCGAATGCCGGAATCAAAATCCGGTGCCTTAACCAGCTTGGCGACTCCCCTACGGGAACTGCTACTGCACGCGCAACGGATGATGCGATATCCCCTGCGCGACAAAACCCGACATCGGCGCGGGCACCAGCTCCAGCACCCTGTGCGCCTCCTGCCTGCTTTCGAAAGCCGCGAAAACGCAACCCCCGGAACCCGTCATGCGCGCTGTTGCGTGCCGCGCGAGCCACTGCAAATGCTCGCGAACCGCCGGGAAGCGGCTGCAGACCACGCCTTCGAGGTCGTTGTGGAAACGCCCTTCAAGGCCCACCGCCCCGCGCGCAGAAAAGTCTGCCATTTTAAGGGTTTCCGTGTCGCGGGTCAATTCGGGCGAGGTGAAAACCATGCCCGTCGGGACTACCACGGGAGGCACCAGCACCAGGTACCAGGCCGGGTCCAGCGCCAGGGGTGTGACCTGCTCGCCGATGCCCTCGACCCAGGCATTGGCGCCGTGGATGAAAAAGGGGACGTCGGCGCCGAGACCCGCGCCGAGCTCGGCCAGCGCCTCGGGTCCGAACGCGGTGCCCCAGATCCGGTCCAGGGCCAGCAGCACGGTGGCGGCGTCGGAGCTTCCGCCCCCCATCCCGCCGCCCATGGGGATACGTTTCTCCACCTCGATGTCGGCTCCCATCCGGGTGCCGCTCGCCTCCTGCAGCAGGAGCGCCGCGCGCACCGCCAGGTCGTCGCTAGCCGGCACCCCCGCAAGGTCGCTCACCCGCTGGATCAGGCCGTCGTCGCGGGCGCGCAGCCGCACCGAATCCATCCGGTCGATGAGGGCGAAGACGCTCTGCAGCAGGTGGTAGCCGTCCTCGCGCCGCCCGACCACGTGCAGGAACAGGTTGAGCTTGGCAGGGGCCGGGTAGTCGGGGCCGGGAAGAAGCACGGCCTCAATCCCCCAACACGCGGTATTCGTCCACCACGAGGCGAACGGTAACCTCGCCTCGCGTCGCGCTCATGCGGCGCGCCACGTCCACGCTTCCGGCCTTCTGCGTCTCCTCGACCGTGACCTTCCAGCCGCTCGCCACCGAGGGCGCCCTACCGTGCAGCCAGAGGGCGAGGTCCGCGGGGTCCAGCTCCACGCCCAGGGCGCGGCCAGTCAGGTCGGCGAAGGTAGCGGCCTGGTATGCGCCGCCTCCCGCCTGGGTGAGCGTGGCCCCGGCCGGCCCCGACTCGATGCGCGCCACCTCGTTGCCAAGCGGCGAGGCGATGATCCACAGGTCGGTGGCGCCGCGGTGGGTCCAACGCAGCTTCGCAATTTCGCTGCGCTGGTCCTGGCGCAGCGCCAGGCGCCCGGCGATTTCGAAGGACGCGGGAATGCCGGTGAGATCCGGCAACGGTTGGGGGGGCGCAACCGCGCAGGCACCCAGGAGCAGCGCCAGCGCGGCCGCTGCGGCGCGCGATTTCATCAGCCCGCGAGTGTACCGCTCAGTTGCGGTACTTCTGCATCACCGTGATCAACGTCTCGTGGTTCGGGTTTTCGCTGAGCGCGGCGCGCCAGATCTTCTGCGCTTCGTCGCGCTGGCCCACCTTCCACAACACCTCGCCCAGGTGGGCGGCGATTTCCGGGTCGTTGCGCGCCGAATAGGCCGCCTGCAGGTGCTTGAGCGCGGCGTCGGCGTCGCCAAGCCGGTAGTGCACCCAGCCCAGGCTGTCCTGGATGAAGGGATCGTCGGGCGAAAGCTTGAACGCCTTCTCGATCAGCTCCTTGGCTTCCTGGAGGCGCTGGGTCTTTTCTGCCAGCGTGTAGCCCAGCGCATTGTATGCGTGCGCGTAGTCGGGCTTCATCTGGATCACGCGCCGCAGGTCGGCTTCCAGCACGTCGATCTTGTCGATGCGTTCCGCGGCCATCGCGCGGTCGTAGAGCAGCTCGTACGAATCGGGGAATTTCGCCACCGCCTCGCTCAGCATTTCGTAGGTCTCGCGCCACGCCTTGGAGTCGCGCAGCAGCTGCGCTTCGACCTGGATCATCTGCACGCGATCCTCGTCCGATCGCGGCTTGATGCGACGCAGGTATTCGCGCCCGGCGGCCAGGCCCTGCTGGCGCGCCACCAGCGTCGCCACCTTGAGTTGCGCGCGCACCCAGTCGGTCGATTCAACCTTCTGGTACCAGGTGATCGCCTCCTCGTAGCGCTTGAGGCCCTCGGCCGCCTGGCCCATGCCCAGGTAGACGGCGGCGGGCTCGCGGTAGCCGAGGTCCAGCGAGCGCTGGAAGGCGGCCTGCGCCCCGGCATGATCGTCGAGCTGGAGCGAGAGCAAGCCGATCGCGTAGGCGGCCTGCGGATCCCTGGCGGCGAGTTTTTCGGCTTCGCGGAACTGATCGCGCGCCTCGGCCAGCTTGCGCTCCGCGGCGAGCTCGCGGCCCAGCTGCATGCGCACCTCCAGCGAGCCGGGGTTCTGCGCCACGTAGCCGCGGTAGTAGGCAACCACCGTTTCCGGGGCGACCTTGCGCAACACCTGCGCCTTGAGGATGGCGCCCTGCTCCCAGGCCGGACGAAGCTGCAGCGCGGAATCGGCTTCGGCCGCGGCCAGCTCCAGGTTGGCGGCCAGCAGCGCGGCAACCCCGATGGCGTAGTGCGATTCGGGCATTTCCGGGTAGCGGCCGGCGAGCTGGCGCGTGACGTCGAGGATCGCAGCGCGGTTGTTGTATTTCACGAACAGGTGCGGCAGTTGCATCAGCACCGCGCCGCGATTGCGGTTGCGGTCGAGCAGCGCGGCCAGCGCGTCACGCGCCTTGTTGATGTCGCCTTCGTTGCCGAGGAGGGCGGCGATGATTTCACGCGCGAGGGGGGATTGCGGCTCCAGCTCCAGCAGCAGCGTGGAGCTTTCCAGTGCGGGACCGTAGGCGCGGGAGCGGATCGCGAGCTCGACGGCGCGGCGGGCGATCTGCGGATCGCGCAGCTCGCGCGCCATGCGGTTGTAGATGGCCAGGGCTGCCTCGTTGTCGCCGCGTTGTGCGGCAAGTTCGGCCACCAGGAATTCGAAAATACCATCCGCCGTCGCGGCGCCGCCGTCCGCCTCTACGGCATCGGAGGCGTCGTCGGCCTGCTCATCGGCGGCCCACGCGGGCATGCCCATGAAACCCACCGCGGCGAGCGCCGCTAACCACCACGCTTTCGAATTCATTTTCGATGCCTCCCGCGCATGCCACGGCTTGCAGCGCTGCGATGCCCCATCATAGAACGATTCCGGCGCCGGCAAGCATCTGCCAACCGGGCGTGCGTGCGTGCGGCGGGCGACCTCGGGCAGGCACGTATAATTCCCGGAAAAATCACGCAAATTCCCCCAGGCCCCCCATGCCCGAGCTGCCCGAAGTCGAGACCACGCGCCGTGGCCTGCTGCCCCACCTCGTGGGCCGCCGGGTCGAGGGCGCCGTGGTGCGCAACGGCAACCTGCGATGGCCGGTCACGCGCAACCTGGATCGCCGCCTGCGCGGCGCAAAAGTCGTCGATATCCGCCGGCGCGGCAAGTACCTGCTGTTCGACTTCCCGGAGGGCCACCTGCTGGTGCACCTGGGCATGTCGGGGCGCCTGTCGCTGGTGCCGCGGGACCAGCCGGCGCGCAGCCACGACCACGTCGATGTCCGCCTGGAAGGCGCGCAGTTGTTGCGGCTCACCGACCCGCGGCGCTTCGGCGCCATGCTCTGGGTCGCCGGGCCCGCGGAGGACCACGCGTTGCTGCGCGGCCTCGGCGTGGAGCCCTTCGACGAGGCCTTCGACGGCGCGGCGCTGCAGCGCCTTGCCCGCGGCCGGCGCGTGGCGGTAAAACACTTCCTGATGGATGCACACGTCGTGACGGGCGTGGGCAACATCTATGCGTCCGAAGCGCTGTTCCATGCCGGCATCCATCCGCTGCGCAGCGTCGCCCGCATCGCGCGCGCGCGCTGGGACGACCTTGCCATCGCGGTGCGCGACACTCTCACGCGCGCCCTCGCCGCGGGCGGAACGACGCTGCGCGATTATGCGCAGGCCGACGGATCGCCCGGTTACTTCCAGCACGAAAGCGCGGTGTACGGGCGCGCGGGCCTGCCCTGCAGGCGCTGCGGCACGCCGATCCGCATGCAGCGCCAGGGCCAGCGTTCGACCTTCCACTGCCCGTCATGCCAGAAATGAGCGCCACCGGCACCACGCGCAACCTGCCCGCGCAAGCTCTCGAGGGCAGCCTCGCCGAGCTCAAGGCGTGGCGCCTCGCCACCGGCGAGGCGCTGGCCGCCTTCCGCCGCTGGGCGGTGGTCAATCGCCTGCTGGACGAGCAGACCGCGGCGCGCCTGTCGTACCTGGAGCGGCGCGTGGCGTCGGAAAAACTCACCATCGCGTTCGTCGCGGAATTCTCGCGCGGCAAGACCGAGCTCATCAACGCCCTGTTCTTCGCCGACCTTGGCACGCGCCTGCTGCCCTCGGGCCTCGGGCGCACCACGTTGTGCCCGACCGAGATCCAGTGGGACCCCGCGCGGGCGGCCTCGATCCGCCTGCTTCCGATCGGCACCCGCGAAAGCCCCAAGGCGCTGCGCGAGTTCATCGCCGAGATCGACAGCTGGAAGGAGATCGCGCTCGACCCCGCCGAACCCGAATCGGTCGCCGAGGCCTGCAAGGCGATCTCGGAATCGATGGTCGTGGCCGCGGCCGCGGCCGCCAACCTGGGCCTCGCCCCGGAAGGCTCCGATCCATCACATCGCATCGAGATCCCACGCTGGCGTTATGCGGTGATCAACTATCCCCACCCGCTGCTGGAAAACGGCCTGTCGATCCTCGATACGCCCGGGCACAACACCATGGGCGTGGAGCCCGAGCTCACCGTCAACCGCATCCCCGACGCGGCCGCCATCGTTTTCATGCTCGGCGCGGACACCGGCGTAACGCGCACCGACCGCGAGTTGTGGGGCGAATACATCGAGCCGATCCGCGGCCTCGACCAGAACTGCTACGTGGTCCTCAACAAGATCGACGGGCTGCGCGACGGCTTCAAGCCCGAAGCCCAGGTGCTCTCGGAGATCGATCGGCAGGTGAAGGCCAGCGCGGAAGCGCTGCGCGTTCCACCGCAGCGCGTGTTTGCGCTGTCCGCGCGCCAGGGCCTCACCGCCAAGATCCAGGACGACCGCGACGGCCTCATCCGCAGCCGCCTCTACCGCCTGGAGCAGGCGCTGGGGCGCGGCATGGTGCACCAGCGCCGCCTCGACCACGCAAGCGCCATACGCGCCGAGGTGCGCTCCGCGTTCGCCGAATCGCGCGCGCTCATCGATAGCCGCCTCGCCTTCTCGCGCGAGCAGCTCGAGGAGCTGGTGGCGATCCAGGGGCGCAACCAGAAACTGGTGGAGTCGCTGGCGCGCAAGGCGGCGTCCGATCGCCAGCGGCTGGAGCAGGCGCGCGCGATGATGATCGGGCTTCGCACGGTGCACAACCGCAACATGGACGAGCTCACCAGGCTGCTCGATCCGAACGTCATCCGCCAGCACGGCATCACCACGCGCCAGGAAGTGCAGGCGTCGAAGTTTTCCAGCGGCATCGGCCAGGTGCTCGACCAGTTCTTCCGCAACGCGCGCGCCCGGCTGCAGGAATCGGTGGCCGTGATCCGCGAGGCGCGCGCCCTCATGGGCTCGGTGAGCCGCAAGTTCAACGACGAATACCAGATCGCCACCGTCGAGATCACCGATTTCGCCACCGAGCGCTTCTTCGTCGAGGTCGACCGGCTGGAGGAGCGCTGCGCGCGCGACTTCAAGGGCGCGGGCAGCCTGCTCACGCGCCGGCGCTCAACCTTGTCCGCGCTTTTCTTCGACAGCGTCGTGCTCAAGGTCATCAACGTCTTCGAGATCGCCGATCGCGAGGTACGCACCTGGATGAACGGCTTCATCCGACCGCTGGACGCGCGCCTGGCCGCGATGCAGGAGCACAGCAATACCCGCATCGAGGGAATGGGACGCATCCAGGACGCGGAAACCGACCTCGTGGAACGCCTGGAGCAGCTGCGCGCCCTGGCCGCCGATGTCGAGCGCCAGCAGCAGGAATGGGAAGGCCACCACGCGCGACTGGCAGCCCGCCTGCAGGTGGAGCGCGACCCCTCGCTCGCCTAGGCGGGGTTTTTCGCGCGCTCGAGCGCGATGTATTTTCCCATCAGCTGCTCGCGCGATTCGGCGTGGTCGGGATCGAGCGGGATGCAGTCGACCGGGCAGACCTCCTGGCACTGCGGCCGGTCGAAATGCCCCACGCATTCGGTGCACCTGGGCGGGTCGATCACGTAGATCTCCGGGCCCATTGAGATCGCGCCGTTGGGGCATTCCGGCTCGCACACGTCGCAGTTGATGCACTGGTCGGTGATCTTCAGCGCCATCAGCCGCCCTCGCCGCCGCCGATCTTCTCGTGCATGCGCTCCACCGTGAGCGGGTGCACGAAGGCCGAGATGTCGCCGCCCAGCACCGCGATCTCGCGCACGATGGTGGCCGACAGGAACAGGTACTTGTCCGAGGGCGTGAGGAAAAGTGTCTCCACACCGGGGGCCAGGCGCCGGTTCATGCCGGCGAGCTGGAATTCGTATTCGAAGTCGGACACGGCGCGCAGGCCGCGCAGGATCACCGTGGCGTTCTGCTCCTTCACGAACTCCGAGAGCAGGCCCGAGAAACCCATCACCAGCACGTTCTTGTAGGGCGCGAGCACTTCCTTCGCCAGGCCCACCCGTTCGTCGAGGGAGAAAAAAGGCCGCTTGGCCTGGCTGTGGGCGACACCCACCACCACCTCGCTGAAGAGTCGCGAGGCGCGCTGGATGAGGTCTTCGTGGCCATTGGTGATGGGGTCGAAGGTACCGGGGTAGACGGCGCGTATGGTCATGGCGAAGTGAGCTCCAGGAGCCCATAGCGTACCGCCCCGGCCCGGTCTTCGCGAAGCACCTTCCACGGCGTGGGCGGCGCGAGCACCTGCGCGCCCTCGATGTAGACCCGCGCGCCGGCATTGAGGTGGGCCGGCAGCGCGGCCAGCGCGCGCAGCGCGAGGTCGCTTGCGTACGGCGGGTCCACGAAGGCGATGTCGAACTTTTCCCGCGGGCGCTTGAGGTAGGCGAGCGCGTCATCCTCGACCACATCCAGGCCATCGGCCTGCAGCAGGCGTGCGGTTTCGCGCAGGCCCGCGGCCACGGCCCTGTCCCTCTCCACCATGACCACGCGCCCGGCCCCGCGGGACAAGGCCTCGAAACCCATGGCGCCGCTGCCGGCGAAGAGATCGAGACAGGCGAGGTCGTCCATGCGCTGGCCGAGCCAGTTGAACACGGTTTCGCGCACGCGGTCGGGGGTGGGACGCAGTTGCGCGGCCGCGGGAAACTTCACGATGCGGCTGCGCCATTTGCCTCCGATGATGCGGACGCGATTTCGTCCGTTGGAGACGGTGGCCATGATCCGGTCGATGTTACCGTAAAATATTTGGTTTCCCGCTTCGCCTCCCGATGTCATCCCTCAAGAACTTCTTCAAGAAGGACCTCGAGCTCACGCGCGCGCGCTGGTCGAAGGCCGTCGATGTCCTGCGTGCCGCCCCGAAGATCGACGAGGCCCTCTACGAAGCGCTCGAATCGCGGCTGATCGAGGCCGACGTGGGAGTCGCGGCCACCGCCACGCTGATCGCCGCATTGCGCCGCGCGCAGAAGGACAAGCGGCTGGAGGACGGCAGCCAGCTGGAAGGCGAGCTCAAGGCCGCGCTGGTGGCATTGCTCGAGCCGCTGGAAAAACCCTTCCCCGCCAACCCGCCCCGGCCGTTTGTGATCCTGCTGGCGGGTGTGAATGGCGCGGGCAAGACCACCACCATCGCCAAGCTGACCCACTTCTTCCAGTCGCAGGGCAAAAGCGTGCTGCTGGCCGCCGGCGACACCTTCCGGGCCGCCGCCGTGGAGCAGCTGGCCGAATGGGGGCGGCGCCACAACGTGACCGTGGTCGCGCAGGAAAAAGGCGATTCGGCCGCGGTGATCTTCGACGCGATCAGTTCGGCGCGGGCCAAGGGCATCGACGTCGTGCTCGCCGACACCGCCGGGCGCCTGCCCACGCAGTTGCACCTGATGGAGGAGATCCGCAAGGTCAAGCGCGTGATGGCCAAGGCCGACCCGACCGCGCCCCACGAGACGCTGCTGGTGATCGACGCCAACACCGGGCAGAACGCGGTGCGCCAGGTGAAGGCCTTCGACGAGGCGCTCGGGCTCACCGGCATCATCGCCACCAAGCTCGACGGCACCGCAAAGGGCGGGGCCGTGGCCGCGATCGCGCGCGAACACCCGGTGCCGATCCGCTTTGTCGGCATCGGCGAAAAGGCCGTGGACCTGCGCGCCTTCGTGGCGCGCGACTTCGTCGAGGCGCTTTTCGAGTGATCCAGTTCTCCTCCGTCGCCAAGCGCTACCCGGGGGGGCATGAGGCGCTGCGCGATGTCTCGGTCGACATCGCCTCCGGTGAGATGGTCGCGGTGACCGGGCACTCGGGCGCGGGCAAGTCGACGCTGCTCAAGCTCGCCGCCGGCATCGAACGCGCTTCCAGCGGCATGGTGGTGGTCAACGGGCAGAACCTGGGCGCCCTCGGCGAGACCGCGCTGGCGATCCTGCGCCGGCGGGTGGGCTTCGTGTTCCAGGACCACAAGCTCCTCTATGACCGCAGCTGCCACGACAACGTGGCGCTGCCGCTGCGCATCGCCGGGCTCGGGCGCGAGGAGGCGGCCCGCCGGGTGCGGGCGGCCCTCGACAAGGTGGGGCTGCTGGCGCGCGAGCGCTCCAATCCGGTCGCCCTTTCGGGCGGCGAGCAGCAGCGCCTGTGCATCGCGCGCGCCATCGTGAACCGTCCGAGCATCCTGATAGCCGACGAACCCACGGGCAATCTCGATGCGGACTATGCGCGGGCGATCGTGGATCTCTTCGTCTCCTTCAACCAGGTCGGCGTCACGGTGCTGCTCTCGACCCACGACGAGGCGAGCCTCGGGCGCCTGGGCTGCCGGCGCGTGGCGCTCAACGGCGGCAAGCTGGCGGCGCCATGACCTGGGCGCGCCTGCACCTGCTTGCCCTGGCCGAAGCCATGCGCCGTTTCGCCGCGCAACCGCTGGCCTCCGGCTTCTCGATTGTGGTGCTCGCCATCGCGATCGCGCTGCCGGTCATCGCGGCGATGGCGCTGCGCAGTGTCGGCGCGGCTGCCGCGGGCATCGACACCGATCCCCACGTCAACGTGTACCTGGCCCTCGATGCCAGCGACGAGGACGTGAAGCGCGTGGGCGAGGCGCTCAAGGCGCACCCCGAGGCGGCGCAGGTGCGCTTCATCCCGCGCGCCCAGGCCCTGGCCGAGCTCAAGGCCACCAGCCATCTGGCCGAGATCCTCGCCACCCTGGACCGCAACCCCCTGCCCCACGCGTACACCGTGAGGGTGCGAACCACTGCCGCCGAACGCGTCGGCAACCTGCGTACGGACTGGTCGAAGATCCCCAAAGTCGACCAGGTGCTGGCCGATTTCGAATGGGCGGGCCGGCTCGGGCGGTGGGTGCGCTTCGGCAATCGCCTGCTGGCCGCGGCCTGGCTGCTGCTGGGCGGCGCGGTGGCCTTCATCGTGGGCCACCTCATTCGGCTCCAGGTGCTGACCCATCGCCAGGAGATCGAGGTGAGCCAACTGATGGGGGCCACCGCCGCCGATGTGCGCCGGCCCTTCCTCCACCACGGCGCCGTCCAGGGCTTCCTGGCGGGTGGGCTGGCGGTCGCCCTGGCAAGTGGCCTTGCGGCCTGGACTGGATACGAATTGCGAGCGCTCACTCCGGATTATGCTATGGAACTTAAAGTAGTTTTCCTGCCTCCAATGGAGACTCTGACGGTGGTGCTTGGAGCCGCCGGCCTCGGGCTGGCGGGTGCCTGGATCGCCGTCGCCCGGGAGCTGAAGCGCTTCTCCGTGAAGGCGTGAAAGGGGAACCTTTTACCTCCTTAGCACTCCAATCGTGCGAGTGCTAAAATGGGTTCCAACAAGGAGGGTCCTAGACACAATGGCCACCATGACCTTGCCGGCCCTGCCGCCGGTATCCAGCCCGGAGTCTTACGTCACCGCGGTCAACGCCGTGCCGATGCTCACGCTCGAACGTGAGGTCGAACTCGGTCGCCGCCTGAAGGAAAGCAACGACCTCACCGCCGCCCGCGACATGGTGCTTTCACACCTGCGCCTGGTGGTGTCGGTCGCGCGCAACTACATGGGTTACGGCCTGCCCCAGGGCGACCTGATCCAGGAAGGCAACGTCGGCCTGATGAAGGCCGTCAAGCGCTTCGATCCGGAACGCGGCGTTCGCCTGGCCTCGTTTGCGATCCACTGGATCAAGGCCGAGATCCACGAATACATCCTGCGCAACTGGCGGATGGTGAAAATCGCCACCACCAAGGCGCAGCGCAAGCTCTTCTTCAACCTGCGCAGCATGAAGACCAGCTCGGCGACGCTTTCGCCGAAGGACGTCTCGCGCATGGCCAAGGCGCTGAACGTGAAGGAAAGCGACGTGGTCGAAATGGAGAAACGCATCATGGGCGGCGACGTCGCCCTCGATCCTTCTCCGGAGGAAGGCGAGGATTTCTCGCCCGGTTCACCCATCGCCTACCTCGCCGACAACGCCGACGGGCCCTCCGAAGCCTTCGAGCGAGCGGAATCGGCAACGCGCCAGACGCAAGGCCTTGCCGCCGCGCTCCAAAGCCTCGACGACCGCAGTCGGCGCATCATCCAGGCCCGCTGGCTCGCGGAATCGGATCCGAAGACGCTGCACGAGCTTGCCGATGAATTCGGCGTCTCGGCCGAACGCATCCGCCAGATCGAGTCCAAGGCGATGCAGAAGATGAAGAAGCAGCTGGCCGCCAGCCTCAACTGATTGCAGTAGTCGCTTCCAGAGATTCCGGGGCCCTCGCGGCCCCGTTTTTTTGCCTACGAGTTGTTGAGCAGGACGCGCAGGTCGGCGGCGATGGCCGCGGGCGGGGTGCCCGGCGGGATCATCAGCCGCGCGCGCCCCTCGCGATCGAGCACGAAGCTCTGCGCGGAGTGGTCGACGGTATAAGCCTCTCCCGGCTTGCCCGCGCGCTCCTGTGCATACACGTGGAAGTCCTTGGTGACCCTGGTCGTCGCCGCCGCGTCGCCATAAAGGCCGAGGAACGCGGGATCAAACGCCGGCACGTACTGCGACAGCAGCTCCTGCGTGTCGCGCTTCGGGTCCACGGTGATGAAAACCACCTGGACGCCGCGCGCATCGGTGCCGAGCTGCTTCACGGCCGAGGCCAGGTCCGCCAGCGTGGTGGGGCACACGTCGGGACAATGCGTGAAGCCGAATGAGATCACCACCAGCTTGCCGCGGAAATCCGCGATCGAGCGCGCCTTGCCGTCGTGGCCGGTCAGCCGCAGCTCCCCCCCGATGCTGCTGCCCGTGATGTCGATGGTCTGGAACGGACCCTTGCCCGCCACGCCGAGCTTGTCGCACCCGGCCAGCCCCAGGACCGCGGCCGCGAAGGCCGCCAGCGCCGCGCGGCGTTTCACAAGGGGAGCAGCGGCAGGTAGTGATCCACCATCAGCGCCGCGAACAACATGGCGAGATAGAAGATCGAGTAGGCGAAGGTGCGGCGCGCCAGGGCATCGCTGTAGCGGCGCCAGATGGCGATCGAGTAGGCGAGGAATATGGCGTCGAGCACCAGCACCGAACCGAGGTAGAAATACCCCGCCATGCTGGTCGCGAATGGCAGCAGCGTCGTGGCAATCATCAGCAGCGTGTAGAGCAGCAGCTGCAGGCGGGTGAATTCCGCGCCGTGTGTGACCGGCAGCATCGGGACGCCGGCGCGCGCGTATTCCTTGCTGCGATAGAGGGCAAGCGCCCAGAAATGCGGCGGCGTCCACGCGAATATGATGAGGAACAGCAACAGCGGCTGGAACGTCACATCCCCCGCCACCGCCGCCCAGCCCAGCACCGGGGGCATCGCGCCCGAGGCGCCGCCGATCACGATGTTCTGCGGCGTGGCCGGCTTGAGGATGATGGTGTAGATCACCGCGTAGCCCACGAACGTGCCGAGGGTGAGCCACATCGTGAGCGGGTTGACCGCATGCCACAGGATCGCGAGTCCCAGGCCGCCCACGCCACCGGCGGCCAGCAGGATCTGGGGGGAGGTGATGGTACCGATGATGGTTGGACGCGCGCGTGTGCGCGCCATGGCGGCGTCGATGCGTTGCTCCACCAGGCAATTGAAGGCCGCCGCGGCGCCGGCCACCAGCGCGATTCCGAGGGTGGCCGCGGCCAGCAGGCCCGCCGGGGGTAGCACCGGGGAGGCCAGCAGCATGCCGATCACCGCGGTGAAGACGATGAGCGAGACCACGCGCGGCTTGGTCAGGTGCCAGAACTGGACCCAGATCGCGGGCGGGGATTCGAGGGCGGCCGATTGCATTCGATGAACCACGGGTGGCGGGTTGACCGGCGGCGGTTTCCATCCGGTGCAGCCGCCTATTTTACTTCATCCGCCTCGCCGGCTCAGCCGATCTGCGAGGCCTTGAGCAGCCGTTGCAGGTCGCCCAGCATGCGTTTGCCGTCCGCGCCGGCGGGCCAGCGCATCATCACGTTGCCGCGCGGATCGACGAGGTAGATGTGGGCGCGATCACGTGCCAATCCCGGGGCGAGGTTCAGGCCCGCCGGTGCGAGCGCGACTGTCATTCCCGCAAAATCGTCGAAGGCGGCCGGCGCGGGCCGCTTCAAGTCGTCGACCACAAAGATCCGCTCCACGCGCCCGGCATTGCGGCCCAGGGCGAGGCGGACCTGGCGCATGGTGACGAGCTTCTGCAGGCACGCGACGGGGCATTCACCCGAATCGCTGGCAACCAGCATCCACTTGCCCTCGAGACCGGTGAAGACAAAAGGCTTGCCCTGCGGGGTCTCGAAGGATTGGGTGGGAAGCGCAGCCGGCGGCAGGAGGAGCGCGCCGTAGTTGGCGGTGGGCTGCGGCTGCATGAACTTCCAGGCCAGGATCGATGCCGCGATCGGAAGCGCGAACAACGCCGCCAGCGCCAGGAATTTTGCGCGCGGCCCGATCATCGGACCCGCCGCAGGTTGAGCGCCACCCACAACACAAGCGCCGTGATTGCGAGCGCGAGCCAGGTGAGCGCGTATTCGTGGTGCTTCGCGATACCCGCGTCCGGGCGCTCGCGCACCGCCGTGAGCCCGGTCGTGGCGCCTTCCTGCAGGACCAGCACCGGCAACAGCGAAAGTCCGCTGCGCTCGCGGAATTTCTCGATCGACAGGTTCTGCCAGACGTTGCCGGTGACGGTCTGGGGGGAAAG
>Ga0163153_10001166_pt1 | contig 42411 bp, 38 predicted proteins | sample OliLakLV19MP6IB1_FD_148629 | JGI IMG/M metagenome (GOLD analysis project Ga0163153, IMG submission 148629) | Freshwater microbial mat bacterial communities from Lake Vanda, McMurdo Dry Valleys, Antarctica - Oligotrophic Lake LV.19.MP6.IB-1 | ecosystem: Environmental > Aquatic > Freshwater >... | reverse complement strand
CTTCGGCCACAGCATCCGAGGTGTGTTCCATGCTTATGCCATTGGCGAACAGCCAAAGTTTTCTGTGGCAAATGTGTAAATAGGCTATGTGTGTGCCAGTAATTTGCATGCTTTTTATTACGCCAAAATTCGGTTCAATTCACGGTCAGCGGCACCACTAATAGTTGCCACGAATGCACGGGTAAATATGCAGCAAACTACTGAAAATGAAACACCGAACAACTATTGCCCTGTCAAGTTTTTAGCTAATTCACCAATTGATTTTCATAATCAAAAGCAGTCAGTAGATCAATTAGCTTTTGTTCTGCTTTTTCTAGTGCATCGGCAGTTTCACCTTTTTTTTGAATAAATCCGCCAGCTTGAAGGGTGATGAAAGTGTCAACATTTTTCAAAGACTCATCAATGATAGGGTCTGCTTTTATATTATTAAATTATCATTTGTTAAAATCAAACCAAGTTTATTACTATAAGAATCTCTATTAATCAAATACAAATCATTGTAATTGATTACATAGAGCGGTTTAATATCATTTTTTTTCAGTCGTATTTGAACAATTTGGTTGCTCATTTTTTTGAGGTGATTATGAATTTTGTTTTTAGCCTCCATAATTTTGACAAAATCTTTTTTCTGATTTTGTGAACTACAAATGTTTCTGAAATTATCGTCTAACTCCTTTAACTCTTGAAATGAATTGTCGTTTCCATCTACCGGAACATAGCAACGAAATTCTTCACCAAACACATCATTATCTATTAACCTGAATTGTCCAATTGTTTCGTAAGCCAATTCATTAATATGCTTTGTGAAATTGATGGGATTATGGGGTTTTGCAGGAATATGTTCACCGAATACCAATTCTGACCCCAAAAAGCTAAAAAATCGCCTCTGAACTTCAAATAAAGAATTTTCTGAATAAGTATCTTGATGTAAATATTCTTTTGTTTTTTTTAATATTTTTTTATCATCGCCTCTGTAAATTAATTCGGCTCTGTTTTTATCTCTGTTTATAATATTTATTAATACAACTTTGCCTTTGCATTTTAATTTCCCATTTCTGTTACATCTTCCAGCTGATTGAATTATACTTGGAATCGTAGCCATATCTCTATATAATACAGGAAAATCAATATCAACACCAGCTTCGATTAACTGAGTAGAAACCAAAATAATTTTCTGATTTTGATTTAGACGTTGTTTTGCTATTTCAATTTTTATTTTTCTGTCGTTCGGGGTGAAATGAGTGTTTAATAACAGCGATTCATCGGCTTCTAAAAACTCTGACAGCACATTATGCAAATCTTTGCTGTCATCAACAGTATTTACAATTACTAATACAGAGTTATTTTCTTCAATTACCTTTTGTGCAAGTTGTTCAATTGTAATTTCTACTTTTTCTTGTGTTATCTGATAACGATTGAATAATTGATGATTAAAATATTTTAAATCTGAAATTTCAAATGGTTCTATAAAGTCTTTAAAAAGCAATTGAGGATTTTCTAACTCAATCTTAGCAGTAGGAATTGTGAACGAAGGCATCGTGGCTGTTGAAACAATACAATACGAATCAAATTTATTGCAGAAAGCATCAAGATATGCGACAAAAAAAGTATATAGCCTTGGGGGCAATGATTGTAGTTCATCGATTAAGAAAATACATTTGCTAAAATTAGGGAGCTTAAGAAGAGTAGAATTTCGATTACTCACTATTGTTTCAAAGAATCGAACAAAAGTTGTAATGATAAATGGATTTAAAAAAATATCTTCTACAAACTTACCATTGAGCAACTCTTTAGCTTTTAGTGGATTGTAATCTGTTTCTTTTTGCACCGCATTAAATTGATTATTTTCAGCTTTACTGTCAATTCTACTTATCCAATCTTCTCCAAATATTTTTATACACTCTTTTTCAACTTGCTCAGTTATGGATAAAAATGGAATACTATAAATGATTCTAAAATCTCCTTTTTCTTGTATGATTTCATTCGCCAAGGACAACAGCATTAAAGTTTTACCCGCTCCTGTAGGCGCTGTTAATGAAAAAACTCTTTTGTTCTTTGATTTTAACTCAGTTAAAATATTTGTGATAGCATCGATACGAATTTGGGTTCTAAGAATATTTAATTCTGAATCTGGAAGCAGACTGTTCAAGTATGAGCTTAATCTATCTTCATAGATTTCGCAAAATTGATTTATTTTTTCTTTGTCCAGTTTCAATTCAATATCACCAGCATCAGTTTTGTCGGCTTGAATTAATGAGGCGAAAGCAAATTGTGTTTCTAAGAAGTGGTCTAAATTATTGTTTGTAGACCTATAACTAATTTTATCTCTAAAGATATTTTGAATTTTATCATTTGCACTCAATTCGAAATCATTAATACTTGTTGCAAAATACTTTAAAAAGTCTGATGAAGGAATAAGAGGATTTTTGTTAATGAATTCAAATAATCTTTTGCATTCATCAATACTAATAATCATTTCAAAATCGCGCAAATCACCGTGATGGTTAGCTATAATAGAAATGATTGAACTGAGATTATTTTGAAAATTATCTCTGCCTAGTTCTTTTATTAAGTAATCTTGGTTTTTTTGAACGAAACAAAGAAATGCATAAGCTGATAAATAAGCATGATTGGAGTATTCACTATTCTTTTTGCCGTCTAATTTATCTTGGAAGTTTAAGTTTAGTTTTCCTAAATCATGAAAAATAGCCGCAATCTCGGCAATCTTTAAGGTTGTCAAACTTTTAGTTTTATCAATAACGCCCTGTGTATGAACAGTAAGTTCTTTGTGTGGATGAGACTTGTATTTTTTTAGATCAACCACCACTTTGTATTGTCATGTAAGTACTCATAATATTTTCCTTCGGCCGAAAGTGTGTGTTCTGCCTCTGGGTACATTACTTGTTTATAATACTGAGGTAGATTCCAAAAATCATTATTTTGATGTGTTGGCAATTTGTCAAAACCTATTCTGAAAGGAACATTTATTAAGTTGACTTTGTGAATAGGAGATGCTTGTATAAAGCCTGTTGTTTCAAATGAACCATCTTGTAATTCACTGATATTTCCCTCTGAAAGGAATTCAATTTCAGCAGGGCAATTATGCCAGCCTAGCACAGGAGTATAACAGGCCTCAGAATTAACAATCATCCTAGAAAATTCAAAAAACAAATCTTCAGAACGTTTGTCTTTTACAGCAAGAATTATTTTATATCTTGGGTTTTTGAGAAACTCAAAATACTTAGGAGTACCCGATTGCCAAGGCTTAAAAGCTGTTCTGCTAGTAAATCCCCATGACACTTTTTTAACAGGGTTTAATAGTGAAACCCCATACAGCAAATCGTCTGAAAGCTGAGGAAAGAGTGGCTTCATCTCATCTCGCTCTTTACCAAGTACAGCTCCTATCATTCCGATAAGGGCTGTTTTGGTAATCAAATCATGTGAAAGAGGATTGTTGTTTGTTTCAGGACGCTTAAAATGGCCCCAATTTCCGCTAACAACAAGTTGAATACCGCGCATCGTTTAGAGTGTTAGTGATTTAAACTTATCTCCTACAAGTTTCTCCTTTAAAAAAGTAAGTTCTGTGTAATATTTAATCTCTTGAATTTTTTCTGATTTTGCTATTTCTAATAATGCAGTCAAATCAAAATCAAAATCATCGATACTTCTGACTTGTTCTCCTTTTCTATTGTCTCTAGGTATTATTTTTATTAATCTATCGACTCCATACACTTTTCCAAAGTTTTCTTTATACACGATTTCAATCATTAACAACGAGTTTTGATTACTTTTACTCCTAGTATTTGAGTCATTAATACTATTCCATAATGCTTTTTGCATCTCTAACACATCTTCAATACTAAGTCCTGTATGTTCAGCTGATTTAGGATTAATCCATCCATGAATTTGCATTAACCCATAAGGTACCAGAGTCGTTGTTCCAATAGCACCCTGCTTGTTTCCGCCTTTTGATACAAAAACCGATGTGTTTTGTTGTGTTCGCAAATCAACGGCATTTAAAGAAGGGTTAAGTAACGCAAACTGTACTGCACCTGTAAGATTAACAGCATCACCTTCCTCTGTTGAGATACCTCCAAACAAACGAACATCAATACACTTTTTTAAAAGTCTTTTTGTGTCAAAATCCTTAGTGGGTTTTCCGTTCTTATCTTTTTTAAATAATTCACTTTCTTCTTTATACTTTTCTTTCAGCGATTTTACTCTAGCCGCAGCACCGGATTCATTCGCAGTCATATTTGATTGATCATTCCAAACATATACTTCCTTTCCTTGGTTGATTAAAAAATCTCTAATGAATCGTTTGATTCGAACATCACTTACTAAGGCTTTTTTTGTTTCTTCATCATAGCGTTGTTCCCCCGTGAAAGGGTCTCCATTTGGCATAGAATAAGTTGATTCATATAGAAACAATAATTCTGATTTTTTTAATAATGCATTCATTGTATTGATTTTAAATTAGTTGTTTTCCGTGATGGGGGTAGTTTTAAATGAAGAATAATAGCTTTCAAAAAAACCAAAAGCACATTCTTGTTTGTCGTATATTCCAGTGAATTGTTTTACTTTTTCAGAGAGCTCACTTGATAATTTAAATGTGTATTTGTTTTTCTCATGCATGATAAGTTTTTGCTCTACATCATTTTTGAATTCTATAAAATCTTTTAGCGTAGGTATTTTTCGAGTAAGATTTCCTACGTTATTTTTTTCAAAAGATTTGATAGGAGAATTTTCTCCTGCAAAATTTTGAGATAATTTGCCTAGCAAAAGCCCAATTTGATAGCTTTCTGATTCTACTATTTTCATATAATTGCTTTTATAAGTTTTTGTATTCTGAATTGATAAAATAAATTCTAAATCGTATTTCAATAATTTGAACTTGGAGTCGCCATGGCGTATTGAGTACTCTACATTTGATATAAATGATGGTAAAATCAGGTTATCAATATGATAGGTGCCACAATAAATCTGTGGAAGGATTTTAAGTAAATGGGTTTGGTATCTTGGATTAACTTTAAATTGAATTTTTCCGTTAGAGTCAGCTTGAGGTGAACCCATTAGCTGCGAAAAAGACCAATTAATTGAAGGTGAAATTAATTTGTCACTTTGTATTTCTTTTTTTCTTTTTGAAAGAATTTCGATAGTGGTATTTCTAATACGTTCTCGAATTTGTTGTAAGCTACTTTTACTGACTCCTGACAGTTCTATTAAATCGGTATCTGGTGTTGTCATTCCACCTTTTTTACTAAACACCATATCAAAATGCGTGACTACACTTTCATTTTCCGATGCTTCATCAAACCATGATAGTAAAATATCATCATTGATTTTAATTTCTGTGTTTTTTCGGTTAGCAAGAACTTCAGAAGTTAAACTGAAAGCATTTTGTTGGAACTTTTCATAGTCTTCTGCTTTTAAGTTATCTCCATTGGGTAAAACAATAAGTTTTACATCCGCGGTAGGACTGATAACTGCTTTTTTAGAATAATCAATAGCATAAAACAAATCTTTTACTTCATCTTCGGTAAACGATTTTGATTTATGTTTTTCATTACCACTAAAGTTGGGAAATTGAATATCGTTTTTATCATCCCCAGAACAGAGAGTTTTATATAGTGTTTTATTTAACACCTTGCCAGATATACTGTTTTCTGTGAAAAAATCTGTAAAAATCCCACCTGTGATGTAGATTAATTCGTTAAATTCATGCCAATACTTTTTGTTTAATATAGTTTGTGAAAAGTCGAAATGAAGAAAAACTTGATTTTTATAAACTTTGTTAATTAATAAATCAATATTGGTTGAAGATGAATTTATCTCATCCCATGACATAAACTCATTGTTAAATATTTTTTCAAGTTTGCTTTTTGATGTTTTCTCAGAATTTATTTTATTAAACATTAACTCAGCCGTTGATATTCTTAGTATGTTATCATCTTTTAAAATATCTAAATTCAGTTTTCCTTTAATGCTTTTGTTTATGATGGCTTGGGAATAAAAGATAATGTTTTCGATCTCTGTTTCATGTTTTTGGTATGATTTTCGAAATTTCTTAACGATTTCTAGTTCATGAAATTGATTCATTGCAGACTCTTTTAATAAGGAAATTTCAGTGATCTTATTTTTGCTTACTAATTTTGATAATTTATCAATTAATTCCTTTTGTATAAACTTGTCCCAATTTTCGAATGAACTATTGTTCTCAACAATTGCGGTCTTAATGTTTTCTTCTTTACCCTCATTTATTTTATAAAAGATATCACCAAATAGATATTTTGAGGGCGAACTATCATTGTCAGAAGTTTTAAAGCGTAGATAATATAGTTCTGAATCTTTACTTTCAGAACCGATGATGTTTTCATCTGTAATTTCTGAAAGATTGTCAAAATCAAAACTGAAATCATCATTAACGGGCAATGAAAACCTTATAACAGATTCCTTGTCTGTATCTTTTGGACAGGGTTTAATATATTTATGATACTTTAAACCATTAGCTGATTCTCTAAAAGCTTTCCCGATTTTTAAAACTGTATCTAAGCTCATTTTCTATCTGTTTTTATAAACCCAAAAGCTCCCGAATATTTCACTACAAAGTATTTCATCACTTTTAATTTAAAGCTCCAAAACCAATACCTGTTGAATTGCCAACTCCTACGTTCCATGCAAAACTTAATTGTTCTGGTGTGCCCTCAACTATTACTGGGCAAATGTTTGATTTGTTACCAATGTTGTTATAGTGAATTACCTTCGTTTTAGCGCCCTTGTATTGACGATTAAAACTTACCTTAACGCCATTAAAATCAAGACCAGCTAATTTTAACTTATTGGTTAGTGTCTCAGTCATGAAGTTATCTGACTCCAACTGATCGTAAGTGTAATGAATTGTTTTCTTATCAACGGTGCGCTTTATTAGGACAGGGCTTGCACATTCAAACTGTTTTACTCTCGAGGTAATAAGTGGGTCCTCCTCAATAACGATTTCTGTAACAGTTAGATCATAAGCTATGCTGGGCGATTGTTTTATCCCTGTGATGAGATTCTTCATTGCCTCAGCACTATGTGCGCTTATAAACCAATTCGCTCCATTTCTAAAAGACAGACCCTCTCTATCAGCGGCACCGCCTTTAAGCCATGAAAAGGAATAAAGAGATAAACTGTCATGCACTGTATTGTTCCCAAGCCATTTATGCAGTGTGCCTGTTAACTTTGGTTGATAATTAAATGGGACTTTCTCATTAATTGAATTGGTTTTTAAATGAATTCTCATAGCCCTTATTCTTAATGATAAAATTGGATTGACATTTGGTTTCGAGTATTTTTTCCCTAAATAATTGATCGTACTTTTTGATAGGTGTTAGCGATTTATCTCGATTGTTTCGGGTTTATCAAACTAGCTTCAATTAATATTATACTAAGATATTCAAAAATATGGAATTTCGATTCTCGATTCTCAAATCAAAAACAGCGAAGTTTAGCTTATCTGGAAGTAAGAATACGGGTACCACCTATCGAACACTCGATATATAATTCTTAACTGTCGATGGCTGGCCACCTCCTCCACAAATACCAAAGAGTTTTCATGAATTTCCTCAACAGGGAAAACACACTTAACCCTAATAGGCACAAAAAGCTGTTTCATTTTTCCATGTTGGTTTATTATAAGTAGGCTGTTATGACCAGCGTAGTTGATTTGTATTGGGTTCAGACTATACGATAATAAAGAAACAAGGAGGCAAAGAGCATAGCTTTAAGAATACCTCCAACATTGCCACGGGTTGCCGATTGTTCAGCAAAGTGATAACCGAGTAAGAATATAAAAAGTACTAAGGCCAAAACCATTTTTTGTAATAGGTTGCGTGGCGGGCTCTACCTCTAACACTAAAAGTGTTGAAGCTTTCTAATAAGTGAAGTCAGGTAAGGATTTCAAATGCTTTCCCTTGATTGGATTTTCTGCCCAAAAATGAAGAGAGAAAATAAAAAAAACAGTCACTTTCGTAACTGCTTAATTATCAAGCTCTCCCTCTTGGATTTGAACCAAGGACCCTCTGATTAACAGTCAGATGCTCTAACCAGCTGAGCTAAGGGAGAATATGTGCTTTTCCCAAGTATTTTGGGAGTGCAATATTAAGGGTTTGAGCCCGAAATATCCAAAATCGGTAGAAAAATAATCTGATCTGTCTAAAACCCTTGCGCATATCAATCCGTTCACTAGCTTTGAATCACAAAGTACTTTTACAATGGACAAAAATTCAGATTATCAAAAAGACATCGAATCGATCCGTCATATGATGGAGAAGTCTGTCAAGTTTTTATCACTAAGCGGCCTTTCCGGAATTTTGGCCGGAGTGTATGCTCTTATCGGGGCGGTGGTTGCATATTCGATTGTATATTTTCCACAAACTCCTTTCGATTATCGAAATCAATCAGTCAAAGAAATTACTATAATTATTAAACTATTGTCTATCGCTCTAACCGTATTGATCATTTCTATCCTCACCGGTTATTTGTTGGCGGCAAAAAAAGCGCATAAGTTGGGTGTAAAGATATGGACGACAACAAGCAAAAGGCTTCTTGTCAATTTGCTTGTGCCATTAATTACAGGCGGCATCTTTATATTGTTTCTGCTTTTCTATGGACATTATGGTGTGGCCGCCCCGGCTTGCCTGATTTTCTACGGGCTTTCCTTGATCCAGGCGAGCCCGAATTTGTACGATGAATTCCGTTATTTGGGATATACAGAAATTATTTTGGGACTTATCTCTGCAGCATTACCGGGTTATGGATTAATTTTTTGGGCTGTCGGTTTTGGCGTGCTTCATATTATTTATGGAGCCATGATGTTTAAGAAATACGATCGATGAAAAACCCGTTCGAAAACTTAGACAAGGTGATGGAGCATCGGGTGCGGTTGCAGATTATTTCTGTGCTGGTTGCGAATGACTCGTATGATTTCAATGCCTTGAAAGATTTGCTGGACGTAACGGATGGAAATCTGGCCACCCATTTAAAAGCCTTGGAGCGGGAAAAATATATTTCAATCAGCAAATCATTTATTGATCGCAAACCCAACACGCGTTATAAGGTAACAGAACGTGGACGAACTGCTTTTAAGAAACACCTCGATGCGATGGAAGAATTAATCAAGCAACAGCGGAAGTAAAAAAATTTAACCATTAACTTTTAAATACAAAGTACTTTTAATAATAACTAAATGAATATGGAAACAACAACCCCCAACCTTTTCGAGCGATTCAACCAATGGATTACCGAATCCATTATGGTGAAACTTTTCTCCATCGGTTTTTTAATTCTCATTTTATTAATCCCAGCTTCCTGGATTGAAAGCCTTATTCGGGAACGGCAAGGTCGGGCAAATGAAGTTATTCGTGAAGTATCTGAAAAATGGTCGGGCGACCAGACTTTATCAGGGCCCGTGCTGATGATTCCGTTTACTAAAATTGAAACGTTAAAACGTTGGAATGATGGTAAGCAAATTGAAGAACTTAAAGAGACAGCACACAAAGCTTATTTCTTACCAGAAATTTATAAGGTAACTAGCAAGGTTAAAACTGAGAAGTTGCAGCGTGGAATTTTCGATGTAGCAGTATATGAGAGTGACTTTGCCATGACTGCAGCCTTTGACGCTCCTGATTTTACTAGCTGGAATATCCCTGATGAACAAGTGCATTGGAAGGAAGCGATATTGATTAATGGAATAACTGATTTGAGAGGGATCAGCGAGAATCCGGTAATCCAAAATGGAAGTAAAAAACTTTTGTCGGAGCCCGCCAGTGATGTTGGTTTGGTGATTGAGGCGCAACAATATTTACAAACTGAGTATGATGGTGAAGTTGCAACAGCAACGCGCAGTAAACTTGTAAGCGGAATTGTTACTCCATTGGGTTGGACAGAACGTGCAAATTTTGTTTCCGACTTTTCAATCAAGCTAAGTTTAAAAGGTAGTCAAAGTCTTTACTTTGTTCCCACCGGAAAATCTACGGAAGTAAAAGCCGAAGGAGCGTGGCCTTCGCCAAGTTTTGAGGGTAAGCTATTGCCTGAAGATAGAACCGTAACTGAAGAAGGGTTTTTTGCTTTCTGGAAGGTCCTTTCTTTTAATAGACCATTTTCACAAAAATGGATAGACTCAGAGCAATCACTTAGCGGGTCTGAATTTGGGTTAAGACTTTTGATTCCAGCCGACCAATATCAAAAAAGTATTCGCACAGCAAAGTATGGAGTGCTGGTAATTATTTTAGCATTCACGGCTTTATTCCTTGTTGAGATAACAACCAAAATAAGAATTCATCCATTTCAATATATTTTGATTGGAGTTGCACTAATTATCTACTACACACTGTTGCTATCACTTTCCGAACAAGTAGGCTATAATATCGCCTATGCAATTTCTTCTGTCGCAACTATTTTACTTGTGAGTTTTTATGCTACCAGTTTTCTGAAACGAAAATCGATCATTTTGCTATTTACCGCATTGATGACCTGTTTCTATGTTTTCATATTTGTAATTATTCAGGCGCAGGATTTCTCATTGTTGATCGGAAGCGTGGGCTTATTCCTGATCATTGGATTCTTAATGTATTTCTCACGGAATATTAAGTGGTACAACGATCAAAAATCAATGGCTTCAGAATGATTTACCTCACCCCCAAGCCCCTCTCCAGAGGAGCGGGGCTTGGGTTATGTATATTGAATTTGTGCTTCGAGCAGTTTCGCATACTACTTTAGTTTGTTTGAGATTGCTTGAAAATGAGCATCTCAAAGCAACAATGAATAGGCCCCCTCTCCTCTGGAGAGGGCAGGGGTGAGGTCTTAAACCTTTTTTATTACCTTTCCTCTCATGATAAAGACAGTTTTTCTTTTATGTCTGCCATTTGTTTGTGCAGCGCAACATTTGGTAGCTCCGTCCGATCATATTGTTAATGACCGCTGGCAAGCGCACTGGATTGGTCCTAAGGAAGGAGTAACTCAATACGGTGTTTATCATTTTAGAAAATCATTTGAATTAAAAAAGAAGCCCTATCAATTTGTTGTTAACATCTCGGCCGATAACCGCTATCGTCTTTTTGTTAATGGAAATTACATAACTGATGGTCCGCAAATCAGTGATGCAAGACATTGGAAATTTGAATCGCTCGATATTGCTTCTTTCCTTAATGTGGGCAAAAATGTTTTGGCGGTTCAGGTTGTAAATTTTGCTGAAGAGGCTCCGGTTTATCTTATGGGCAAGCAGACTGGTTTAATTGTTCAAGGTGATGATTCAATTTCGGCAGTTGTTAATACAGATAAGGCATGGAAGTATTTGATAGATAAATCAATCACACCTTTGGTTTTCAAACCGGGCGATCCCAATCTGTTCTATCAATACTATGCAGCCGGGCCATTGGAGAAAGTGGATGGCGCTAACTATCCGTGGGGCTGGCAAACGTCAAGCTATGACGACTCGACCTGGCAAACATCGAGCACATTTGCAACCGGGGCGCCTTTTGGTGTTGTTGGTTATGGTGATGCCTTGCGGGAGTTAGAACCACGATCAATTCCACTGATGGAACGAACGCTTCAAAAGAGTGGTGTAATCAGAAGAAGTACTGGTTTAGCAAAACAACCATCTGGTTTTCCTATTTCAATTCCTGCTAATACTACTTGCTCCATATTGATTGATCAGCAAACGCTAACATCTGCTTTTCCTGAGTTAACCATTTCAGGCGGCAAGGGTGGTCAAGTCAAAGTGATTTATGCGGAAGCACTTTATGAAGACATTAAGAAGAAAGGTAATCGTGATTCCATTCAGGGGAAATCAATTCATGGCGTTTATGATATTTTTTTACCTGACGGAAATAAAAACAGATTATTTTCCACACTCACCTATAGAAACTTTCGCTACGTGCAATTTGATATTACTACCGCAGCAGAACCACTATCTATTGAAAAATTTGAGAGTTGGTTTACGGCTTATCCCTTTGAGAAGAAAGCCAGCTTCACATCGAGTGATAAAAGTTTAGAGAAAGTTTTTGACATTGGATGGCATACAGCAAGACTATGTGCTTATGAAACGTATATGGATTGCCCGTATTGGGAGCGGCTTCAATATGTGGGCGACACACGCATTCAAGCGTTGGTTTCATATTACGTTTCGGGTGATGATCGACTCGCAAGAAATGCGATCGAACAATTTCATCAATCGCTTACGTATGATGGACTCACCTATAGTCGTTATCCATCAGAGTTGCCTCAATTTATTCCCAACTATTCATTAGTGTGGGTCACCATGGTGCATGATTATTTTATGTATCGTAACGATCCTGAGTTTGTAAAAACTTTCCTTCCGGGAATGCAGCGCGTGTTAGATCATTTTGAAAAGTACATGACGCCCGACAACATGATGGGCGAGCAACCTTATTGGGATTTTTTCGATCACACATTCCCTACTCGTAAAATTGTGGAGGAGAGTTTCTTTAAGCGACTAACCACTAATTCACTTTTTTATGCTTACACCTTAAGTCTCGCTGCCGAAATGTATGGCTATTATAATCAACCTGAGTTGGCGCAGAAGTATTCAATCCGAAGTCAGCAATTGAAAGCGGGTGTGAAGCGGCAATGTTGGGATGCCAATCGACAATTGTATGCAGACACACCAGATAAAAAGCATTTCAGCATGCATAGCAACATCATGGCTGTGCTGTGTGGTATAGTTCCGAAAGAAGAACAAGCCGAATTTGTAAATCGAATTGTGGACACGAAAACCCTTACCCCAACCACGCTCTATTTTGATTTCTATTTGGGTCGCGCCATGAATCAGGCCCAGGCAGGCGATCTATACATGACCTTGCTAGACAAGTGGAAAAATCTTTTATCCCTTGGCCTTACCACGTTCCCGGAAGGAGTTGATCGCAGCGAGTGCCACGCGTGGAGTGCCAGTCCGGATTTTGAAATGCTTGCCACTTTTGCGGGAATACAACCGCAGACTCCGGGATTTAAGAAAGTTTTAATCCGACCCCAGTTGCAAAAACTTGAATCAGTTAAAGGAAATATTCCACATTGGGCAGGTGATCTGGCTGTTGATTTTCGTAAATCTGGAAACCAATTAACGGGTACTGTTACTTTACCAAACTCAATCACCGGTCGATTGGAATGGAATGGAAAAGTGATTGAGCTTAAGCCGGGTGAGAATAAGATTTTGGTGAATTGAATGAATCACGCAAAGCGTAAAGAACATTTAGAAAAAATTCTTAGTGAGCTTAGCGACTTTGGGTGCGACAAATTTATTCTTTATCCAAAAACGGATATCGGTAATCGGTAGCCGTCACAAACGTTTCTTTAATTGTTCGCATAGAAACCCAGCGCAGCAAATTAACTTTTGCCCCGGCCTTATCATTCGTGCCCGATCCGCGTGCGCCCCCGAATGGCTGCTGTCCAACAACGGCTCCGGTTGGCTTATCGTTGATGTAGAAGTTACCCGCAGCGTTTACTAATTTTTTCGTAGCAAGTTCCACAGCGTACCTGTCTTTTGAAATAATTGAACCTGTAAGCGCATACGGAGAAGTGCTATCTACCAATTCAAGCGTCTGTTCAAAATTTTCTGCATGATACACATACACCGTAAGTACCGGTCCAAAAATTTCTTCACACATGGTAATGGATGAAGCATCTTTAGTAACAATCACGGTGGGTTCTACAAAATAGCCTTTCGACTTATCGTACTTACCACCCGCAATAATTTCATTCATTGGGTTTGCCTTTGCCTTGTCAATATAACTGGTAATTGAGTCAAATGCTTTTTCATCTATTACTGCGTTGATAAAGTTTCCGAAATCTTCGGTCGGGCCCATCTTAAAGCTTTTCAAATCTTCAATCAGATATTTTTTCACATCGTCCCAAAGATTGGAAGGAATGTAGCAACGTGAGGCAGCCGAACATTTTTGTCCTTGATATTCAAATGCTCCGCGCGCCATAGCTGTTGAAACTTCTTTCGCATTGGCGCTCTTATGCACCATAATAAAATCCTTGCCTCCGGTTTCGCCAACTATGCGCGGGTAGGTTCTAAACTTATGAATGTTATTACCAATTGTCTTCCAGATATTTTGAAACACGCCTGTGCTTCCGGTAAAATGTATTCCGGCAAAATCGCGATGATTAAAAATCACATCGCCAGCATCAGGTCCGCTTACATAAATCAGATTGATTACCCCATCCGGCAGGCCTGCTTCTTTCAGTACTTGCATGATTACATTAGCGGCATAGACTTGCGTGTTGGCAGGTTTCCACACAACTGTGTTGCCCATCATAGCTGCGCTGGTTGGAAGATTGCCGGCAATAGCGGTGAAGTTGAAAGGTGTTAGTGCAAATACAAATCCTTCTAAAGGTCTGTATTCCATTCTATTCCAAACGCCCGGAGATGAAACGGGTTGTTCGCTATAAATTTCACCCATGAAGTGAACATTGAATCGGATGAAGTCAATGAGTTCACAGGCGGCATCAATCTCAGCTTGAAAAGCATTTTTAGATTGCCCCAACATGGTAGCCGCATTTATTTTACTGCGGTATGGGCCTGCTAAAAGATCAGCTGCTTTTAGAAAAATACTGGCCCTGTTTTCCCAGCTCAGATTTGCCCAAAGTTCTTTGGCTGCAAGGGCTGCGTTTATTGCTTGCTCAACATGACTCTTATCACCTTCGTGATAGTGTGCCAAAATATGTTTGTGATCGTGTGGTGGCGATAAAGTTTTTTTATTTTCTGTGCGCACTTCTTCAGCACCGATGTACATCGGAATATCCAACACAGTAGCCCGCGCTTCTGCCAACGCTTTTTTTACAGCCGCACGCTCCTTACTTCCAGGAGCGTAGGATAGAATGGGTTCGTTTACGGGAGTAGGAATTTTGAAGAATCCGGTTGACATAAGATGGAATTTAAAAATCAAATAATTTAAAACTCAAAATTACTTATAATGTAGGTTTTTAAAGAATGTTCAACAACTCTTTCAAGTCACTTATCTCAAATTCAGTTTTTTCCTGATGTGGAATTTTATTGGGATTAAAATAAACAGTATCAAGTTGAGCATTGCGTGCGCCTCCAATATCAGTAAGTAAGTTATCCCCAATCATTAGTGTGCTAGCCGAATCGAATCCACTTTCGTGCACCGCAAATTCAAAAATTTCTTTCGCAGGTTTTTTATGTCCTGCTCGAGCCGAGGTAACAACACTTTTGAAATAGGGGCTAATACCCGATGATTCCATTTTAATGGATTGAATTTCGTCAAAGCCGTTGGTAACAATCGTCATGGAGTACCGTGCATGCAAATAGTTAAGCACTTCCATGGCGTTGGGCATCAGGCCACTTTTTTTTGGAGATTGAGAAATGTATTCATCTGAAAAGGAAAGTGCAAAATCATATTTATCAATTCCATAGGTAAGTAGAATTTTATGAAAGCGCTCGTGGCGAATTACGTCACGATGGATTTGCCCCAAATCATATTGTGCCCATAGATTAGTATTTACCTCAACAAAGGTTTCGAGAAAATCCGAAATGGAGGGAACTCCGATTTCTGAAAGCTTATGATGATTAAAGAGTTCAGTTAATGTTTCGGATGAATTGGTTTCGTAATCCCAAATCGTGTGGTCAAGATCAAAAAGAATAGAACGGTATTTCATTTCACGTAAGTTGACTGATGGGTTTTATTTTAAGTTTGTTAAGAGATAATTCGCGGTTTGTATAAAGTGTTAAAAAAATCTGCTGATCTTTTTGAAGTATTGCATCCCGGCTAAGGAACTGAAAAATTTGCCGGGTGATATCAAAAACTTCCTCTTTGAGTTGATAGAACACCCATTGATTTATTTTTCGGGAGGTGAGAATCCCCGAGTTCTTTAAATAGAGCAAGTGACGGGAGGTTTTAGTTTGGGTAAATTCCAGAATATGTTCCAGATCGGTAATGCACATTTCACCGTTTGTCAAAATTAAGTTTAGAATGCGCAGTCGGGAGGTATCGGAACAAGCCAAAAAAATTTGTGCGCCTAAATCAATATTGAAATGTTTTAATCGCATGGTACTGCTTTAAACTCTAGCTTTTTGATGTGGTGCGAAGATAGGAAAAACCATTGGTGGAGGAAGGAATGTGACATTAGGCATAAATGGCATGAATCTCTATCTTTGAAAACTAAAGATTGAATTGTGAGATCTCTTGGCTTTATTTTTTGTGGTTTCGTTTTGTTGTTGTGCACAGCTTCTGTCACTCATGCGCAAACAAACAGACGCATTATTCAACTTTCTGGCTTTGTAAGCGATAGCGTTAATGTGCTACCCGGTGTTCACGTTTACGTGCCTAAGGCGGGTAGGGGAACAAGTACCAGCCCGGCAGGTTTTTTTTCGATGCCAGTGTTAGAAGGTGATAGTATTGTAATTAGTTCTATCGGGTTCACTCGGCAACATTACATTGTGCCAAAAGGTGCTAACGATAACCTGACCATCATTGTAGAAATGGTTTCGGACATAACTTATTTAAGAGAGGTGCAGATTATGCCCTTCCCTACGGAGGAGGTTTTCAAGCAAGCCGTGCTCGCCTTAAATATTCCCTTTGACAATGGTATTGATCAGAAAAATCTGAATGCTGAACTTATGGCATTGATGCTGAAATCTACTCCAATGGATGGTGCTGCTAACTATCGATATTACATGGATCAATGGTCAACTTCTGCTGCCGATAAATTTCAACCCCGCACCAATCCATTCTTGAATCCATTCAACTGGGCAAAATTTATTCGGGATTTGAAGCAGAAGAAAAAATAGAATCACAATCCAAGTTCATTCAGAGAATGAACTTCAGTCGAGATGAGAGGATTCGAACCTCCGGCCTCCACGTCCCTAACGTGATGCGCTAACCGGGCTGCGCTACATCTCGAAAATATTTTTTTAAACCTTTGAGGTCGCAATAATAATAAATTTTTTTAGAGTACTGAATTATTACAATTTATTCCATTGTTAGCGTGCAAGTTAAACCTCAGACATTTGACTTTACTATGATTGATTTTAAATTTGTTCGGGAATCAATTGCGTTTTCAAATTCTTTTGTCAACTCACTTCGAATCAAGCGTTAATGTTTTCCACATTCTTGTAATAGCAATGGCTTATAGCTTGTACGGAAAACATTAATTAGTATTTTCGACACAACATTTAACTTCAAAACCTTACCTTATGCAAGGATTTTCTACCCTCGATTGGATTGTTATCGCCATCTACTTTGCTCTTATTGCCGGGCTTGCCCTTTGGGTGATGTCGCGCAAGCAAAAGAATACTGAAGACTATTTTCTTGCGGGCCGCAACCTTGGGTGGTTTGTGGTGGGTGCATCCATCTTCGCTTCTAATATCGGTTCAGAGCATATTGTTGGATTGGCTGGAGCCGGAGCCGGTGGAAAGATGCCCATGTTGATTTATGAATTGCATGCCTGGTTGGTGATTACATTGGGTTGGGTGTTTCTACCTTTCTATATCAGGAGCGGAGTTTTTACCATGCCCGAGTTTTTGGAAAGAAGATTTAGTTCTGGTACTCGTTGGTTTTTAAGTTTGTTCTCACTCATCGCTTACGTGCTTACCAAAGTTTCAGTAACGGTGTATGCGGGTGGTATTGTCATTGCCTCTATGCTACATATTGATTTCTGGTTTGGTGCATTGCTAACTGTTGTGCTTACGGGCATTTACACGATTACGGGTGGCATGCGTGCAGTAGTTTATACCGAGGCACTTCAAACTGTAGTATTAGTGATTGGCGCAGGCACACTTACTTATATCGGTTTGCAAAGTGTTGGCGGTTGGGATGGCATGCGCCAATCGTTAGAGCCTGGCTATTTAAATATGTGGCGTCCATCAACGGATCCTGATTTTCCGTGGCCTAGTTTGGTTATCACCAGCTCCATTGTCGGCATCTGGTATTGGTGCACCGATCAGTACATTGTGCAGCGGGTATTATCTGCAAAAAATATAAAGGAAGGTAGAAGAGGAACAATCTTTGGCGGCTTCTTAAAATTGCTTCCTGTTTTTTTATTTCTCATTCCCGGTGTTGTTGCCTTAGCGTTGAAAAATAGAGGCGAGCTTTCTTGGGATTCACCCGATCAGGCCTTCGCTGCTTTGCTGATGAACAAAATGCCCTCGGGCTTGCGCGGATTAGTAGCTGCTGGTTTGATGGCTGCATTGATGAGTTCACTGGCTTCAGTATTTAACTCCTGCTCTACTTTGTTTACGGTTGATGTCTATAAGAAACTTAAACCTGAAACTCCTGAAAAAGATTTGCTTAATATTGGCCGATGGGCTACAGGCGTTGTTGTTATTTTAGGAATTGCCTGGATTCCAATTATGCAAAATATTTCGGGTGTATTGTATGAATATCTACAATCAGTTCAGTCCTACATAGCGCCACCGATTACGGCAGTTTTTCTACTTGGAATTTTCTATAAACGAATCAACAGCCGCGGAGCGCTGGTAACATTAATTGCAGGTATGGCAATCGCTTTTATTAGAATTGGGTTGGAACTTGCCATTAAATCATTAGAGCCAGGAACCATTTTACACACCATTGGTAGCCTTAACTTTTTATCCTTTGCAGCTTGGTTCTTTTTATTTTGTGTAATCCTTTGCCTGGCGGTAAGCTGGCTGACTCCGGCACCAGCCGAAAGCCAAATACAAGGACTTACTTTTGGAACGCTCAATGCAGAACAAAAAGATTCCAATCGTGCCAGTTATAATGTGTGGGATATTGTTTTATCATTGGCCGTTATTGCCATTGTTGCTTTCGTGATGGTAAGCTTTGCAGGATAACAATTAATGAGTTTCATTCCTACTCATTCTTCAATGCATCAATAGGATTAAAGCGGGCAGCTTTTAGAGATTGATACGTAACGGTCGCTAATGCGAGTAACAATACAATTAGCCCAGCCCATATAAAGACACCGGCATTAAGTAGCATACGATATTCAAAAGCATTCAACCACTGCCGCATTAAATACCAGGCGATTGGGCAAGCCAACACGAAGGCAATCACTACTTGTTTGGTAAAGGAAAAGGATACCATCAAGAATAAATTCAATGAACCTGCGCCTAGCACTTTCCGAATTCCTAATTCCTTGGTTCTTCGCTCAACATGGTAATTCGCTAATCCCAGTAAACCAAGGCACGCTACCGCTATGCTGAGCACACCACCCATTTGAAAAATCATTCCAGCTTTCTTTTCCGAAACATAGAATGTATCCAATTGTTCAGTAAGAAAATGATATTCAATAGGAGTCTCAGGATCGAATTGCTCGCAAACCTTTGTGACTCCCGCAATTAGCGCATTAATATCACCTGATACCTTTAATGTGAAATAGTCAATTGATTGTAAAGGATTATTTCGATAGCCAATAATAATTGGCGCAATTTTTTGGTGAAGCGATTGAAAGTTGAAATCATTCAGTACTCCAATCACGTGCGCATTCCATTCACCATCTCCAGTACCAATTCGGAGGATTGTGCCAACGGGATTTTTTAAATTCATCGCTTTAGCGGCCGATGAATTGATAACTACATTCATAGAATCCGCTTCGTTATTTCCTGTAAAGAATTTGCCGTCAGCAAGTTCTATTTTATAAGCGTCCAACATATCTTCATCAAAACCCATAAAATAGGTTTGAAGCGAATCGCCTTTGGCATTGGCTTCATTTGCATTTTTAACGAATATTTCCCGAATATTTTTCCACTCCCCAGGAACGCGTGATGAAACGGCCACATGTTGCACACCCGCCAGCTTGGCAAATTCATTTTTCATTGCTTGAAATTGATTTCGAACTGTTCCGCTATTGATGTCGATGATCATTAAGTGTTCTTTTTGAAAGCCGATGTCTTTGGTTTGAATAAAATTTATCTGCTTGCCGATCACCAACGTAGAAACTATCAGCACAATGGTTATGGTAAACTGAAAAACCACCAGCACAGTTCTCAAATCAAAACTGTTTCGGGAGTACGTAGCCTGATTTTTTAACGTAGCAATAGGTTTTAGTTTGGCTAAGTATAAGGCCGGATAGCTTCCTGCAATCAAGCCAATAATCAAGGTGATGATTAGCAGTGATGGTAAGAATTCCATTACCGTTGTTAGTGTTAAATCAAAGCTCTTTCCGGTTATAGAGTTAAAGTAAGGAAATGTGAGATCCATCATTACTAACGCGAGTACCATAGAAATCAGCGTGATTAAAAAGGCCTCAGTCAAAAATTGAACGATTAGTTGCGATTTGAAAGCACCAGCAACTTTTCGAATCCCGATTTCTTTTGCGCGTGTGTAGGCTTTAGAAGTTGTTAAGTTGATATAATTGATGGCAGCAGTCAGTAGTAGAAATAGAGCCATCGATGAAAAGATGTAGACATACGAAAGCTGCCCATGTTCATATTCCAATCCGAATTGAATATTGGAAGAGTGTAGATAAATATCTTCAATAGGCTGAAACGTTGTTGCTATAAATTCAGCATCGCCACCGCGGTGCTTTTTCATAAAGTGGTTCATCTTTGCATCAACATCTGCTATGGATGTTCCTTCCTGCAATACTATATATGTAAATGCACCAAAGCGTTTCCAATTTTTTATGTAGGAATCCCAAAAGTCACCGGCTTGGAGGTCAGAAAACAATAAATCGAATTGCAGATGCGAGTTTGTTGGAAGATCTTTTACTACTCCCGTTACTGTTACCAATCCAAGTTCTAAGAAGTTGATAGTTTTACCTAATGGATTTTCATTCCCAAAATATTTCTTTGCCATTTTTTCGGGAAGCACTACTGAGCGTGGCTGACTAAGCGCAGTGGAAGAATTGCCTGATACAAAATCAAAATTAAAGACATTAAAAAAGTTTGAATCTGTGGTAAACCAATTTCTTTCGCTGTATCGGATTTCACCAACTTCTATAATTACTTGCCCTGTAAAACGATGCAGGCGCACCGACTCAACAACCTCAGGAAAGGTGTTTACTAATTCAGGACCCAGGGGTGGCATCGTTGAGCCATATGTACGAATATCATCAGGAATGGATTTGTTAGTAGTGATAACACGATAGGTGCGATCTGATTTTTTATGAAAAGAATCGTACGACAATTCATGGCGCACATAGGTATAAAGCATGGTGCTAAACGAAATGCCAATGATAAGTCCTAATATATTAATGAGAGTGAATGCTTTGTTTCGAATGAGTGATCGGAAAGCAGTTTTGAAGTAATTGTGTAACATAGTGTGGATTTGTGTTTATAGTACTTACTATTTTCATGCCATTGAATTTTCTTTGATTCAAGTTTAGAATCAGTGATAATGAATAATAAGACTGTTCAAAATCAAGCGTGCTCGTTCGATATCGGACGAGGAAGTCAATGTATCTAACATATGGGCATCTCTAAAAACCCTTGCTCTCATTACCTCAACCCCTGCCCCTTCTACCAAGAGAGAAGGGTAAGCGGAGTTTTTAGAGATGCCCATATGCAACTCCGTTAATTTCTGTGACTTTCTGAGCCCTTAAGAATTGCACGGTATAATCATAATTCTATGAGCTACCTAAGTAAACTAAGCCCGGCTGAAGTCAGCACGAGTTCTATGGCCGATATTGCCTTTCTGTTGCTAACATTCTTTCTAATGACAACAGTAATAAATAATTATAAAGGATTAAGTATGATGCTGCCTGCGTGGTCGAACAATCCTCCAGTCTCGGATGTGAATGATCGCAACCTGTTTAAGATTCACATTAATTCAGAAAATAGTCTTTTAATTGAAGATGTACTAAGGCAAGATTTAGCAGGAGTAAGAGAAGAGATCAAGAGATTTATTCTGAATCATGGAAAAGAAAATGATCTCTCTGAAAATCCTATTAAAGCTGTTATCTCGCTTAAAGCGGATAGAGGCACAAGGCATGAAGTGTTTATTGTTGCGCTCAATGAAATTCAAGGCGCTTATTTTGAGATTTATGCAGCGCAGGTTGGGATTACTCCAGGAGAGTTTAGGAATTTAGATCTCAATAAGATTAAAGATCGAAGGCTTTATGATCAGGCTAGAAAAGGCATTCCTATGAATATTTCCATTGCTGAGCCATCCGGAAAATAATTATTTATTTATTCTTAGGGAAATTTTCTCAGGTGTCAGACCGCTTATCTTTCCAATTGTTCTGCCAAAAAAAATCATAGCGGTTAGAAGGTTAATCGTTTTAGTAGTTCTAATTATTTGTTCTTTGGGAAATCGAAGAAAACTAATTCGCCACAACCAAATCGTGCTTCTTTCCAATGTTCAATATTTAGCGTTGCATAAACTACGCCACAGGTCGGAATATTCATGATGGTTTCATTCAAAAGAGCGTTTGCAAATTCTGTAAGGCCTGGATTATGGCCAAAGATCATAACAACTTCTTCGCTATCTCGTGGCGAATCTTTTAATTCCTGCACGACTTTTAAAATCTGATCTTCATTGGCATGATACAATCGCTTGTCAGTTTTTATTTTTTCTTCTGAAAAATGAAGCTCCTTGGCGAGTTCCTTGCAGGTTGTTAATGCTCGCTCGGCCGGACTGCTCAGCATTACATCGGGAGTTACGTGTTTTTCTCTCAACCGCTTACCCATGCGGGGTGCATTTTTTTTGCCACGATCATTAAGCGGACGATCGAAGTCACTCAACTCAGGATTGTCCCAACTTGATTTTGCATGGCGTACAAGACAAAGAATTTTCATTTCAGGTTGATTTTTTCAGATGTCCTACAACTTCCAAAGAGTAGGACATCTATAAGTGGAGGCTATTAAATATAAAGTTCTTTAAGCGAAGTTGAAGTAAAATTAATCAAAGGTAGGTGTATCTTTGCCTCGTTGTATGGAAAAACGGCCTCTAAAAAAGAGAATTAAATACTCAGCACTTTACTTCTTTATAAAGTTTCTGATTTTCTTTTCAAATCTCTTACCTCGAAAAGTTTGGTTGAGTTTCTGCGGGTGGCTTGGTAAGATTGCATATACAGTTTCTCCAAAGCCACGAGCGCGCACAATCAATCATCTCGATCTTGCATTTGGCCAAAGCAAATCTACCCGTGAAATTGTTGCACTGAGTAAAGAAGTGTTTGTGATGCTGGGTAAAAATGCTGGTGATATTCTTCGATCGCTAAAAGTAAAAACACTTGCTGATCTGAATAAATTTTTAGTAACACATGGGTTGGAAAATTACGAACGTGCTTTTGCTAAAGGTAAAGGAGTTATGTTTCTTACTTCGCACCTTGGAGCTTTTGATTTGCAAATTACAAATATGGCTTTGCGCGGGTTGAATCCAAACATTGTGGGTACTGCTTTAAAAGATGATCGATTGAATGAATTACTTTGGGAATATCGAAATGCCTATGGTGCTATCGCTATTGAACGCGGCAAAGAAAGTGTCCGACTCTTTAAAGCGCTGAAGACCGGTGGCTCCATTGCGATATTAATTGATCAGGATACAAAAGTGAAAAGCAGATTTGTTGACTTCTTTGGAATGAAAGCTTCTACTCCTATTGGGGCAACCATTCTTGCTTTACGCACGGGAGCTGCAGTTGTGCCAACTTATATTTATTTAGATAAGGATGGCAAACAGCACATGCACATTCTGCCTGAAATTCATTTAGTTGTTACGGGTGATGAGGAGACTGATTTAGTAGTTAATACGCAGAACTTCACAAACTTTACCGAACAAATCGTGCGTGAGCATCCTGAGCAATGGGTGTGGATGCATGAACGTTGGAAAACCAGACCTGGGGAAGAAATTGTTTAAACTTAATTACATAGATGATGATCCGATTATTTTTTTGTGGTGCGTTGCTTTTCATTAGTTCCCTTAGCCTGGCGCAGATCTCAAAACAGGAAAAGAAAATTATATCTTATATAGATGCAAATAACACGCATGCAAAGAAACTTCTAGAGGAGGTTGTTAACATTAACAGCGGCTCTATGAACTTTGACGGAGTTTATAAGGTAGGGCAAATTTTTAAATCAAGGTTGGATGCCCTTGGTTTCAAAACTCAATGGGTCGATGGAAAATCATTTGATCGTGCCGGCCATTTAGTTGGCCATCATACTGGAAAAGGAACTGGTAAAACGTTGCTACTTATTGGACATTTAGATACTGTTTTTGAAAAAGAAAGTGCCTTTCAAAAATTTGTATTGGTCAATGATTCTACAGCTACTGGCCCTGGCATTTCAGACATGAAAGGTGGTGATGTGATTATTATTTATTCCTTAGAGGCATTAAAGCAAGCTAACCTTTTAAAGGATATGAATATTATCGTTGTAATGACGGGTGATGAAGAACTTAGTGGGCGACCCCTTGAGCTGGCGCGTAAAGACTTAATTGAAGCCGCTAAAGCTGCTGACATTGCAATTGGTTTTGAGGATGGCGATAGTAATCCGGCAACAGGTGTAGTATCAAGAAGGAGTTCGTCTGGTTGGGAATTAAATGTGACTGGCATTCCTGCCCACTCATCACAAATCTTTACTGAAAAAATAGGAGCTGGGGCAATCTATGAAACGTCCCGAATCTTAACTGGATTTTATGATCAGCTTTCAAGTGAAAAAGACCTTACGTTTAATCCGGGAATGATTTTAGGAGGAAGTGATATTACACGCGATGCAGTTCTTGATGGTGGTTCTACATTTGGAAAGGGAAATATTGTGGCAAAGCAAGCTGTAGTTACCGGAGATATCAGAGCTATCTCGCCAGAGCAATTGAAGAAGGCACAAACTATCATGCAAGAAGTTGTTGCAAAACACCTTCCCCAAACTCAAGCAACCTTAACATTTGATGAAGGCTATCCGCCACTTGCCCCAACGGCTGGTAATTTTAATTTGCTAGCAGACTATACTAAGGTGAGTGAAGATTTAAAACTAGGAAAGGTAACAGCTGTAAATCCGCGCGATGCCGGAGCCGCAGATATTTCTTTTACAGCAGGCTATGTTGATATGGCCATTGATGGGCTAGGCCTTGTTGGCGGCTACGGACATACTGATAAAGAATATGCTAATTTGAATTGGTTACCAAGACAAACCAAACGTGTTGCGCTGTTGATGTATCGACTTACACAAAATCCCGTTGGGAATAAGCGATAAGATTTTCATCAAATTTGAAAATTGGTTGGTTAGAAAATTTGAAGATTATTCACTCATGTTAAAGCAATTTTCAAATCAAATCATATCACTTTCAAATTACTTCACCAATTTCTTATATCTAATCCTATGAGGCTGTTCATCACCCAAACGCTTGCGCTTATTTTCTTCAAATTCACTAAACGATCCTTCAAACCAAACTACTTGCGAGTCGCCTTCGAAGGCAAGAATGTGTGTACACACGCGATCTAAAAACCAACGATCGTGAGAAATAATTACGGCACAGCCCGCAAAGTTTTCAAGGGCCTCTTCCAACGATCGAAGTGTATTTATATCTAAGTCGTTAGTTGGTTCATCTAACAATAAAAGATTTCCACCTTGCTTCAATGCAATAGCTAAGTGAGCGCGGTTGCGCATCCCACCCGAAAGTTCTTTTACTTTTTTCTGTTGATCAGTACCGCTAAAATTGAACTTACTCACATAGGCACGTGAGTTTATTTCTTTGCCTCCAACCATTAATAAATCATTTCCACCGGTTATCGCCTGAAAGACCGTATCCTCAGGTTTCAAATCATCATGTTCCTGATCAACATAAGCGATCTTTACTGTTTCACCCACTTTAAAAGTTCCGGCATCAGGTTGCTCTGTTCCGGTAATCATCTTAAATAATGTCGTCTTTCCAGCACCATTGGGTCCGATAATACCAACGATACCGGCAGGTGGTAATGAGAATGAAAGATTTTCGTAAAGCAGCTTATCGCCAAATCCCTTTGCAACGCCTTGTGCTTCAATTACAACATTTCCTAAGCGCGGCCCAGGCGGAATAAACAATTCAAGTTTCTCTTCACGCTCACGTCCTTCAGCGCCTAATAATTTTTCATACGCACTCAAGCGAGCTTTTCCTTTTGCCTGTCTTCCCTTCGGATTCATGCGCACCCATTCCAACTCGCGCTCAAGCGCTTTTTGTCTTTTGCTTTCAGTTTTTTCTTCTTGCGCTAAGCGCTTTTGTTTTTGATCCAACCAGCTTGAGTAATTTCCTTTCCAGGGAATACCTTCACCACGGTCTAGTTCCAAAATCCAACCAGCCACATTATCCAAAAAGTAACGATCGTGCGTTACTGCAATTACGGTTCCTTTATATTGTTTTAAATGTTGTTCTAACCAATAGACAGACTCTGCATCAAGGTGGTTAGTAGGTTCATCGAGTAGAAGTACATCGGGTTCCTGAAGTAAAAGCCGGCAGAGGGCCACGCGTCTCTTCTCACCACCACTCAGGTGTTCAACATTTGCATCCGCAGGTGGGCAACGCAAGGCATCCATAGCGCGTTCCAGTTTGTTATCTAATTCCCAGGCATCGGCTGCATCAAGTTTCTCTTGGATTTGACCTTGCTTGGTAATTAGTTTATCCATGGCATCCGGATCTTCCATGATGGCTGGATCTGCAAACTTTTCATTGATAGCTTCGAATTCTTTCAAAAGAGCAACAACCTCTTTAACTCCTTCTTCCACAATTTCGCGCACAGTCTTTGTTTTGTCTAATTGAGGTTCTTGCTCTAGCAAGCCTACGGAGAAGGTAAGGTCGGAAACTACTTCGCCTTGAAACTCCTTGTCGATGCCTGCAATGATCCTAAGCAAAGAAGATTTTCCCGAGCCATTAAGACCGAGCACCCCAATTTTAGCTCCGTAAAAAAAGGAGAGGTAGATGTTCTTCAACACTTGTTTCTGGGGTGGGTAAATCTTGTTTACACCCGACATTGAGAAAATTATTTTTTCGTCAGCCATGGAATTTTAAAGTTAGAATAGGAACGCAAATATGGCTTTTTTGAGTTAATAGTCCACAGAAGTAAGCAATCCATTAGGAGTGTATTTGCGAGTTATTTTTTTAATTCTGGAACAATACCCAGCTGCCTATTGACAATGAGGTATTTACTTTTATTTTTGCGGAAAATTAAAGGGAGAACAGACTTATGTATTGGACACTGGAATTAGCTTCATATTTGGAAGATGCGCCCTGGCCGGCCACGAAAGATGAGTTGATAGATTTTTCTATACGCTCAGGGGCACCGCTGGAAGTGGTGGAGAACCTTCAAGAGTTGGAGGATGATGGACAACCTTATGAAAGCATTGAGGAAATCTGGCCCGATTATCCGACCAAAGAAGATTTCTTTTTTAATGAAGACGAGTACTAAACTCTTCTAAAGAATAGTGTAAAGTTAGGCTGGTGAAAACCGGCCTATTTTTTTGCCTTCAACTTAGAATTGAGCAAAGCCTCCGCCACAATCAAGTCGTCTTGCGTTGTGATTTTGATGTTCTCGTAGCTTCCCTCGAACAGAGAGATTAAATGTCCTGATTTTTCAGCCACGCTTGCATCATCTGTCATGCTTGCATCTTCTTTTAACTTATAAGCTTGCTTGATCAAATCTATATCAAAAGTTTGGGGTGTTTGAATTAATCTGAATCGTGATCGATCCATAGCTTTAGTATTATCCTGGTCAGTCATGCGGATAGATTCTTTCAATCTCACCGCAGCTACTGCCGATTGATGCACCGCGGCTAACCGAAAAGAAGCTCCTATGATATCTTCACTTACTAGGGGGCGCACTCCGTCATGAATTGCGACAAGCCCGGGGCCTTCAACTTTATCGAGACCATTTTTAACAGATTGGAAACGGGTGTCGCCTCCTTTTTGTAAAATGATTGATCTATTAAAAGAATGTTTTTTAACGAGCTCATTCCAGATTGGAAAATCGTCTTCGGGAAGAACCAAAACGACTATTATTTTTTCTGAATACCGATTGAAAGCCTCAAGGGTATGAAGGATAATGGGTTTACCATTCAACTCCAAAAATTGTTTTGGGAGTGTACTTTTAATCCGTGTGCCTTTACCCCCGGCTACAATTAATGCATATTCTTTAGAATTCATAAATTTGTAAAAATACCTTTTTTTGAATCTATGGCTATCATAAGGATCTTTCTTCTGGCTTTTAACGTAGCTATCGTTACCTATCTTTTGTATCGATTGCTTCAGATATACAAATCGAACTCGCCAAACCGAGGCTGGATTATTGGAATTGGAATTTTCCTCTTACTTATCCCAGCCACCATGCTTATGGGCTTTTTGAGGCCTTCACCCGTTTACCTATTACTTTACCCGGTTGCCATTTCGTTGCATTTATACCTGATTCGTAATTCGTAAAATAGATTTGTTAGAGGCTGGATATTGGATACGCAATTGAGGGTTAGAAACTCGACATTAGATAAGCCAACTCAAACTCTATTCTTTGAGAATTTTTTGTCAATTGAGCTACTTGTCAACTGACAATTGGCTGGCAACATCACTCAAGACTTAATACTAAAGACTATTTACTCAAGACTAAACAATTAGCATGCAATCACCATAGGTAAGAAACTTATATTTTTCTTTCTTGGCTGTTTCATAAGCTTTCATTACTAAATCAAAGCCACCAAAAGCACAAGCCATCATTAATAAGGTTGACTCTGGTTGGTGGAAGTTAGTTATCATCGCACTGCAAATTTTAAACTCATAAGGCGGAAAGATGAATTTATCAGTCCAACCTTCACGCTCTTTTAACCGATTGTTTGCAGATACGGCAGTTTCAAGTGCACGCATAGTAGTGGTGCCAATAGCACATACTTTTTTCTTCTCTTCTAAGGCTTTATTTACAATGTTGACTGCGTTAGTACCAACAATATAGTTTTCAGAGTCCATTTTATGTTTGGTCAGATCTTCTACATCCACCGCACGGAAGGTACCCAAACCAATGTGCAATGTAACGAAGGCCATATCAACACCTTTCAACTGCAAGCGCTTTACTAATTGCTTAGTAAAATGCATACCCGCGGTGGGAGCAGAAACAGCACCTTTATTTTTCGCGAAAATAGTTTGAAAGCGTTCTTTGTCTGCTGGTTCTACTTTGCGTTTGATATATTTTGGGAGGGGGGTTTCGCCAAGTGTTTCAACAATCTTGTCGAATGCTTCTGAATCGCCATCGAATAAGAAACGAATCGTGCGGCCGCGTGATGTGGTGTTGTCAATTACTTCAGCAACAAGATCTCCCTCGCCAAAATAAAGTTTATTACCAACTCGAATTTTTCTTGCAGGGTCAACCAGTACATCCCACAAATGCATTTCTGCATTTAGTTCGCGTAATAAAAAAACCTCAATCTTAGCACCAGTCTTTTCTTTGCGCCCATAAAGGCGAGCAGGAAATACCATGGTGTCGTTACCAACCATTACGTCACCTTCATCAAAATAATTAACGATGTCTTTAAAGACTTTATGTTCAATCTTGCCTGAACTACGATGAAGCACCATCATGCGGGCATCATCACGATTTTCGGCTGGATGTGAGGCGATTAAACTATTTGGGATTTCAAATTTGAATTCGGAGAGTTTCATAAGCTTACGGGCTTCATAACCCTTGGCAGGGTCGGTTTTTTTAATAAGGACGCAAAAATAGGATATGTTTTGATTGTCAAAGAAATTTTATCGCACGATTTTGGAACAATTTGCAAGATTGAGCGTCTGATTAATAATTGTTTTGTGCTATCGCAGTCCATTCAACATGAAAACACTAAGGATTGAGTAAAAAACGATGTTTATTGCAACCTCAAATCATAAAAAACGGTTAAACTCACATGCTAACAATACGTTTGATTTTCGAAAGTCTTGGTTTTGCCTACAAAGCCCTGAAATCTAACATTTTACGAACTGTGCTTTCTCTGCTGGGTGTTACTATTGGTATCTTCTCCATCATAGGAGTGTTGACTTTTGTAGACTCTCTTGAGAAAAACATACGCGAGAGTTTTAACTTTTTAGGGAGTAATGTAATCTATGTTGGCAAGTGGCCATGGGTGCGTGATGGTGGTCGCGATGCATGGAAAGAATTCCTTAAACGTCCCAATGTTTCATATGCTGAGTACAAATTTTTGAGAGCTAATATGAAGCAGGCAGAAACAGTTGCTATGTACGCAAGTAAAGGTGGCATGACAGTTAAAGCAGGCAATAGCGGAATTAACCAAATCAATCTAACAGGTGCTGATTTGGATTACGATAAACTTTTTGAATTCAATTTAGAGAATGGAAGGTATTTGACTAATGATGAAATTGAAGGTGGTAGAAACGTAGCTATAATAGGGTATGAGGTTTCGAAAGCACTTTTTCCAAATATGGATTCGCCAGAAGGGCAACAGATTAAAATTAAAAATCTGAAATACACTGTTGTTGGTGTAACCGTTCGAGAAGGTGAAAGTTTCTTAGGCATGACCAGTAAAGATTATGGAGTAATTATTCCTTATGATTCATTTCGAAAACTTTATCAAACAGGCACCGGTCAATGGTTTGAATTGGGATCTAGTATCGGGCTGAAGGGAGATGAAAACGATATCGGGTTAGTTGAATTGGAAAGTGAAGCTCGTGGATTATTGCGTGTAAAACGCGGGCTAAAGCCAATCGTGAAGGACAATTTTGCATTGAATCGCCCAGAAGCAATTGCCAACGCAATTAGTGGGGTGTTTGACGTGTTAAGTATTGCAGGTTGGATTATCGGTGGATTCTCTATGTTGGTGGGAGGATTTGGAATTGCTAACATCATGTTTGTTTCTGTAAAAGAACGAACTAGCATTATTGGATTGCAGAAATCGCTTGGTGCGAAGAACTACTTTATTTTGTTTCAGTTTTTATTCGAATCTATTTTCTTGAGTTTGATTGGTGGACTTGCAGGGTTATGCCTGGTTTGGTTGTTGACACTAATTCCATTTGGAAGTTTGCAAATAGTACTTTCTGTTAAAAATATTGTGTTAGGTATAGGGGTGTCTTCTTCAATTGGTCTGATTGCGGGCATTGTTCCTGCGGCTATGGCTGCGCGAATGGATCCTGTTACTGCGATAAGAGCTGCTTGAGTTTACACATCAAAAAAAATAGCCTTGCTCGGAAGCAAGGCTATTTTTTTATCAACTATTCAAGCCCTGTGATTTATTTCTTTTCCTTTACTTCTTTTACCTCCTTCTCTTCACTTTCTTCAACTTCTTCTTTTACTTCGGCACCGCCATGGATTTTAGCCTTGATTTTCTTTTCAAGCTCATCCATTAATTCCGGGTTATCTTCTATTAACTGCTTCACCGAATCACGACCCTGGCCAAGTTTGTTTCCGCTATATGAGAACCACGATCCGGCTTTCTGAATTACATTAAGTTCAACTCCCAGATCAACAATCTCGCCTGATTTTGAGATTCCCCTTCCATACATAATGTCAAATTCAACAACTTTAAATGGCGGTGCCACTTTGTTTTTCACCACTTTAACCTTCACGCGGTTTCCAGTAATGTCATCCGGGCTTTCTTTAATCTGCCCAATCCTACGAATGTCCAATCGAACGGATGCATAAAACTTCAGAGCATTTCCACCCGTTGTAGTTTCAGGGTTTCCGAACATAATCCCGATCTTCTCACGCAATTGGTTAATGAAAATACAAGCACAACCTGTCTTGCTTATTGTACCGGTTAATTTTCTTAACGCTTGAGACATCAATCGGGCTTGCAAACCCATTTTGCTTTCGCCCATCTCGCCTTCCAATTCAGCTTTTGGAACCAAAGCCGCAACGGAGTCGATTACGATAATATCTATCGCACCTGATCGGATCAAATGTTCAGCAATTTCAAGCGCTTGTTCACCATTGTCGGGCTGCGAGATCAAGAGATTTTCAGTATCAATCCCCAACTTCTCCGCGTAGCTCTTATCAAAAGCATGTTCTGCATCAATAAATGCAGCAAGCCCACCTTTTTTCTGAGCCTCAGCAATGCAATGCATAGTAAGGGTTGTCTTACCAGAGGATTCCGGTCCATAAATTTCAGTTACCCGGCCACGGGGTATGCCGCCAATGCCAAGCGCAATATCTAACCCTAAAGAGCCCGTTGAAATTGCCGGAACATCCATTACTTTAGTGTCATTCAATTTCATTACCGTGCCCTTGCCATAAGATTTCTCCAACTTCTCTATAGTTAGTTGTAGGGCCTTTAATTTTTCTTTTGCATCACTCTTTGCTTCGCTCATATAAATTCAATCGGTTATTTACTGTTTTAGTCTAATTCGGCATGAAATTACTATTTTAAATAGTATTCGCAAGTCAATACGTTGATAAAAAACTAATTTATTTAGTATTTATTATTTTGAGATATTGTAGAAAGGCTTAAAAATAAGGATTGACAGGCTTAATTTGCGCGCTATTCATGATAAAAAATATTTTCATCGGCATTGGATTGCTGCTTTTGATAGTGATTGCCTGGAACTGGGAGTTGGTGGTTTATGGTGCTCGCCAAGGCTATGGTCAGGTATCAATGGTTTGGAACGCTAAACCCATTCAAGAATATTTGGATGATCCTGAGTTTTCGGATTCGCTTAAAGCCAAACTGCGACTTATTGGCGAGATAAGAAGGTATGCTGTTGATTCTCTTGGATTAAAGGATACCAAAAATTATCAAACCGTTTATGATCAGCGTGGCGAGGAAATTATGTGGGTAGTGCAGGCTTGCGAACCCTTCGAACTAAAAGCTAAAATCTGGGATTTTCCAATTGTTGGTTCAGTTCCTTATAAGGGTTACTTTCAAAAACAGAAAGCATTGGACGAACGGGCTCAACTCGAACAAGAAGGCTATGATGTTAGTGTTCGAAATCCCGGTGGATGGTCAACCTTGGGTTGGTTTACCGATCCTATTTTGAGTGGCATGCTAAAACGAAATGAAGGCGATCTCGCGAGCTTAATCATACATGAAATGGTGCATGCCACTGTATTTGTTAAAGATGATGTTGATTTTAATGAGAACCTGGCCTCCTTTGTGGGTGATACAGCGGCTTATTATTTTTTGGCTGCCCATTTTGGAAAGGATTCACCACAGTTTATCCAATACCTGCATGAAGATCAGGATTATAGGAAGTACAGCAAGCACATTTTAAGAGGCACTAAGATGTTAGATAGTCTCTATAAAGAGATGAGGAAGGATGAATCAATTAAAACCAAGAAGGAGAAAAAGGAGGCCATGATTTCGCTTATTATGAATTCAGCCGATACGCTTTCTTTATTTTCCCCACGAAAAAGTTCATCAGGCAGATTGCCCAATAACACGTATTTCATGTCGTATCATCTTTATCAGGCTCGGCAAGGAAACTTCAAAAAAGAACTTGATCAGAAGTTTGCTGGTAATTTGAGACAGTATATAAAGCATCAGGTAGAATTGTATCCTTTTCTGTAATGTGACGGCAAATGAACCTACCCATTAAGGAATTGTTAAGGAGTTAACACCAGCTTTTAAATAGCTTAATTTGTCTCTACTTTTAAAACGTGATTTCAAGGCCTATTCAAACACGCTTTGCCAATCGCAATCATCAAAAAAATTGGAATAAGAATCTAATCTCTAAACAGAAAAATTATGGCTAATAAACCAACGCAAAAGGTGCTGGTAGTTGATGATGAGGAGGCCATTTTAGAATTGTTAAAATATAATCTTGAGAAAAACGGGTATGATGTGCGCACCGCCATCGATGGATTTGCGGCAGTAGAAATTGCGCGCAAGTTTCATCCTGATCTTGTTCTGCTTGATATCATGATGCCAAAGATGGATGGCGTGGAAGCCTGCCGACAGATACGAGCCATGCCAGAGTTGATCAATACCTTTATTGTATTTCTTACGGCCAGGGCCGAGGAATATTCTGAAGTAGCTGCTTTTGATGTAGGTGCTGATGATTATATCCTAAAGCCTATTAAGCCACGTGCGCTTATGAGTCGCCTTAGTGCGCTCTTCCGCAGGGATTCAAAAAAGAAAAACACCTCCAGTCAGATTAAAATTGGCGAGTTGCTTATTGATCGCACCAGTTACACAATTCACGTAAAAGGAAAAGAAATCAGCTTACCAAAAAAAGAATTCGAATTGCTATTTTTTCTCGCTCAAAACCCCAATAAAGTATTTAGCCGCGATGATTTATTACAGAATATCTGGGGATCGGATGTTTATGTATTAGCCAGAACCGTTGATGTTCACATTCGTAAAGTGCGCGAAAAGATAGGAGATGATTATATTACCACCGTAAAAGGAGTGGGGTATAAGTTCAATCTCGGTTAATGCATGGTATATAGCGCCCGTACGTTGGCTCTTCTGTTGGCGGTTTCCATTGCCATCGTTACATTATTGTTTCTATCGCTTATTGAAAGCGTTGGTCGCGATGCCTTGCTGGTGGCGGCTGTAATTAGTTTCTCGTCCTCTTACCTGCTCATCTTTGTTGTGTTAGAGTTTCTTGTTTTTCGAGAAATCAATAAGATTTATAAGATGATGGATAAACTTCGCAAGCAGGAACTTGGCAACATTTCAAAACAAAAGTCGGGGGCGTTCAATCCCTTGCAAAATATCAATGAAGAAATTTATTCTTTTGCTACACTCAAGCAAAAGGAAATTGATGAGTTAAAGAAATTGGAAGCTTTCCGTAAAGAATTTATTGCTGATGTTTCGCATGAGTTAAAGACTCCGATTTTTGCTGCTCAGGGTTTTGTGCATACGTTGTTAGATGGCGCTGTTAACGACAAGAATGTGCGCACCCGGTTTCTTAAAAAAGCAGCCAAAAGTTTAGATGGATTAGATATTCTCGTTCAAGACTTACTTACGCTTTCGCAGATTGAAACAGGCGATATAAAAATGCGTTTCGAAAGTATTGATTTAAACAAACTCTGTTTGGAGGTAATGGAGCAGTTTGAAGACAAGACCGAAAAGAAAAAAATAAAATTAAAATTGTTATCCGATCATCATCAAAAAATTAGTGCGTTTGCGGATTGGCAGCGCATAACACAGGTAATGACAAATCTGGTGGCTAATGCTGTTAACTACACACCCGATGGGGGCGAGGTAACAATTACCTTTGATGTTGGCAAAAAAAACATCACAACCTTTATTGCCGATACAGGTGATGGAATTCCAGCCCAACATATTGCAAGAATCTTTGAACGTTTTTATCGGGTAGATAAAAGTCGCAGCCGCGAGAAGGGTGGCACGGGTCTTGGCTTGGCAATTGTAAAGCATATTCTGGAAGGCCACAACAGCAAAGCGGAGGTGCAATCAACAGTAGGCAAAGGTTCGATCTTTAGTTTTAAACTTCCACGATCAAAATCGGATAGCTCAGAATCGGACGAGGCATAGTAATTTTGCGCTCTGTGAAAATGCCAAAGTTCAATTTTGAAGATGCTATCCTATATCAGGACAATGATTTTATTCTGATAAATAAACCACCCTTTATTTCAACGCTGGAAGATCGAAATGATAGCCAAAATATTTTGGCTTCGGCCAAGGAGTATGAGCCCGATGCTCAGGTATGCCATCGTCTTGATAAAGAAACTTCCGGAGTTTTAGCAATTGCCCGGCATCCTGAGGCGTATCGTCACCTTAGTATGCAGTTTGAAAACAGATCCGTTTCCAAAGTGTATCACGCTGTGGCGGATGGTATTCATAATTTTAAGGACCAACTCGTTGATGCGCCTATTTTGAAACAAAATGATGGCACCGTTAAAATTTCAAAAAGTGGCAAGGAGGCTAGAACTTATTTTACTACCAGCCAATCTTTTAAAAATCATACGTTGATTCTTTGCCGACCTATAACGGGCCGAATGCACCAAATTCGCATTCATTTAGCCTTAATAAAGGCTTCCATTACCGGAGATGAGGCCTATGGTGGCAAACCTTTCTATGTATCTTCTATAAAACGAGGATTTAATTTGAAAAAGCTAACCGAGGAGGAACCCCTGATGAAAAGAGTGGCTCTACATTCTTTTTTGTTAGAATTCGAATTATTTGGTGGTAGCAAAATAGCAATAGAGGCAGCCTACCCGAAAGATTTTCAGGCTCTTATCAGGCAACTGTCTGAAAATAAGCGATAAATCAGCCTATGGAACTACTGAATTATCTGCCTAAAAGTGCATCGCGGCTTGCATTTTCAGTTTCTTGATTCTACTTTTGTGTCCCTTTTTGAGGGGGTAAGAAGTACTTAAAAGTTTATTAAAAGCTAAAAAAGTGGATCATAACAGTTATAAAACGACCAACGCCAGCAAATCAACTGTAGAAAAGAGTTGGGTAGTAGTTGACGCAAAGGATCAGATATTGGGTCGTGTTGCCAGTCAAATTGCTCGCGTATTGCGCGGAAAGCATAAGCCAAGCTATACTCCAAATGTTGATACCGGTGATCACGTAATCGTGATTAATGCCGAAAAAATTAAAATGACAGGTAAGAAGTGGACAAATCGTGTCTATTTCACCTATTCAGGATATCCGGGCGGTCAGCGTGAGTTGACTCCTAAGATGATTGGAACTGGAAAGCATCCACAACGGTTAATTGAACATTCAGTACGCGGTATGTTGCCTAAAAACAGCATGGGTCGTGAGGTGTTCAGAAGCCTACATGTATACGCAGGTACAGATCACCCACACACAGCGCAACAACCAAAAGAATTAAAGTTCTAATAAATGGAGATTATTAATACCATCGGGAGAAGAAAGACCTCAGTTGCCAGAGTTTATGTTAAGCCAGGCAAAGGTCAGATCATCATAAACAACAGAGAGTTGAATGAGTATTTCCAATCAGAAATTCTTCAGACAACCGTTAAGCAAGCTCTTACAATTGTAAAGGCCGATGGTCAGTACGATGTAACAGTAAATGTTGAAGGTGGTGGAATTAAAGGTCAGGCCGAAGCAATCCGTTTAGGTATTGCTCGTGCATTGGTAACTATCAATACGGAAAACCGTCCTCCGTTGAAAAAGGAAGGATTATTAACTCGTGATTCGCGCATGGTGGAAAGAAAGAAGCCAGGACGTGCAAAGGCGAGAAAGAAATTCCAGTTCAGCAAGCGTTAATAGAAACAGCATGGCAGAAAAAATAACAACCGAAAGTTTAATGGATGCAGGTGTTCACTTTGGACACTTAACCCGTAAGTGGAATCCTAAAATGTCTGAGTACATTTTCATGGAGAACAACGGAATCCATATCATCGATTTGAATAAGACAATGAAGTGCCTTGAGGAGGCTACTTTCGCATTGAAAAATATCGTTCGCTCAGGTCGCAAAATCATGTTTGTTGCCACCAAAAAACAAGCAAAAGATATTATCAATGCTGAAGCTACTCGCCTAAACATGCCTTTTGTTACGGAGCGTTGGTTAGGTGGTATGCTTACAAACTTTGCTACGATCCGTAAATCATTGAAAAAATTGGCTCAGATTGATAAGTTGATGAAGGACGAAGCTTTCAACAACTTGGCTAAGCGTGAGCGTTTGATGATCACACGTGAGAAGGCTAAGCTTGAGAAGTTATTAGGTGGTATCACCGATCTTAATCGTCTTCCGGCAGCACTTTTCGTTATTGACGTAAAGCGTGAACATATCGCTGTAGCAGAAGCAATGAAATTGAATATTCCTGTGTTTGCTATGGTTGATACAAACTCAGATCCTACCAATATCGATTTCCCAATTCCTTCAAATGACGATGCATTCAAATCAATCTCCTTAATTGCCGGCCATGTTGGCAAAGCAATTGAAGAAGCTTTGATGGAACGGAAAAAAGATAAAGAAGAGGCAGGACACAAGAAGGACGAGGAAGAAAAAAGAAAAGTTGACGAGCCTGTAGAAAATTAATTGACGATTGACAATGTTCAATTGACAATCATGTTTGTCAATTTGTATTGTCAATTGCCGAAATATAGATAAGACATCGGCCCATAAAGCCGATGTTTATTTTTTAAGACAGATTAAAAATTGTAATTCTTAATTCTAAAATCATAAATAGCATGTCAGCAATAACCGCACAAGATGTAAATAAACTCCGCACCATGACTGGTGCAGGAATGATGGATTGTAAAAAGGCGCTTACAGAAGCGGAAGGCGATTTCGAAAAAGCCATTGAAATATTAAGAAAGAAAGGTCAGAAGGTTTCTGCAAGCCGTTCAGATAGAGATACAAAAGAAGGATCTGTGTTTGTAAGAACATCAGCCGACAACAAAGAAGCAGTTTTAATTGCATTGAACTGCGAGACTGACTTTGTTGCTAAGAATGATGAGTTTCAAAAGCTAGGGGAATTGATTGCTGATACAGCGTTTTCAAAAAAGCCTGCTACTACAGAAGCGCTGTTGGCTGAGAAAGTTGAAAACTTAACCATTAGCGAACGCATCACCGAGTTAGTTGGTAAAATTGGTGAGAAGTTAGAGATCAGTTCGTTTATTCACATGGCAGGTGAGGCAGTTGTTCCTTACATTCATGCCGGAGGTAAATTAGGAGTATTGGTTTCTCTGAAAGGTGTGAATGGTAAAGATGTAACCGAGGCTGGTAAAGATGTTGGTATGCAGATAGCGGCAATGAGTCCGGTAGCTGTTGATGAGAAAGGTGTTGATAAAACATTGATTGAAAAGGAAATCGAAATTGCCAAAGCTCAGATTGTCGCGGAAGGCAAGCCTGAAAATATGGTTGAAAAAATTGCTCAGGGAAAACTGAATAAATTCTTTAAAGACAACACCTTGTTGCCTCAGATATTTGTGAAAGATAACTCCAAAACGGTTGCTCAATATTTGGATAGCGTTACCAAGGGTTTAACAGTTGCTGAGTTTAAGCGCGTAGCAATTGGGTAATAATTTCTAAAATATCAGATAAATTAAAAGGGAGCGAATAGCTCCCTTTTTTTGTCCTATATCATTATTGCTAATCGGGGCAGTATTTTTTAAGTTTAATGTATGAAAATTGAGGAGCCCGATCTTTCCGGCAGGTACACGTATGCTGATTACCTCACTTGGCGGATGGATGAGATGGTAGAGTTGATCGAGGGAAAGATTTATAAAATGTCTCCGGCACCTGGCAGCGTTCATCAGAAGATTTCCGGTAAAATGTTTCTTGCAATTGGTAATTTTTTATCCAAAAGCAAATGCCAATTATTTTCAGCACCCTTCGATGTACGATTATTATCCTCAAAGAAAAGTAAGTCGGATAAATCGATTACTACCGTGGTTCAACCCGATCTATGTGTAATCTGCGACCCCTCAAAAATTGATGAGCGGGGTTGTTTGGGTGCGCCCGATTGGATTATTGAAATCCTTTCGCCTCGAAACTCATCAAAGGATTTACGCGAGAAATTTGATGTCTATGAGAAATCGGGCGTAAAGGAATATTGGGTTGTTTATCCGAATGATCAAACAGTAATGGTTTATATGCTCAACGAGAAAAGAAAATATGAGGGCATACTAAGACCGTACGTTCGCGCGGATAAAATTTCTCCGGCTACTTTGCCAGAATTAAAGATTGATTTGACTAAAGTATTTCCGGAAAAGGATTACTGACAGACACCGGAAATAAATCGCTTTACTTGAACACAGCATTGAATTATTTCTTGACATTTAGTTATTCAAATTGTTACGCACCACCACCTCGTTACCTTAATTCAACTGTTCAGGCGTTAATGATTTTTTCGATTAGAATGCTTGAATGCGCAGCGATGAGAATTTTCCGAAAATAAGAGATAATTAAAAGGGAGGGATTAGCTCCCTTTTTTATTGGTATTCAGTTTTTTGCTCACGATAAAAATCTTGATGCACACGACTGTATGAATGATCGCCATCGCAGTGAATATGATCATCCAAATTAGTTGTGAACTCTGACTAATTAATCTTTTCAGGAAGAGATCTTTATTGTGCTCCATGAAATCAAAAAGAACAAATAATACTATTAGTAAATTCAATACTGTGCTGGCTATTTCTAAAATTATAATATGATCGCTAAAGTTATTCAACTTTAGCTTCTTCCTGTATGAAAAAGTAATAAATAGAATTGCTATATTGAATATACAGAGAATTACCATGGCATAAAATGCTTTACTGACTAATCTTTTCTGTCGCTTTAAATATAATATAAGCAAGCAAAGAGATGAGGTAAACAAGGGTACCATAAAGAAAGGTGATAAGGCTAACTTTCAGCCCGCCATAAATAACATTAACGGGAAGCGGTTCTGCCAATGCTTCTAATGAATTGAAGGCAGCAAATAGTCCTACAAGTGTACCAAAAGCTCCCCAAGCCATAGCAAATCCCCCAAGGTGTTTTAGCAATTCTAACGGTTTGCTGAGCAAACTTTGCGTTGAAATAAGTCTGAAAAGAACATAGCCAATAATGACTAAATTAAAGATTGCAATAAGATCGATTGGGATCATGAATGGGATCCCTCCCCAGTTGTGTAATTCAAATAGTGTAGCTGCTAACATAATTTTAAAGTTTAGTTTTTGTGTTTATTTGAGCAAGGTTATTACATTATTATATTCTAAGTATTTTTTATTGACCAAAGTGCTTCGTTACCTGCGAAACTCAAATATTTGCATGGGATCTGGCGAAAAGCTCTTTAATGAAGTCGAAACCCATTTGTTTTTCAATGTTTAGTTTCCTGCCAGATTAGCACTCGTAATTATTTATTAATTATGCCACTATTATGAGTCGACTTTCAAGATTTATGGATCATGTTTTCGATCAAAAGAGGTGGTTAATTCATATTTTGTTTTGGCTGTGTGTATTTGTATTCTATGTGATTTTTTTTAGTCGAAGGAACAGTAACTACCTGCAAACTTTATTTTTCGTGGGTTTATTAATGCCTGTCACAATCGGGTCAACTTATTTTTTCAACTATTATCTAGTTCCAAAATTCTTAATGAAAGAAAAGTTTGGTTTTTTCTTATTGTATTCTATTTATGCTTTAATAGCATGCCTTGTCTTAGAGATGATGATAGCAATGCTCACATTTATTGTGATGGCTGGCCTGCGCACTCAGGCAATGAGTCCGGCCTCGTTCGATCTCATATTCTTATTAACCTCCCTCTTGATGGTTGTATTTTTAGGTGTAGGTATTAAAATGATTCTTCATTGGCGCCAATCCAAAGAAGACTATCAAAAACTAATGCGCGATAAAGTGGAAACGGAATTAAAGTTTTTGAAGACTCAACTCAATCCGCACTTTCTTTTCAATACTCTAAATAACCTCTATTATCTCTCTACAGAAAAATCGGATAAAGCACCCCAAGCAATTTTGGCGCTTAGTGAAATTCTCGACTATGTATTGCATTCAGGTAAGTCTGTTTTAGTACCATTGAAAAGTGAATTAAAACAAATAGATAATTACATTGCCCTAGAGTTACTGCGCTATGAAGATAGGGTTTCAATCGATACGAACTATACAGGAGATTTAGAGAGTCATGAAATTGGGCCTATGATTTTAATTACCCTTATTGAAAATGCTTTTAAACATGGCGTAATGCCCATTGCTGGTAAAGCCTGGATAAAGATTCAAGTAAAGTGCGAGAAGAATTCAGTTGTGATTTCAATGCGGAATAGTTCTCGACCACGAAATTTGGGTTCGGGTATTGGATTAACATATTTGAGAAGCCAGCTTGATTATCTGTATAACGGTAATTATACCTTGGACGTTAAGGATGAAAGTGGTACTGAATTTTCCGTTAGCCTGACCTTGCTAAAAACATGAAAACTAAGTTTATAATAATTGATGATGAGCCTTTAGCGCGCAAACTGATTGCGGCTCATGCTTCCAAGGTTGAAAAGTTAGAACTCGTTGCTAATTGTGGAAATGCCATTGAGGCATCAAACTTGCTGAGAACAAAATCTGTTGATCTGATCTTTCTGGATATTCAAATGCCCGAAATGAATGGATTTCAATTTATAAGCACACTTAAAAGCAAGCCTGCAATTATTCTCGTTACAGCCTTTCGTAATTATGCTCCCGAGGCGTTCGATCATGAAGTAATTGATTATTTATTAAAACCAGTTTCTTTTGAACGATTTCTAAAATCGGTAAACAAATTCTTTGATAGCCGAGTAGGGGGCAGCGTTATGACAGGCAATCACCAAGATCATAGGTTTGTTCATATTAAGGCCGACAGGAAGATTCATAAAATTGATGAAGATGAAATTTTATACCTTGAAAGCTTGGATAACTACGTGAAAGTTCATTTAAAAGAGTACGTTCTTATCACACGTGAGAATATTTCCGCATTTGAAGAAAAACTACCAAATCCGCCTTTCGTTAGAATTCATCGATCGTTTATAGTTAATTTGAAATGGGTTAATACAATTTCCGGTGAAGGAATTGAAATCAATAAGAAGGGGTTACCGTTCGGCCGGGCATTCAAAAAATCAGCGCTCAATCAACTTTCTATCAAGCATGTCAAATAAATCGGCCGTAGCTAAAAAATAATTCAACTAGTTCCGT
>Ga0163153_10001165_pt1 | contig 42413 bp, 37 predicted proteins | sample OliLakLV19MP6IB1_FD_148629 | JGI IMG/M metagenome (GOLD analysis project Ga0163153, IMG submission 148629) | Freshwater microbial mat bacterial communities from Lake Vanda, McMurdo Dry Valleys, Antarctica - Oligotrophic Lake LV.19.MP6.IB-1 | ecosystem: Environmental > Aquatic > Freshwater >... | reverse complement strand
CCCATATAATATTAATTTATATATATTGTGGGGTTAAATCCAATTACCTAAAGATGCAAAAAATTAATTGTCCGGCCTGTGGTCACGGATTTCACGCGGAAGAGGTCATCAGCCGTCAATTGACCAAAGATCTGGAGAAACAATTTTTGGAAAAAGAAGAAATCCTTCAGGCTGAAATTCAATTGCGCATTAAAGTAATTGAGACCCGGGAAAAAGAATTGGAAATAAAAAAACAAAGGGAGAATGAGTTATTCGCAGATCGAATAGAAAAGGAAAAACTCAGAATCATGGACCATCTGAGACTGGAGCACCAGAAAGACTTTCAACTCAAACTATTTACGCTCGAAAATGAACGAAAAGAAATGGCTGAACGCCTGGATCAGCTAACCCGGGCTGCGGTTGAAAACGAACAACTCAAGCGCAAATTTGACACCCATCGCTCGGAGGTGGAATTACAAATGCAGATCAAACTCACCGAAGAATTAAGAAAAAACCGCGATGAAATCCGGTTGGATGAACAAAAAAGAGCGGATCTCAAACAAAGGGAACTGGAGAAACAATTGGATGATCAAAAAAAAATCATTGAGACCCTCCAACGAAAGTCAATCCAGGGGTCTATTCAACTTCAGGGTGAAGTGCAGGAACTGGCTATTGAAGACTACCTGAGGATGGAATATCCAATGGATGAGATTGAGGAGGTTCGCAAGGGGATCCGTGGCGCGGATTGTGTGCAACGGGTGCATACCCGGCAGATTCAGCATGCGGGCACCATTTATTATGAAAGTAAAAGGACCAAGGATTTTCAGCTAGGTTGGATTGAAAAACTAAAAGAGGATATGCGACTGGTAGGCGCTGATCTGGGGGTGTTAATTACCCAGTCCATGCCCAAAGACATGCCCTGCATGGGTGAACGGCAGGGCGTTTGGATCTGCAATTATGGGGACTTTAAGGCCATGGTAGGTATTCTGCGGCATGGTTTGATCGGAGTTGCTACAGCCTTGCGTTCTCAGGAAAACAAGACCGACAAATTAAATTTATTGTATGGTTACCTTACCGGCAATGATTTTAAGATGCAGATCGAAGCCATCGTAGAAGGGTTTAATCAAATGCAGGAGGACCTTCAAAAGGAAAAAATAGCGATGCACCGGATTTGGGCCCAACGGGAAAAAGTGATCGACAAGGTGCTTTTAAATACGGCGCAGTTTTATGGCAATGTGAAAGGGATAGCGGGCAACGTTATTCCGAGAATCAGTGTGTTGGATCTTCCGGGAGAATAGTGCATTTACCAATTGATCTGATAAATGAGCGTCTTGGTAAGCTCTTTTCCTCCGCTTAGCGATAAGATCATGGTATTATCGGTAAAAACCCGAATTTTGCGGGATTAATTATTGAGGGAATGTCTGACTATCTAAATTCGTTATTCCGGGTGGAAAACCTGGACAACAAAAGCCTTGAATTTCTAAACAATGCAATTAAAGCCAACGCCTTACAGGGCTTTGATTACCTTAAATTCAAACAATCCATTAAGGCTCTACGGGATCTGAATATGACAGAAGAACTGGCCATCCGGTCCGCATTTGCTACCGCCGCTACCCTGGGCATCACCAAAGAAAAGATCCTGGAGAATATAAAACATTATCAACAGGTGTTGCAAAAGGAAAAAACGGCTTTTGATGCGGCATTACAAAAACAAACCAATACTCGAATTAACCATAAACAAAATGAAACCTCTTACCTTCAGGAAAAGATCAAAGACCATCAGGTCCAAATCATTGAACTGGAGAAACAAATTAAAGAATTTCAATTTAAAATTGACAACGCGGACCGGGAAATAGAAGAGGCCAGGCAAAAAATATTGGATACCAAAGAAAGGTTCGAAGAGACCTATATGCACTATGAAGAGGTGCTTAAGGGCGATGTCGATTTATTCAACAAATATTTATAATTTTAATCTAAATAATTTCAGATCATGGCAGATACCCCATTCAATCCGGCTCCGGCAAAATCAAAATCATTTTGGAAACGACCGGAAGGAGTCACCGGCACGGTGGTTTTATTCGGCTTATTGGCTGGTGCAGGGTTTGTATTGTATAAAGCATTGCCCACGCTAATCGCGCTGGCCAGCAATATGCTGACCCTGGTGTTGATGTTGTTGGTGTTGGGAGCAATTATTTATATGGTACTGGACCCCAAAATGCGCACCCTGGTAAGCTATGCCTACAAAAGTGTCATGCGCTGGATCACCGGTTTATTTATTACCATTGATCCGATCGGTATTCTGAAAAATTATGTCGATGACCTGGAAGATAACCTTTCCAAAATGAGTACCCAGATAGGCAACCTCAAGGGACAGATCAGGAAATTGACCACGATGGTGGAAGAAAATTCAAAGGAAATTCAGCAAAATATGCTCCTGGCTTCCAAGGCTAAAGAACTTGGTCAGGAAAATCAGATGATCCTTGCCAGCAGAAAAGCAGCACGGTTAAAAGAAGTTAATGTAAAATATGATGAACTGAGGGGCAAAATGGATATCCTTTACCGGGTTTTAACCAAAATGTACCAGAATTCGGAAGTTCTTTTGGAAGATACCCGCGACCAGGTCAAGATAAAAGAAGAAGAACGCAAAGCTATCCGCGCATCGCACAGTGCCATGCGCTCGGCAATGTCGGTATTGTCCGGTGACAAAGACAAACGCGCCATGTTTGATGCAGCACTTGAAAATATTGCAGATGATGTAGCAGCTAAAGTCGGCGAAATGGAAAGGTTTATGGAATTATCTTCCAATTTTATGAACAGCGTTGACTTGCAAAACGGCGTGTTTGAAGAAGAAGGTGCCAGGATGCTGGAAAAATGGGAAAAAGAAAGTTCGCTTCTCCTGATGACCGGCAAAGAAAAATCCAATGACTACCTCAATCTCAATGAACCCCAAAAAGCTACCCGCAGCAGCGGGGGGTATGAAGGGATGTTTGAGAATAAATAATCGCTGCCTGACCAAGGAGCGTTTAAAGCATTCATTCTCTGTTAAACAGCGTTAAGTTTGATAACAACAAACTTTCCAAATTAAAATCCTGTCCTACGTTTCAAATTCTTTTAATTTTAATAAAATTAAGGATATGAACAGATATATTCTTCCTTTTTTGATTGGTCTTACAGCGTTTAGCGGATGGTCTCAACATCCATCAGATAATCCGGTGGAATACAAAACCATCAGTATTTTTTTTGGCGGGGGTAGTTATTTTATTACCGAGGAAGAAAAAATGAAAGTCAGAGACTTTTTGAGCAAGGAAATCCTCGGCAACTTCGAAATCCATATCCATAGTCACACGGACAATGTAGGCGGTGTTAAATTCAATGAATGGTTGTCAAAAATGAGGAGTGAATCGACGCTGGGTTTTTTGATTGATGATGGAATACCCACCAATAAAGTTTTTATAAAAGATCATGGCCTCTATAACCCTGAGTTTGATAACAATACCTGGGATGGTCGACTTAAAAACCGGCGCGTAGATATTGTATTGTGGCCCCTCCCCTTCTGATAGCTTGCGAGTTTAATAAAACGCAGGTTCTATTTGCTCTTAATCCAACACGATAGTTTTGTTACCGGAAACAAACACCCGGTCTTCAAGTATATGTTGTAATGCTTTGGCCAACACTGATTTTTCGATTTCATGGCCGGCTTCGATCATATCGCTCAATTCGTGTTCGTGGTCTATACCGATCGTCTGTTGAGCAATGATCGGTCCTTCATCCAGGTCATTATTGACTATGTGGGCAGTGGCGCCGATGATCTTCACTCCGCGTTCGAATGCCCGTTTATAGGGGTTGGCACCTTTAAAAGCGGGTAAAAAGGAATGATGGATATTGATTATCCTGTTTTTAAACCGGCTGACAAAAGAAGGGGAAAGGATCCGCATATATTTTGCCAGAACCAGGTAATCCGGTGCATAATCTTCAATGGTCCTCAGGACCGAGGATTCATATTCTTTTGCATTCAACGCCGGATAAGGGATGTGATGAAAAGGTATTCCCATTTTTTCTGTAAAGGTCCGGAGATCGGCGTGATTGCCAATGACCGCCTGGATTTCAGCATGCAATTCATTAAAATGAAACCGGACTACGAGGTCACTGAGGCAATGATGTTCCCGGGTAACCAGGATAATAATTTTTTTCTTTCTGACCGGAATGATACTGACTTCTGCTTCCGCAGGCAGGATCTTTTTTAAAGCAAGTTCCAAATGGCTTGCATTCAATTGTCCGCTGAGTTCCAGCCTTGCAAAAAACGTATTGGTGGATTGTTCGACAAATTCCTTCATCACCAATACATTGTGGTTGTTTTCAAAAAGGATACCCGTGATCTGCGCAATCAGCCCTTTTTTGTCGACACATTGAATTCGAACTACATGGTTTTGTCCCACAAAACTTTGATTGTATGAATTATTTGACCAGTTTTTTCTCCAGGTCTTCCAGGGAAACTCCCTTGGTTTCAGGCATCAGCTTCCAGACAAATAGCAATTGAAATACCATCATCAAAGCAAAAAACAAAAAGATAGTACCTCCGCCATACTTTCCGTTGTAATAAGGAAATAAACCGGCAATCAAAGCGGCAAACAACCAATGGGTGCTGCTGCCCAGTGAAGCGCCCCAGGAACGCACCCGGTTAGGGAAAATTTCAGATATGAAAACCCAGATGACTGCACCCTGACCGATAGCATGGGATGCTATAAATAAAAACAATAACCATGGAACCATCATGCCTCCGGTTCCCCTGAAAAAAGCAATAGCGACTAAGGTCAGGGATACAATATATCCGAGGCTGCCAATGTACATCAAAAACCTTCGCCCGTATTTGTCTATCAAACTCAAACCAATCATGGTAAAAACCACATTGACTACCCCGATACCCACTGTAGACAACAAAGCGGCACCTTTGCCCAGGCCTGTTTCTTCAAGAATCCTGGGGGCATAATAAATCACGGCATTGATACCGGATAGTTGATTAAAAAAAGCAAATAAAAAAGCGAGCAGGATCGACAGCTTAAATTTTCCGCTAAAAAAATATTTTAAAGAGGTATCCACTCCCGAACGTGTATCCTTAATGGCTTCAACCGATTGGTCTACGGTAAGCGGATCTATGAGGGTCAGGATTTCCCGGGCCTCATCCACGCGGTTTCTGTTGGTGATCAGCCATCTCGGACTTTCCGGAACTACAAAAAGACTGATAATAAAGATTACTGAAGGTACGGCCATGATGCCCAGCATCAATCTCCAGGAATCTTCCCCCAGGTTACTGATCAGGTAATTGGATAAATAAGCAAGCAGGATACCCAATACCAGATTAAATTGAAACAACGCCGTCAGTTGTCCACGTCTGGCCTGTGGGGCGATTTCAGATATATACATCGGAGCTACCACTGAAGAAGCCCCGACTCCCAGGCCACCTATAAATCGGAAAATCATCAACATCGTGACCCCGTTGGCCGCTGCGGAGCCTAATGAACAAATAAGATATAAAACGCCAATGATCATCAAAGTCGTTTTTCTGCCCCATTTATCAGCAGGGATACCCCCGATCAGGGCGCCGACGATGGTGCCATATAGACCCATCGCGACCATTTGACCCACCATGACATCGCTTAGGTTCCATAATTTTTGAATTGACTGTTCACCCCCGGAGATCACTGCAGTATCAAATCCAAAAAGAAACCCGCCCAATGAAACTGTTATTGACCAAAAGAATACATTGCCTACCCATTTTTTCATATCCTATTCATTTTAACCAAATGTACTACAATATTTTTCTGCGGGATACCCGGAGCACAAAGAGCATGCATGGATTCCGTGCTGCCTGGAAAATTGATTAAATTTGAATCCTTTGATGGATGAATAAAGACCTTGGGGTAAACCCGTAAAATCCTAAAAATGAAAAAATTTAAAACCTGCATTGCTGAAGGCGCATTCCTTAAAGGGCATCCCCTTCGTTCTTTTTGGTTTGTTTTATGGTGTATAGGCCTGGTTTCAGGTATTTGCCTGCCTCTTAAGGGACAAAGCCTAAAAACGTTGCCAGATAATCCGCATTATTTTCAATATCAAAATAAACCGCTGCTGATTATTGGTTCCGGGGAACATTACGGTGCCCTCGTCAATGCAGCCTTTGACTTCAATGCCTATTTTAAAACGCTGTCCAACGCTGGCTTAAATCATACGCGGTTGTTTATGGGGGCATATTATGAAAAACCGGGAGCATTCGGAATAAAGAAAAACACACTTGCTCCATCACCCGGAAACCTCGTCCTGCCTTGGAAAAGTCAGGGTGAAAAATATGATCTGACCTCCTGGAACGATGCCTATTTTTCCAGGCTACATCAGTTTATGAACTTGTCCGCTGCGGCCGGGGTAATTGTGGAGATTACTTTATTCTCATCTTATTATGGTGCAGGCTGGAATTACCATCCTTTTCATTCCAGCCAGAACATAAATAACCTTTCGGAGTCTTTCGATTTTCGAAAGGCCCATACTTTGGAAAACGGCCGTCTACTGCAATTCCAGGAGTTGTATGTAAAAAAAATGGTTCGGGAATTGAATCCTTATGATCACTTTTATTTTGAAATTCAAAATGAACCCTGGGCAGACCTGAGGGATACCCTGATCGTCTGGAATCAAACTTTTAAGCGGGAGGATCTGAAGTCTCCCGGAAATTTTTGGAAAAACACCATTGAAGTGCCGGCCCAAGCATCCTATCAATGGCATCAGGCTGTTTCAGCATGGATCGTAGAGGAAGAAAAAAAGTTAAATAAAAAACATTTGATCTCCCACAACATCGCCAATTTTAAATTCCCGGTAAGCGTCAACAATCCGGATATTTCCATCTACAATTTTCATTACGCACTTCCGGAAGCAGTCGACTTAAATTATAAACTGAATAAAATAATCGGGTTTAATGAAACGGGATTTATAGGGCAACAGGACTATTTGTACAGAAGACAAGCCTGGCGATTTATTATGGCTGGAGGTGGTTTATTCAGCCACCTGGATTATTCCTTTTCATCAGATCATCCGGATGGCACGGAAGACATTGAGGATTCCCCGGGTGGTGGCAGCCCCGGGTTAAGGACCCAATTGTCTCTACTGAAGAAATTAATATCCGCTCACGATTTGAACACTTTAAAACCAGATCATTCTTTTATCCAGCATATTGAAGGCGCATTTTATTGGAGTATGCAAGACAAATCCTCTTACCTGGTCTATTTCGAACCGGTGAGTACCCATTCTTTCAAGATTGCCCTGAATATCGTGCCTGGCAGGTACCGGATAGATTGGATAAATTGTGATACCGGCCAGGTGCTGAAAAGTACACCCGCCGAAAAACTAAATAATAAAGTGAATCTGGATTCACCCGAAGGCATGAGCGATGTTTTCCTCCGGTTGACCAGATTGTAGTGGTGAAAAGTTTGAGGGTATTTAAACACGACGTACGCGAAAATTTTTTGACCGGGGGCTGATCCAGTTATTGTTTTTGATGACGCTCAGATAATATTGAATCAGATTCCCGTATATCTGACTGGAAATCCTAAGCGGTGCAATAAAGAAAAAAAACAAACCCACTATGGCGACCGGAAGGTTGACCAGAAGGTTATTCAATATTAAAATAGCATGGCCTGTTATTTTAGAATTGCCGGTGAAATGTTTTTGGATATATACATGGCTGGAGATTTTTACCTCTGATTTTGTGATCGCAGTAGTCTGCCGGTCCACGCGGCTTGCACCCCCATGCCGGTGAATCATTGTATGTGCGCACAAAAGCCCGATTTTGCCACCCTTGTGGGCTACTTTGCGTGACAAATCGGTGTCCTCGGAGTATAACCAAAAATCCGCATCCCAACCCCCGGATTCTTCAAACCAGGTCCGCGAAATCATGACTATCGACCCGGAAACCCAATCCGGTGAGGCGATCCGTTGACAGGTACAGGATCTTTGCCGCAAGGAGTGCCGGTTTAAAAACCGGTATAGGATACGGGTAAAACCCAGCAGGGTATAAAGGTTGGGGGTCAACTTAATTTTTAGTTCATTTCTGTCGTTTTGAAGACAACCCAGAAGTGCATATTCTGTTTTGTCCATCAGCAGGCTGTACATGGCTTCGATAGCCGCTGCATTGGGCAGGGTATCCGGATTCAGAAAAAGGAAACAATTTCTGGAAGTTGATCGGGCCCCCAGGTTGCATGCATCTGCAAACCCCCAATTTCCGGTGTTCTCTAAAAACTTAAAGCGTGGGTATAAATCAGAAAAACGGGACAATTGGCCATCTTGAGAACAATTGTCTATAACCACCACTTCAAAATCGATTTGTCCATTCAAAATATTTTTCAGGCAATCTAAGGTGACCGACAAGGAACTCCAGGCTTTATAATTAACAATGATGATAGACAAATCCATATTGATCAATAGAATACCTTTTTTAACTACAACCTGGTTTTAAGGAAGGGTAGTCAAAAATATCGAATAATAAACAGATGAAATCCAAACATTTGGACCCTGCCGAAAGCGGAATAAGCTGTCTGAAATTATTTATTTTTACCCATGAAGATCAGCGGATTTACCTTTCTTCGAAATGCAGAAAAACTTTATTACCCTTATGTTGAGTCTATACAATCTATCCTGGATTTAGTAGATGAATTTGTGGTGGTATTGGGTCAGGGTGATCCGGATGACCTTACGGGGTACAGGTTGGCTCAGATTACCTCTCCCAAACTTAAAATTTATCACAGTTTATGGGATCTTGAAAAATACCCAAACGGAGCAGAATACGGACATCAGACGGATCTGGCAAAAGAAAAGTGTTCAGGGGATTGGCTGTTTTACCTGCAGGGAGATGAATTAATACATGAAAAGGACCATCCCCTGATCAGACAAGCTTGTTCAACCTATTTAGACAATACCCGGGTAGAAGGGTTTGTTCTGGAATACCTGCATTTTTTTGGGGATTATGATCATTATTTTAAAGATCATTGCTGGTATAAAAGGGAGATCCGCGTGATTCGAAACCTCCCGGATATCCACTCCTGGAAGGATGCCCAGTCTTTCCGGATCATCCCTGATTTTAAAGGCAATGATTATTTCCGGATAAAAAATACTCGTAAACTTAACTGTATAGCCTTACCGGTTGATGTCTATCATTACGGATGGGTAAGGCCTCCCGGAATGATCGTTAAAAAAAATGAAGTGGTACTGCATAATTATACCGTGCCCATATTCCAAACCTATCATTCCCTGTTTGATTATGGCAGGATAGACCGTTGTTTGATTTTTCAGGGCGACCATCCTTCCCGGATGGCGGAATGGATACTTAAACACGACTGGAAAAATCTACTCCGTTATTCAGGTCCTGCAGCCCTCAACCGTTCATTGATGAAGCACGAAAAACTAAAATACAGGGTGCTGAGATTTATTGAAGAAAACCTGTTATTTGGGTATGTTTTGGGAGGGTTTAACAATTTTAAACAAATCGGGAAATTCAATCCACGCCATTGAAGCGGTATACCCCTTAAAAACTGACTTCCAGGGTTTTGATTTCCTCTTTTCTTTTGACCTCTACCGTTACTTTATCCCCCTTGTTGAAAGTACCGAGCGCCTCCATATATCCTTGAATATCTTTGATCTCTTTTGATCCCATTTTTAATATAATATCGCCAGCCTGCAAACCTGCCAGCGCAGCCGGACGGCCGTCGGTAACGCCATCTATCCTCAAACCCCCTGACTGATGAAGATAATCCGGCATGACACCCATGCTTACTTTAAAGGTAGAACTTCGCCGGCCAGATTCGTCTTTGGTCTTGATAAAGCCAAGCTTCCCCTTCTGGTCAAATTGTTCTATAGAATTAACAATAAGGGTGGAAATTTTTAAAATACCTTCATAATTCACCAGGTTTGCATCGTCGGTAGGTTTGTGGTAATCTTTATGTTGTCCAGTAAAAAAATGCAGGACGGGGATGTTTTTAAGATAAAATGAAGTGTGGTCTGAGGGACCCATACCCGATTCGGTAGCACTTATTTTGATCCCTTCCACGACGGCGTTATTCTCAAATCTTGACTTCCATAAGGGGGAAGTCCCTACCCCACTGATAGCCAATACATTTTCTTCGTTTAACCGACCTATCATATCAAGGTTGATCATATAATTAATCTTAGAGGGATTAAAAGCCAGGCTATCTTTCGTATAGGCATTTGACCCAAACAGTCCTTTTTCTTCTCCGGAAAATGCCATAAATAAATAGTTGTTGTGTCGTGTGTTCTGATTGGCCAACAGTTGTTGGGCAATGGCCAGCATTCCAGCAACCCCGGATGCATTATCATCAGCTCCATTGTGGATGGCTATTTCATTTGCTGCCAAAGATCCTGACCCGGGACCTCCCATACCCAAATGGTCGTAATGGGCTCCAATAACTATTGTAGCCGGAGCACCATTGTCCAAAAGAGCCAATACATTGTTTCCCGTTTTAGAGGGACCCTTAGATTTTTGGCTGGTGTCGTGGGGATTGGTGGTTTCATGAAAATTAAAAGGGTACAACCAACTGCCTTTCAGACCTGCCGGTTTTAAACCCAGGCTTTCAAACCTGGACTTGATATATTCTGCTGCCAGCTTTTCACCTTCAGAGGCCGTCTCCCTGCCTTGTAACATATCGGAGGATAAATAAACTACATCAATTTTAGCCTGGAGGAGGGGTTCAATTTTCTGGGATTGTAATGCCAGGAAACCTAAGAGAAATAAAGTTAACAAAGTATATCGTTTCATGCTGCAAAAATACATGTTTTGACAAACTATTCCCGTACCAGGACAAATGAAAAGAACCTCGGTTTGCTGTATCTATTTCTCCACTTTGAGTTTATATATTCGGCTGTTGTAACTCCCCCAGATCCCTAAGCCCCCTTCAATATTGGAATCAATGGTCGTATAGGAAGAAAACGGCCCCTGGTTTCCTTTGTTAAACTCCAACGTATTCCAAAAATTAAAATGGGCCTCGTCTATGCTGGACCACTTAATCGTGACGCTATCACCCGTATGAAACAATCCAAAATTGGACTGGTCAAAATCTTCTCCTGGAAAATTCGGTTTGATCAATCGAAATTCAAAATCTTTTCCATCAATCAATACATCGTCATTGACCGAACTAAAAGGCGTCATAAAAGCACTGCCATTGATGCTGCAGGAATAACGATAAAAGTTTTTCGTGCCGGGAGGATCCTTGATTTTTGTCATCAGTTGCAATAAGGTATCTACCGGTGTTCCGGGTGCATCCCGCCACCACAGCGAATCGAGGGGCACATATTCAGGAATTGTAGTTTGGGCATGCAGGGACTGGCCGCCGTGTTTTATATCCAGTTGGTAGGTTTTACCTTCCTTTGCTTTTAGGATTCCATTCAAATCGATATAGACGCAAAAATTTATTTTCAGGCTATCCAGATTTAATCCCAGCCGGTCAGCGGCCAGTTGTTTAACCTGCGGAGGAAGATCATTGAGGCACAATTCGGTCAGGTTGATTTTCTGTGCACCTTCGGAAACGGTTATTTCCGCATTGTGAACAAACAGGTTTTCCAGTTCATCGATAGGCAGGGTGCTGAAAAATGGCTTGGATTGAGTGAGGATCACATAGGCAGGTAACGCTTGTTCCCCCAGTTCCAGATAACCCTCAACGACATATTCGGGGTCCAGGTTGATATCTTTTGGAGTAAACTCAACTTCACAAGCACTTAAAGCCAATAAGAGCGTCAGCCAACCTAAAAACCATGTTTTTTGTAGCGTCCTGCCACGATCAATGTATTGAATAGGTGTGTTCATTATTTCCATTTAAAGTTCCACGTAATGGAGGGTATCATCGGGAACAATGAAACCTTATAGGCAGTCCCTTCAGCCTTGCCGGTTACCAGATCTGAATCCAGGTCGTAGTTGATAAAAAACGGATTTTTCCGATTGTACACATTGTATACTGAAAAAGTCCAACTGCTGGTGAATATTTTTTTGGATCCCGGACGGGCAGTATAAGTTGCTGCCAGGTCCATTCGATGATAATCCTGATAACGGGCACTGTTGCGGGGGCCATAGCGGGTCACCAGTTCCTGGTTAATAAAATAAACACTCCTCAACGGGGTAAAGGGTTTTCCGGTACCATATACAAAGGTGCCTCCTAATTCCCATTTTTTAGATGCCTTAAAGTTACTGACCAGTTCCAGGTCATGGGGTTTGTCAAAGGATGCGGGGAAACGACGGCCTTGTTCAATGTCTTTAAACCATCGCCAGCTGCGGGTAAATGTGTATCCAAACCAGCCGGTCAGGTTGCCTTTTGATTTCTGTATAAACAATTCGGTCCCGTAGGCTTGTCCCTTACCGAATACAAAAGCTTCTTCTATCTCTACGCTTTGATTGCTGGTATAGGTTTCCCGGTAGTCTATTTGATTGCGCATGTCTTTATAAAAACCTTCCACAGAGACATTCCATCCTCCCTCACGAAGTGATTTATACCAACCTAATGACCACTGGTATCCGCGTTGGGGTCTTACCATCAAGCTGCTGGGTACCCACACATCAGTCGGTAAGGTACTGGCGCTGTTGGTAACCAAATGAATAAACTGCTGATTTTGATTAAATCCGAGTTTAATCGATGTTTTCGGGTTAATGAGGAAGGTAGTAAACAACCTGGGCTCCACTCCGCTGAAGGTTTTGACTTTTTGCCATTTTTTATATGATTTATTTTCAAATTCAAAGGGTCCGATTTGGTCAAACCTGGCCCAGCGGGCGCCAAGATTGACAGTCCAGCGTGAGGATAATTTAATTTCATCCTGAAAATAGATGGCAGATTCGATCCCGTATTTTGGTTTATAATCGTTTGTAAAACTGACCTCTCCGCTTCGACCCTGAAGGATGTTCGGGGTGAACCGATGATGGATCGCATTGGCACCAAAACGGATAAAATGTCCAGGGGAGGGATAATAGTCCAGGTCCAATTTGAGCTGATAATCCCTTACCCCATTGTTTAACTGAAAGGAAAACAAATCCTGTTCACCTTTTAATTTAAAATCATATCCGTTGTACACCGCGGTGGTGTTCATAAATAATTTGTCGTTGATGATATGGTTCCATCGGAAGGTTGCCGTATTGTTTCCATAAGGCATATTGAGTTTAAAACCACGTTCGCTGGAATTATAACTCAGGATATCCCTGCCGAAATAACCGCTCAGGTAAATCCGGTCCTTATCTGAAAACTGATGATTGATCTTGGCATTGATGTCATAAAAATAATAGTTGGTACCTGCAAAATCTGATTTGGCGATAAACGGCTGGGCCAGATCCAGGACATAGGTGCGACGGCCGGACAGGATAAATGAACTTTTTTCACCCTGGATAGGTCCCTGAAGGGTAAGCCTGGAAGCAATCAGTCCAATTCCTCCTTCGGCAGCCAGATGTTTATCATTGCCTTCTTTCATTTGAATGTCCACGACACTGGACAATCGCCCACCGTAATAGGCAGGCATACCACCTTTTATCAGTGTGGTGTTTTTAATAGCATCGGAATTAAAAATGCTGAAAAATCCCAGGAGGTGACCGGAATTATAAACCGGGGCCCCATCCAAGAGTAATAAGTTTTGATCAGCGCCACCACCCCTGACATAAAAACCTGCACCTCCTTCGTCCGCACTCGATACCCCCGGTAATAGTTGCAGGGCTTTAAGTACATCAACTTCTCCTAATAAGGCAGGCAGTTTTTTAATACTTTCTGTGGCGAGGTCAATACGGCCAAGATTGGTACTCGTCACCTGGTCCAGGCTTTTGTTTTCTTCTACTACCAATTCGTCCAGTAAAACACCTCCATTCAATTGGATATTAATTTTTCGATTGGAAGTCAGGTTGATGTTTTCTACATGTTCTTGAAATCCTAAGTAGGAATACACGATTTTATATTCTCCGGCTGGCAGGGTGAGGGAATAAAATCCGAAGTCATTGGCACTGGCCCCCTGGCCTGGTTTGTTTAGAACATAAACATTGGCTCCAAGTAAGGTTTCACCATTAAGGGAATCTTTAATAAATCCACTGATGGTAAAGGTGGACTGCTGACCATAACATAATATTCCGGCGGCAAGCAAATAAACAATAAGGAGACCGCTCCGGTGTTCTATATTGTGCATAGGTTAATAACGTATGAACGCTTAAAAAGATCAGTTTATACAGGATAAAATTCTGATACCAGATGCATTGATTTTAGGCCATATCCGTATTGTTTTAGTAATCGAAGCACACCTTTTTGCCCTGGTAAATGCGCTGCCCCAATGGCAAAGAAAATGGAAGACGAGGCATCGGTCAGGATAGACCTGATCCTTTGGGCCATGATCAGATTGCGATCATATAAAATGATTTTTTTAGTTTTTCCCAACTGTTTATGCGTAAGGCGGTATAGAGTGGTCAGGTCATCCCTGAAATAAGCATCTTCGATCCGTAAAATCGATTTACAGGAACCGGATAAATTCAGGATCAATTTTTTCAATTGCCTTATCTGAAAAGTTAACGGTATACCGGCATATATTTTTTCTTGTTCCTCCACTGATTCGAGGCCTTTTACTTCAAGCCCCTGACCTTTAGCCAACATCCACAATTGAATATCCAACGCTTCCGTCATACGGGCAGACAACATTTTTTCGCCGATGAGGGTTGACAGCACCATCGGTGGCAGGTGTTGGGTATCATCCAAATCCAGCTTAAATCGCTGCCTTAATTGATGGCGGGATTTGGCATAAGACGGTGCACTCAGCAATTGCCTTAAACCTTCCCAGACGGACGGGGCTGTCTGGAAAGGTTTAGTCAACAATTGATCTATATCGGATTCGCCAAAATAACCGGTACATTCCCGAATGAAGGGAAACACTTGCGTTACTTTGTCAGTTGCAACAGATCCGGCACTGTGCATGGTGCCAAACAGGTAACCGGGAGCGGATTTCGAATCGACGATTATTTTCCAAAGTAAGCCCCTTTTCCTCATTCATACTGAAGTGGCAGGACCATAGATTCTTTAGCAGTAGAAAGGGTGACCATACTTTTTAGTCTTTCTATTTCTTCGATTTGGGAGAGTTTTTTAAACAGGATAGTCTCATAGCTCGGAATGTCTTTACAAACAATCTTAATCAAAGCATCTGCCTCCCCTGTAATAATATATACTTCGGTCACTTCATCAATCTTCCTGATTTTATCTAAAAACCGGTCCATGGTATCCGGGCTCTTCCAATTTAAAGACACCAGTACGAAAGTCTTGACTTGAAAACCCATCGCCTTCCAGTCTAATTTCGCATGGTAAGAGCCTATAATCCCTGCCTGTTCGAGTTTTTTTACCCGTTCCAGGGTCGGGGCAGGTGACAACCCGATCATTTTTGATAGATCCAGGTTGGTAATTTTGCTGTTTTCCTGCAGGATTTTAAGAATCCGGTAATCCAGCTTGTCTAATTTGTAATCAGTCATTGCAATAATGTTTAGTATATGGTAAAAGTTTGAAATTCATAATTATCCGTTTAAGGGAATACGCCCATATTGGCATAATCGCTTGCTATCTTATCTAAGGCACATATAAATGCTGCCGTCCTCAGATCAGAGATTTTATTGTTCTTATTTTTTATTTCCAGAATTTGATGCAACGAATTGACCATAGTTTCCTCGAGGCCTGAACGTACCAGGTCGATTTCATCTGCACCTTTTACGATCAGGTCCTTTTCGCGGTCGCCAATAAATTTCCCGGTGAGGTTTTCGACCAGGGATACCAATTTGCCATAGGTCTGCTGATCAAAACGTTTTTCAATCCGGCCAAAACGCATATGCGAAAGGTTTTTCAGCCATTCAAAATAGGAAACGGTAACTCCCCCGGCATTGAGATACATATCCGGAAGTATAGCCACTCCTTTTTTGAGCAGGATTTCTTCAGCTTCCGACGTGACCGGGCCATTAGCGGCTTCTCCGATTATCCTCGCCTTAATTTTTTTTGCATTGTATCTATCAATCTGGCTTTCCAGGGCAGCAGGTACTAAAATGTCACACTCCAGTTCCAAAGCAGCCATCCGGTCTACCAGCTTTTTTGACCCTTTAAAATTTAAGATGGTGCCGGTATTTTTACGATGCTGGATCAATTCAGCGACATTTATACCTTTAGGATTGTAAATAGCACCCTCATACTCCGAGACGGCAATGACCCTGACATCCCCTTCTTCCTGACAAATGGTCCCTGTATAACTACCTACATTGCCCAAACCCTGGATAATCATCGTCTTACCTGCGATGCCTTTGCTCAGTTTGAGGCGGCCCATCTCTACCGGGTCAAGGCAAAATTCCCTCAACCCATAATAAACGCCTCTTCCGGTGGCTTCTGTACGTCCCTGAATGCCGAATTGGCTCACTGGTTTGCCCGTAACACAGGCTATGGCATCCGGTTCCCCCCCCTTAAAGGTCATATAAGTATCATAGATCCAGGCCATTTCACGGCTACCTGTACCATAGTCCGGGGCCGGTACGTCAATTCCGGGGCCTATAAAATTCTTTTTGATCAATTCCAGGGTATATCGCCGGGTGATCCTTTCGACTTCTTCCGGTTTTAAGGTATGCGGGTTTACTTTTACCCCACCCTTGGCACCTCCGAACGGCACATCGACTATCGCACATTTATAAGTCATCAGGGCGGCCAGGGCCATTACTTCTTCCTGGTTGACCTCCATACTATATCGAATCCCTCCCTTGGTAGGCATCCGATGATGGCTATGCTGGACCCTATAAGCTTCAATTACCACGTATTCATCGCCAATGCGTGCAGGAAAGCTCATGTGATAAACGGAGTTGCAGGCTTTAATTTGGGCCAATAATCCTTTGGGAAAATTGCTATGCACTGCAGCTTTGTCAAAATTAAAATTGACGGATTCGTAAAAACTGATTTGTTTGTTCTTGCTCATTTGGATTTTATTTGGTCTTCTATAGATTTTACCCATTTCTCCAGCCGAAGGAGATAGACCAGCACTGCGATCCACACCACCAGGGCAACTAGGGCTACGGTATAAATTTTCCCGGTACTTCTCAAAAAGTCAACGTCCAACATCCAAATAACCGCACTCAGCTTTGATAATAAAATCATTTAAAGTAAAATTATAATTATTCAGTATATGTTATTGTAAATCAATTTAATGCGATACCTTAATTGCGCTATCCAAATTCCGCATATCATATAGGCAATTACGGCTGGATAAAAGACTATCCTCATGGTGTTGTCCAGGTCCTGGCTGCCTAAGGCGGGATTGCCTCCATTGCCCGGATGAAGGGAATCGTACCTTCTGGGGATGATAAAAATCAGAGGGATCAGCAGGACAAATGCAAACACATTATAGACCCCGGATACTCTTGCTTTTGCATCGGGGTCCTGTAAACTATTTCGTATGATAAAATAACCCCCATAGATAAGGAGGGAGATAGCGGCCATATTCTGTTTAACATCAAAGCTCCAAAAAGACCCCCAGGTAAATTTTGCCCAGATAGAACCTGTGACGGTGCCCAGAATCCCAAAAAGCACTCCAATCAGCACAAATGATTCAGCTTTCGCATCATCCTCGATCTGTTTTTTTTGCAAATACCGGATACTTTTTAAAACGGAGATAAAAAACAACAGGATCATGGCAAACCACAGTGGCACATGGAAATAGGTATTTCGTATGGTTTCCCCCAAAATATTTCTAAAGGGGAAATTAAAATTTGATTCCGCTCTCACAGCTAATTTATTGGTGGACCACTTTTGACTGGAAATGAGCGCTAAAGAATCAGGATATTTTACGGCAGCAAGATTAACCGCAGAGGGCAGTACCAGGGGACCATCCGGAGTATCCATAACCAGAGAGAGGTCCCCGTCATTTTTTGAGGTATCTGGAAATCCTGGAATAGTAAAAATCAAACTAGCATGCCTTTCATCCCGGACAATAATATTGTCCGCTTCGATGTGATAGTCACCTTGTTTTAACCAGGCCCGAATACTTTGACCTTCAGTGAATCTAGTATTGTAACCAACGATATCTAACTTATTGGTTTTTAGAGGATAAACAACATAAGGAGATAGTTCAGTTATGCCTTGACCCAGGGGAACCAAAAACCCCATTAGGATTACATAGGGCATTAGAAGTATAAAAATCCACTTCCACCAGGATAATTTGACCATATTTTGTTTTAGTCTCGCCACAATATAGGGAATAAAAATACGGTCAATGCAAAGGTAATCATGTTAATAGCCAGAATAGACAGTACATCTTTGAAATAATTGCTGTCCTGGATAAGTCTTAAAGAGACCAGGCACAACCTGCTTCCCGACATCAATACCGGAAAAAGCAAGGGTGTAGAGAGTATGGTCATCAAGACTGGCTGATCGCCGGTCTTGGCTGAGATCAGCGAAACAAAGGTCAGGATTAAGGAAATAGCAGACGTGCATAAAAACATGGTAATCAGAAACAAAGGCCAGTCCACTACGGGTATGTTAAAAAATAGACCCAAAAGAAGGATCGCCAGGGTATCTAACACCAATAATAAAATCAAATTGTATACAGCCTTTGAAAAATAAACGGATAATGGATGGGTCAGGGTATAAAAATACCAATGCCGGTGTTTGACATCCCTCGAAAAAGAGACAGTTATTGTATTGATTGCCAGGAATATAAGTACGAGCCACAACACACCCGACCAAATCATTCGATCTATACGTACCAAAGCGTAATAGAGGACCAAAATTATGGAAAACAAATAGAGGGCTATACTGGATATTGCTTGTTTATTACGCCATTCCGTTTTTACGTCCTTCAATAACAAACCGAGTATTTCCCTAACCATGAATTATAAAGAACAAAATTAACAGTATTTTATATGTCGGATGTCAAAATTTAAGAAAAAATGGCATCTTAGTTGTCTTATATATTATGGTTTAGATACATTTGTTTATATTTGTTTAACAATTGGTTGTCCTATGAAACAGTATTCACTTTCCAATTTCAGGATTTATTTTCTGGTAATTACCATTATTTATTTGGCATATTCCCCCCTGCTCGCATTCAATTACGTGAATGTAACCATCAAAAATGGAGAAGGGATGTACCAGTTATTCAGGAAATACAATATTCCGGCCAATTCCTGCAATATCGGCCAGTTTAAACAAATTAATAAAATATCAAATTTGAATCTCCTCCTGGTGGGGAAATCGTATCAACTCCCGATCGCTCTCGTTCCATTTAACGGAAAAAGCGTTACTTCTTCCGTAAAGGGGGTAAACAAAGAGGTTGTAGTCCGGATAATTAATTACAATAAATTTGCTTATTCCAGCAGGTTGCGAAAAGTGCCCTATATCCAAAGCAAATTTGTATGGGTAATTCATCATGAAATGGGATGCTCGAAATCCATCTCCACGTCGAATTCAAAACCTGCCGGGGTATTGGTCAAAACCAAAATTACATCTAAAGAAACATCAGGTAAATCCAACTACCCTGCTTCCGGAACTTCAGCAATCAAAGAAATCAATACCAAACCAGAACGCACCTCATTGGTCAACAAGGAGTCGGCAAGTGAAGTCGTTGAATCGAATTTATCGGCTGGCAATGTATCTGCTTCTGCAGGCCTTCGCACCCGCACTGTCCCGATATTCGGAAATGACTTTAAAGAAATCCGGATCCAGGATGAGGTATTAAAAAACAAAGTGTACTACCTGGTCAGCGGCCATGGAGGCCCCGATCCGGGAACCATCTACCGGGGTCAAAACATGATGCTTTGTGAAGACGAATATGCTTATGATGTTACGCTCCGCCTGGCCAGAAAATTAATGGAGCACAGCGCTACCGTCCACATGATTGTACAAGACCCTAATGACGGGATACGCAATGAAATGTATCTCCCTATAGATAAAGACGAAAAATGCATTACCGGCTATCCCCTGGTGTTGAACCAGCGCTTAAGATTGACCCAAACCACGGATGCTGTAAATGACCTCTACCGGATTCACAGAAAAAAAGGGGCTGCCGACCAGGACCAACTTGCTGTGCATATCCATGTGGACTCGCAACACAAAGACCTGCGAAAGGACGTTTATTTTTATTACCAGGAGGAAAATAAAACTTCAGAGGTGATCGCAAAACGTATACAAAAAACTTTAGACAGCAAATACAAAGACCTTGCAGGGAGGAGTTACAATGGTACGGTCTCGACCCGGAATCTGTTTGTCATGCGTAACACCATTCCTTCCACCATATTTATGGAACTCGGAAATATTCAGAATACACTGGACCATAAAAGGTTATTGATCTCATCGAACCGTCAGGCTTTAGCTGAATGGTTATTCGACGGCCTGACCGGTGAATAATACATTATTTAAGAATAAAGAGTGATTGGGATCAACTGATCAACAAATTACATCCCCGGATATCGCTGTGGTCCAATCTGCCCAGGACCTCAAATTGCCCGTCCGCATAGACTCTGCCCAGGTCTTCCGAAGCTATAAATGCACAGGAATCAATATTAGCCAGGTCGATGAGATTTAATACACCCTGCCGATTATTTTCTTCTAAACTCAACGGGTCATTGATTTTACGGGGTAACACCTTAAAAGTATGGCCCGGTTTGAACAGTCCATCCCGAATGGTATAGGCTTGGGATAATAGTTCTGTCATACCATATTCAGAGGCAATCCTGGCATGGACAAATCGTTGCTTTAATCCGGCATGCAGTTCCTGACGGGTAATTTCTTTTGATTTCCCTTTCATACCTCCCGTCTCGATCACCAAAGTACCAGGAGGACAATGGATGACCTCAGGCCATTGGTGCAGGGCAAAGCTCACTCCCCAGATTGCCTTTTTTTGAAAGTCTGATGCGATCAGGTTTTCTTTTAAGCCGGTCGGGTTAAGGTGAAAATATCCCCCTGAGCTTTCAGAAATAAAATGATCCACCATATAGATCAGTGAAGAAGCTTTATTCTGCGCATAATTGGGCAATACGGCAAGGTGACTAAACCCGGTCACCGAATCCGGCGAAAAGGCGTGATCAAAACAGGCCCTTGCAATAAAATAGTACCAGGCCGGATCGCGTATCCAATGATGACTCCTGATTTGCCCGGAAGTACCGCTGCTTTCAAAATGAAGTGTTGCAGCGAAATTACCGGTTTCAATCCGGTGCGATTTAAAAAATTGAATAGGTAAAAACGGAATATCGGTTAAATGATTAACGACTGGCTTTTTTCCATAAATTAAGTCTACATACTGTCTATAGACCGGATTAAACGCATATTGAAGGTGAAATAAATGGATGGCCAGATCGTCAAAGGAAAATCCACCCATCCGTATGGAAGACATGATTTTAAGCCTTTCCTGTTCCCATTGCATTACACAATGATCGTAAAATTGCAAATGCCAGCCATGCAAATCATTTAAAAATCATGGATATTTACAATCTCGAATGAAAGATTTAAAAATAATCCTGGGTTGTTTTATTTTATATACTATAGTGCAGTCGTGCATCATTGCCCCGGATTATCCCCTAATTCCCAATATTGAATACAAAGGGATCAATAAAAACATGGTCGATCAGGGCAGGGTCAGGGATGATTCCCTTCTGATTCAGATTTCTTTTACAGACGGGGACGGTGATATCGGCGACGCCCAAAACAAAGCCAATATTTTTTTAGTCGACGATCGCGATGGTAAAATGGTCACCTACAGCATGCCATTGATCCCGCAGAAAGGAGTGACAAATGGGGTTTCCGGTGTAATCACGATTCTCCACACTACCCTGTTTAATGTCTGCTGTTATTATCCCAATGCAGATCCTTGTTCAGTGCCCAATACACCGACCACAGATACCGTGACCTACAGTTTATATATTGAAGACAGGGCTGGCAATGTGAGCAATACGATCCAGTTGCAGCCTATCATCATCAATTGTAAATAATTTATCAGAGATCAATTGCCATATACCTTTTTAATGAATGGTCCTTCCATAAATCGATAGGGATCTATCTGGCTTTGAAATACAGGCCCTGACCATTGCTCCACCATTAGCATCCTGGCTATTTCGGCCATAGGTGCCGCTGTGGTGGCCTGAATGGCTTTTAATTTGACCTGCCCCCAGTTGATTTGATTGATCCAATACGATTTTTCGTTGAGCCAAAGCGTATTGTTTTTGTCCCTGCCCTCTACAGCGCTGTAAATCAAGACAAAATCCTCTTCAACCATGGGAATATTTTCCAGCATGATCCGTTGTAATTCTTCAATCTTATCTCTGTTTTTAGGTATGGTAGACGCCACTATTTTCACCCAATCATAATGGCCGGGAAACCGCAGGGTTTTATAATCCAGATCAACGACTTTTCCAATAAAATAATCGGGCAAATCAGCGGCACCGCCCGAGGTCAGGTCGGCTTCGAAGGGGATGGCATCGATGATAAGTTTTTCCCGGGACGACAACGCTGGTACTTGTGCTTTTTGTCCATTTCGGATGACAATACAATCTTCCAGGTATTCTGTGGCTACACCTACAGGACTCCAGGTAAATCCATAAAAATGCGGGTCTTTACAGTTGAGTGGCAGGGCCCCGACGCGCATGATGATCTGGTCTGCTTTTTCTACCGGGTGTTCCTTAAATAAGTCCAGGTAAAGCCGGTGTGCCAATATATTGATAAATCCGGGAGCTAAGCCTGTTTGTAGTACAAAGGCACTGTCGGCATTTTCGGCCAATTCGACGATCTCGTTGGTTTCCTTTACATATTCTGTTAGATTGACATAATGCAGATGGAATTTTTTGGCCATCCTGGCAATACGGGGAGCCTGGGTCCCGGGAAGGCAGTCCAGGACAATTTGGCTGTTTTTAAGAATAAAGTCCATTTCAATATCACTGCCCTCCGCAGGCATGATAAAAGGAATGAGTGCGGTTACATCTGGTAATCCTGACTTAATCCACCGGATTGCACTCTCACAGGCATTTACATTGTGGTCACCGATATAAAGGGTCAGGGTATCCCCATAATGGTCTTTGAGCATCAAGGCTACCGCCCTTCCAATACCGCCAGCTCCGACAACTACAATTTGATGGGGTTGACTCATGAAGAATTAGTAAAAATAAAAACAAATCTAATAAATATAGCCATGGATTGACTGGCGAAAACTAAATTTACCAGCTTTTCAATTAAGCTTTCATATCATGCTTCAAAACGACCTCTTAAGTCTCAAAAATCGATTAGAAGGTGATTTGTATTGGGATGAGATGTATAAAGCAATTTATGCCACAGATGCCTCTATTTACCGAAAATTACCCCTGGCCATAGCCCATCCCAAAACAACGGAGGACATTAAAAAGCTGATTGTATTTGCCAAAACGAATAAAACGAGCATTATACCCAGGACAGCAGGGACCTCGCTGGCCGGGCAATGTGTCGGAGAAGGGATCATTCTGGATGTTTCAGTTTACCTCAATCAAATCATTGAGATCAATCCTGAAGAAAAATGGGTATGGGTTCAACCTGGCATGGTCAGGGATAAACTTAATCAGATATTGGCCCCATTCCAGTTGTTTTTTCCTCCGGAAACCGCCACAGCAAATCGCGCTATGATCGGCGGCATGGTTGGAAATAATTCCTGTGGAGCCAATTCCATTGTATACGGGACAACCCGCGATTATGTGCTGGAGCTGAATTGTATCCTCAGCGATGGCAGTGAAGTGAATATTCAAGCCAACGCCAGCCTCCCTCTATCTGAAGGGCCAAACGCTCTTTTCAACGAGATTCAGGACCAACTCTTTAAAGAACTGCAAGATCCCGATAAGGCTGAAGAAATCAGGAGTCAGTTTCCCAACCCCATCATCCACCGGCGCAATACCGGCTATGCCGTGGACCTGGTATTAAAAGGAATGGGACAAAATCAACTGGACCTGACTAAGCTGCTATGTGGTTCCGAGGGCACGCTGGCCGTTATGACGGCGATTAAATTAAAGTTAGTCGACCCCCCTCCGCCGGTGAGCATCATGGTCATACCCCATTTTCACAACATTCACGATTGTATGACTGCTGTGGTTGCGGTGATGAAGCACCAACCGTTTGCCTGTGAACTCATGGACCGGATCATCCTGAAATGTACCGAAGGTCATCAGGTTTACAAAGACTACAAATTTTTTGTGGACGGTGATCCTGAAGCATTATTGATGGTAGAATTCCGCGGATATTCTCAGGAGGAAGTCGAAAATAAATCCCGGTATTTATTGGAAGACCTCCGGCATCAAAACCTTGGATATAGTTCTACCCTGGTCAGATCACCGGAGACTAAAAAGGTTTGGGACCTTCGGCGTGCCGGGTTGGGATTATTAGCTAATATGGAAGGTAAAAAAAGGGCCATCGAATGTATTGAAGACACGGCGGTGGCCCTCGAAGATCTGCCTGCATATATTCATGAATTCGCAACGATGATGCAATCCTACGGTCAACAGCCTATGTATTATGCCCATGCGGGTGCAGGAGAAATCCATTTGCGGCCGGTTTTGGATATGCATGATGCCGCAGATCGGAAACAATTCAGGTCTATTTGCCTGGACAGCGCAAAGTTGGTTAAAAAATTTGGAGGATCATTGAGCGGTGAACATGGGGATGGTCGGCTGAGGGCCGAATTTATTCCATTAGTTCTGGGTCAGAAAAATTATGAATTATTTGTACGAATAAAAGAAACCTGGGACCCTCATTATATTTTTAATCCCGGTAAAATAGTCCATGCCCCCGCTATTGATGAAGATCTGCGATACGATCATGAAATTTCAGATCAGGTCATTGAAACGGCTTTTGACTTTAGCCAGGTAAACGGTTATTTCCAGGCAGCAGCCAGGTGCTCGGGTTCAGGGGATTGCAGGAAACAAGCCTCTATGGGAGGTACCATGTGTCCCAGTTTTATGGCCACCCAAAATGAAAAAGATACGACCAGGGCGCGAGCCAATGCATTGAAGGAGTTTTACAGCAATCCCTCACTCTCCGGCATCCAGGATATGGAATCCGTAAAAGAAATCCTCGATTTGTGTTTGTCCTGCAAAGGCTGCCACAATGAATGCCCTTCCAATGTCGATATGACCATTTTAAAGTCAGAGTTCTCCCATCAGTACCGTTTGAAAAACGGGTTGCCCCTGCGCAGCAGATTATTTGGAGAAATCGATAGGATCAACGCAGCAGGATCGTATTGGCCTGGGCTGAGTAATTGGATACAAAACCGGGCCAGCGTTAAAAAATGGATTGGTATACATCCCAAACGGTCATTGCCAGACCTCAGCGCATTTAGTTTAAAATCCTGGACAAAAAAGTTTAAACCCATAGGTCAGGGTAAAAAACAACCGGTAGTATTCTTTATTGATGAGTTTACGAATCATTATGATGTGGATACCGGTATTAAAGCCATCAAATTGCTCGACCAATTAGGTTATCCTTTGAAATTTGCGGATCATAAGTCCAGCGGCAGGGCGCAACTTTCCAAGGGGATGTTACCGGAAGCAAAAACATTAGCTGCTTTTAATGTAAATAAACTTTTCCCATTGGTCCCTGAATACCAAATTGTGGGGCTCGAACCATCGGCGATTTTTACCTTCAGGGATGAATATCCCAAACTATTGAGGGCTGAAGACAAAAAACGCGCTATTGAACTCGCTAAGCATTGTTTTTCTATTGAAGAATTTTTATATCAGGAAATCAATAAAGGGCAAATTCAGCATAATGCATTTGACCTTACCCAAAGAAACCTCCTGATCCATGGCCATTGTCATCAAAAAGCCCTGTCCAAAGTAGATTATATCAGTTTCCTGCTCGGTTATCCTGCTGGGCATTCGGTATCGGTGATCCCATCGGGGTGTTGTGGCATGGCTGGTAGTTTTGGTTATGAAACGGAACACTTTGACCTATCGATGAAAATCGGTGAACTTGTTTTGTTTCCAGCGGTAAGACAGGCATCGACTGAAACCAGGATCGTTGCTTCGGGCACGAGTTGCCGACACCAGATCAAAGATGGTACCGGGAAACAAGCCGTTCATCCGGTAGTTATATTGTGGGAAGCGCTGCAGAATAAATTATAAATCGGAGGCGGTGCCTTTTTGTTCCAGGTCTTTTTTAAGGCTTTGTTTAAATTCTTCTATCGAATCAAATTCTTTTCGCCAACTTAAACCTCCGCCTATACGGTCTTTGAGCTGTCCCTGGTTGATGTCATCTTTTTTGGCATAAGCCCGGATTTTTAACCGCCTGTCTTTGGTCAGTGCATACTCCACTTCAAAATGAGGGGTGATCAATCGGTTAAATATGGCCGAGTTGACAAAATTGGCCCCCACCCCTACGCTCAGCCGGTCTTCAAAAAAGCGCGGCCCCAGATTGATATTCACCTCATCAAAAACCGAAAGGTTATTAATATCGATTGCATTATTGTTGTTGTAATAATTCACATCGAAATCAAATCCTGAAATCACCTCGTTGTTGGCAACCAATTCTTTGAGTGCATTTTCAACCAGAATAGATAATTGATTGGAAACAAACTGCGAAAGGTTGTTGATAGTAGATCCGATAACTCCGCTGGAAGCTACCAATTGGTTGGGTGGCAGAAAACTACCCCAGACCATCAATCCCAGCACCTGTTGATTGAGGGCATTTTGATCCGACTTGAGCAGGTTGAGTTTATTGTCGACTATGCTTCGCAGATTGCCCGTTAGATTAGGAATCTCCAGGTTAAAGCTGATCTCCGGTTGAAAAAGTTTACCGTATAAGTGCATGCTCAGGTCTACTGCAGATTGGGTCCTGAGTTCGCTATTATCCAATGCATTTTCATATTCAGGAAGGAGATTGATAAGGCTTGACGTGAGCCCTTTATAATCAGCTTCCAGGTCAATGTCTGCCGTCAGTGGATCCCCGTTCCATCGAATCGTACCTCCCTGGCGTATTACGAATGGTTTATTGACTACACCCAGTAAGGTGAAGAGGTATTCTCCTCGTTCCACCTCATAATTTCCAAACATCGAGATACCACCGGTGCGGTCAAACCTCATCTGCAGGTCACCACTGCCTCTGCCTTTGAGGATATCGCCCCGTTTTTCATCAAAAATGAGCCACACTTCGGAGTCATTATTGATCCTCAGGTCAATGTCTACATTTATCCCTTTGGCAGCCAATATTCTTGGCCCTTTCCGGGTCCCTGGAGCGGATTCCACCCTGGGACGGAATTTGACCAGGCGGTCTGAAGTGATCTCCGTAGACTGACTGACCGGAATATATAATATCGTTGGCCTGGTCGTGCTACCCTGCACGTCAATATCAATACGGTTAAAAGGACCGGTAAACCGGGCGTTGATGTTGCCGATTGCCGTGCCATAATAATCGGGGTTTTGCTCCTTCGTGGTCTTCAGGATTAAAAATCGATTTGAACTGATACCGGCATTAAGACTAAAATTTTTAAACCTGCCGTGTACGATCCCACCCTGGATAGTGCCGGTATTTCCCAATTCATCCTTTAAGGTGACACCGGTCGCATCAATCATCGTGTTATTGAGCGTGATGGGTTGATTGCCGATGAGGTAATTCGTCCCCAGGTAATTAATTTTTAATGACCCGTCTTTGATGTTGAGTTTGCCGTTGAAGTTTGGTTTACCGTCGATCTTCTGAATGTCAAAACTGCCGGATAAACTCCCTTGCGTATTATCTATTATATCATCGATGAGGTATTCAAACAATTTTAAATAATAATCCTTGAATATAATTTTAAAGTTATAATTGTTTTTTACCCCGTTGGAAAAATTGCCGTTGAGATCATAATATCCTTCCGCAAGCAATTGCCTGGCTCCGTCCAGCATGGACACACTAAGTTGTATGGGTTGTTTCAGGTTGGAATTAAAAGCATTGATATCCAACAAGCCAAAATGGGTATCATTAATATATAAAGAATCGATCTGTCCGGACACCCGGATACCGGTCAATGAAAATATATCGGACACGGATGCGGTCAGGTCAAGTTTGCCTTTTAAACCCCATTGGGCAAGGGGATTGATTTTATTTATCCAGTCAATATCAAAATTCGAAGCTTTGACACTCAATCCTTTGTTGTTGATGCTGGCAAATTCAATCATTTCATCTTCATGTTCAAATCGAAGGTTGCGGGTATTAATAAATCCTTTGCGGTAATTAATCTCATTGTTTTCCAGGATCTTCCAGCTTTTATCTAAAAAAGAAAGATTTGACGGAGTCAGCTTAAAATTCCAGGTGGAATCAATCAATTTGACGACCCCGTTCAGTGAAACATTATTTACATATTTGGATACTTCCGGTGTCTTGATGGTAAAGTTCATTGAATTGTAGGACAGATCAGCCGTCAGGACGAGTTGTGGGATATGAAAACCACCTTTGCTCGTCGAGTCGATGTAGGAAGTCGTGTAAGCCACAGGGCCCTTGGCTTCCAGCCGGCCTACCGCGTTGTATACTTTAAAGTCTTTCCACTCGAAATGAGGTATGTTCCAATTGGCCAGGAAATAATTCTGACGTGAACCCACTGCTCCCTGGATATTGAAGGGTTTGTCCGCTGCGATGTGCTGTTTGGTGAGTGTACTGATAGCTTTCACCTCAATTACGGTCAAATCAAAATTGTATTTTTGATTGGGCAAGGAATCCGGCGCACCCCGGGTGAGTTCTTTGATGTTGAGCGTCCGGGTGATTTCAGGATATTGAGCGGTCAATTGTTTTCTTAACGAGGGCCAGATTTTTAAGATGGAATATTCGCCCTCGAGGCTTAGGTTTAACCAATCAGAAGTAATGGCGATTTTTTGTTGTCCATCCGGTAACTGTTGTGCCCTGAGGTTCAATTCCCTCAATAATACCGGAGAGGAATCCGTTTCAATCATGGCATTTTTGATCTGAATGGTTCCATTCATATCATCGAGATTGTTGCCTTGCATGGAGATATCCGTACTTCCTGAAACGATTAATGGAGATTTTGATAAGTTTATTTTGTAAAAATCGAGCTGGTTGATATCTGCAATAAAATCATAGGCAGGAATGGGAGTGGTAAAATCAATTTTACCGATGAAGGCAAGATCTACATTCTCGTCCCGTACAATCAAGCGGCCATCTAATAGTTTTTGATTCAACGTCCCGTCAAACTGGGTATTGGTGTATGTATATTTCCTGTATTCAATATTTTTTATCACCGCATGAAGGGTGGCAGAGGCCGTCGCGGCCGTCAGGCCTTCACCGTTGGTAATAGTTGCGTTCAGGCTGGTTACTCCGAGTTGTGGATCTTCCGACCACTTGCCCAGGTCAAAATTATTCAATTCAATTTCACCGGAATACCTGGCCAGGGCAGTACCTTTTCTGCTGTTTAACCTCATGTCAAGTTTGGACTGACCCAGCTCCGTTTTTAATACGCCATAAGCGACAAAGTCTTCCAGGAACCCATCGAAATTTCCGGTAAAATTCAGTCGTCCGAGTTTATCGAAATTTTGAAATTTGGTGCTCCGCCCGAGGAATTGTTTTATGCTTTGCACTTGCGTTTGAAGCATCTTAATCCGGACCGATAAAAAGGTTTCTCCCGGAATACTGATATTGCTGATATCAAAATCACTGCTCATAGTCAGCTCATTGCCTATTCTGATTTGGGTCTGTGATCCTTTCAAATCATTGATTGTACCTGAAAATCGTCCGCTGAACTCCAGATCGGATTTGGAATGATTCATTAAAAAATCATTTTGTTTCATTCCCGGCATCCAGGCCAATAATTCAGCCAACCGGATTTGCACTTCATCGAGGTCCAGGTTTAGTTCGACCTTGTTGGTAAAATCATCAAAAGCTGCGAATGAATAAAAGTGGAGTTGCAGGCTGTCTGTGATCTCACTGTCTCTTGTCAGTAAACGGGTTCCGTTCAGTTGAATGGTATGATCATTAATCAATGCCTGCTTTACTTTTAAAGATTGAATACCCATCAGGTTTTTATCCTGTGCCTTCAGGTTTTCAATAGAAAACCGGAGCTGGCCTTTATTCCAGGTTACACTATCCAGCGAAACTTGTATGGTGTTCAGGTGATTAAATACCTGCCCCCAAATGGAACTCTCCGGTTTAACCCCGCGCTTATCATATTGCCCTTCGGAAATTTCCAGTTTTTTGATAAACAGTTGACTCAGGGTATCCTTTATCCAGCGAAAAGAGGATTTGGTAACGGAAGGGGTGATAGCATGGATTTGTACAGACGGTTTTACCAATATCAACTCATTAATGTTCAGTATTTTGTTAGCCAGGTCAATTTTATCAATATTCAATAAGCCATGTTCCAGGTAATAATTACTGACAGTAGATGGAGTGGATTGGGTCCAATGGATACGGACCAGGTCCACGGTTTTAAGATCAAATTTGACTTTATTGTTTCTGGATGGACCTGAGCCAAGGTACCAGGGGTTTTCCGGCAGGGTAAATAAATTGGTTACTTCGGGAACAGACTCATTGACAACGGTATCCATTGCATTCCTTGATGCAGCTAAATTTAATTTCTGCAGCGCATCGCTTAAGGTACTGGTCGAATCACCGGGATAAACCGTATTCTTGAACCTTACTTTTTCAAGTTGAATCCCGTTAAACCGAATATCTTTTTGAATAATGGAATTAAAATCCATATTGAGGTTCACCACCAGGTCACCGATATAAATCAAGGTATCCTTTCTGGAATCCTCAATTAATAAACCACGTAAGCTGAATTGATTGATCCACTTTAACCGCAGGTTTTTAATTTCAACTTTCTGGCCCAATTGGCTTTCCAGGTAGTTTTTAGTTTCTTTCTGGATATAATTTTGAACTGCAGGGGTCTGGATAATGATAGCCAATCCTGCAAAAACCACCATCATTAGGATAACCAGTATGATCAGGCTTCGGAGGATAATTCCTCCCGTACCGGATGGTGATTTTTCTGGAAACAATGGATTCATCCTTCAACTAATAACGGTAGATCTTGCATAATAATTTCTGATTTTCAAGCTATTAACCTGAACTTAACCCCTGATCATGGTTTGTATATTTTGCCTTCTTTCATCACAAAAGAAACCTTTTGCATTGCCTTAAAATCGACCATTGGATCACCAGACACTGCCACGATATCAGCAATTTTGCCTGGTTCCAGCGAGCCCAGTTTATCATACATACCCAGCACTTTGGCATTCGTGATAGTCGCCGATTTAATACAATCCATTGGGCTCATCCCAAGTTCGTTCATATATTGAAATTCCAACCCATTTTTTCCGTGTGGAAACACCCCTGCATCGGTGCCAAACGCTATCCGGGCTCCTTTTTTTACTAATTGGCTGAATACAGATCGAATCTTTTGGCCGGTCTCCATCGCCTTTAATCTGACAATTTCAGGAAAAAATCCGGGTACTTTGGCAGAATCGGAAACCGACATCCCTGCGGTCAGAGTTGGTACAAAATAGGTCCCTTTTTCAACCAATAAGTCCATGGTGCTTTCCGTCATTTGTGACCCGTGTTCTATTGTGGTCACACCGGCCAGGATAGCTCTCCGAATCCCTTCATCTCCATGGGCATGGGCAGCAACAGTTACCCCATAATCCGCAGCAGTTTGGACGATTGCTTCCAGCTCTTCCAGGGAAAACTGCGGCCTGCTGCCATCCCGCGTTAGGCTGGTAACTCCTCCGGTTGCCGTTACCTTGATTACATCAGCTCCGTCTTTTAACATTTGCCGGACCGCTTTCCGGCATTCATCAACGCCATCTGCTACTCCAACCTCCGGGCCGGGATAGGCATAAAGCCCTTTCTTAGCTCCCGAGGTATAATCTCCATGTCCTCCAGTACTTGCAATGGCCTTGATGGCCGTATAGATCCTGGGCCCTGTTGCCAATCCATTGTTAATTGCATTTTTATAAGCGTTGTTCACTCCGGTCCCTCCCAGTTCCCTTACCGTGGTAAACCCAGCAGCCAATGTCCTTGATCCGAAAGTCGAAGCCATATAGGCCACATCGGCATCTTGCAGGGTAAACCGGTTGATATAAGACCCCCTTTCAATTACGGACTCAATATGAACATGCATATCGATCCACCCGGGCATGACGGTTTGGTTTTTAAGATCGACAGCCTGTATACCGACAGGTGCAGTCACGTATCCTGGTTTAATTTCCAGGATGAGGTTTTTTTCAATGATGAGGGTCACCTGTTCTTCAACTCTGGAGTCCTTTACGTTTACCAGTTTCCCGCAATGCAGATACTGAATTTGTGCGGCAACAGTCATGCTGTTAAATACCGTAAGAAATGCCAGGATACCAGGGAGTATATTTATTATTTTCATTTTTGGTACTTCGTTTTATTGGGTAATCGGTTGTTGTAATTTTTTCCACAAACAAATAGTCTGTCTGGCCGCCTTAACATCGTGAACCCGCAGGATTGCAGCGCCCTGGTTTAGGGCTTGCATGTGGAGTGCCGTGGTCCCGTTCAGTGCCTCTTCCGGGGCAATTCCTAAAGTCTTCCAAATCAGCGATTTTCGGGATAAACCGATTAAAATGGGAAATTCCAGCAACTTGAACAAGTGAAGGTGTCGGAGCAGATAAAAATTTTGCTCGATGTTTTTAGCAAATCCAATTCCCGGATCCAGAATGATATCCTTTACTCCGGCTTGAATTATTGTTGGCACCCGCTGAATATAAAAATCCAGGATTTCCGCAATAAGGTCATCATATTGATTCAGGGTTGCCATATTGCGAGGATCACCTTTCATATGCATGAGTACATAAGGTAAATGGTGTTGTGCTGCAAAAGCCCAGATCTCTTCATTTTCTTTCCCTGCTGATATATCATTGATCAGGTGAATGCCAAAGGGTAACAAAGCTTCTAACACTCTAAACCGGAAAGTATCTATTGATAATAAAACGTTTGGAAATTTAGACCGAATGATGCTGCAAGCCATCAGCATTCGGTCCATTTCAACTTCGACAGGCAATAAATGAGCGCCAGGACGGGACGACATAGCCCCCAGATCAAGGATATCAGCACCTTCGGAGACCATCAGGGCTGCTTTTTCAATTATTCCATTTTCATCCATTGCCCTGGACTCACTATAAAATGAATCCGCAGTGATATTGAGTACACCCATTACTACCGGATCCTTTATGGATAAGGCCTTGCCATTGCAGTTTAAGGTTGTAGGGGCAGGGAATGGCGGAGAAAACATAATGTTGCTAAGGTCGTCAAAATATTCACAGTGAGGCAAATAAGCGAATAAAAGCGATATGTTAAAGTGTTTGGATTAATCAGATTTTGGCATAATTTTAGCGTCATTGGGATATCAGCTATAGCAATATAGTATCCCAAACGAATTAATTTATTAACCAAAAACTTGTTTGACTGTGAGGATAAGCCATCGTCAGGATAAGAACCATTTTGTCGCCCCCACTCCCCGATTCAGTATATTTTTATTTTGCAGTTTTTTATTATTCAGTTCATTTTTTTTATTTCCGATTCCATTTGGTCCACCGATACAGGTAGAAAATAAACCTTCCACATGTATAGAACCCATCATGAAATTTGGATTCGATGGGACCATTTTTCATATCGAAGAAGGAAAAATCCTCAAGTCGGATATATTGGGAAAAATCCTGACCAACTGCGGCATTTCCAATGACGCTATCTATAAGCTTTCAGAACATGCTAAAAATGTATTTTCGGTCAATAAACTTCAGGCAGGTAAAAAATTTGCCCTGGTTTCCAACAAACCCTGCACCAAACCGGATTACTTTATATATGAACCGAATACCTGGTCTTATGTAGTATATAGCCTGGGGTCGCAACCTGAATCTAAGATAGTGCAACGGCCTTTTGAAACCAAACTTGAGTTCACCGAAGGCCATATAGAAAGTTCGTTGTGGGAAGCGATGGCGGATAAGGGGGCAACCCTTCCATTGATTTCACTGATGGAAAATGCCCTGGGCAGCCAGGTCGACTTTTATCACGTGCAACAAGGAGATTCATTCCGGTTGATTTATGAATCTAAATCAATAGATGGACAGGTGGTGGATGTTGGCAAACTAAAGGGTGCCTACTTTAAGAATGAGAACAAAGAACATTATGCCATTTATTATGAAACGCAAAAACACCACGGTTTTTTTGATTTAAATGGAGCACCGACTAAAAAGTCCTTTTTAAAATCACCGGTCGAGATCGGCTATATTTCTTCCCGCTTTAATATGAACCGGCTGCATCCGATTTTAAAATATCGAAGACCGCATCTCGGTACGGATTATGCTGCCCGACATGGATCCCCTATACGTGCCGTAGCTAATGGCACCGTATTGGAAGCCCAGCGAAAAGGAGGCAATGGGATTTATGTAAAAATCCGACATGATAAAATGTATGAAACCCAATATCTCCATATGTCGAGACTGGGAGCTGGCATCCGGTCTGGCTCCAGAGTTACTCAGGGTCAAACCATAGGTTATGTAGGAATGACAGGATTAGCGACTGGTCCTCACGTTTGTTTTAGGTTTTGGAAGAATGGTCGCCAGGTTAATCACCTCAAAGAGAACTTTCCGGATCCGGATCCCATGCCCAAGGCTGATTTGCCGGCGTATTTCCAGGTCAGGGACAAACTTTTGGAGCAACTCAAATCCGGCCGCTTCAATGAACTAAATACCCCATCTCCAGTGCTTGATTCTTTATTGCCCGGAAAACTCATTACCTCCTAAAGGGAAATCAACGCTGTCAATCTGCCATCGGTAAATTTGACTTTTTATTCAACGTAAAGCTGAACGTAGTGCCTTTTCCCGGAGTGCTGCGAACCTTAATTTGTTGTCCGTGAGCTTCCACGATATGTTTGACTATGGACAATCCAAGACCACTTCCTCCGGCTTGCCGGGACCGGTTTTTATCTACTCGGTAAAATCGATCAAAAATATGCCTGAGGTGCCTGGATTCTATGCCGGGCCCATTATCCTCAATCTCGACTAAAATGAGGTCTTGCAAATCATGAAAGCTGATGTGTGTATGACCTCCGGTATTGCCGTATTTTATGGAATTTTCCAGCAAGTTGATAAACACCTGGCGCAGATAATCGGGATCCGCTTTGACCCATACATCCACATCATCTTCAGTGATGAGCTGGATATTTATTTTTCTTTCTACAGCTTTCAGATCCAATTCATGGATCATCGTTTTGACAAAAGACTGAAGCTCTATATCCTCCCATTCCAGGCTGAGTTGATTGGATTCCAACTTGTAAATGGAATCCAGGTCTTCTATGATGCGGATCAGTCGTTCAATATTCTCAGCGGTTCGTTGCAGGTACAATAAATTGACTTTGGGGTCATCGGATGCTCCATCCAGTAACGTGTGCACATAACCCTGAATGTTAAATATGGGTGTACGGAGTTCATGGGCTACATTACCGACATAATCCTGACGGTATCGCTCCAGATGCCTGAGGGTATTCATTTCCTGGTTTTGGGATGACATAAATTGGGAGACCTCTTTTTCAACCTGCTGCATCAATGGTTTATCCGGGTCCAGTTTATTTTCTATTTCGTCCTGATTCGCCGGTTGATTGATCATCTTATAAATATGCCTGACCTTATTGCCTAAATACCAGTTGATTATGAAGCGTGTAAACCAGTAGGTTATGAGCCCGGTGGTGCAGGCAGTGACGATGTGCAGGATATTTTTTTGTTCACTGTACAGGATGTTTGAAAACAGCCAGGAATTGAAATAAAAAGCAACAAATACAACGGCACCGGCCAGCAAGGCCAGTTTCCGGGGAGTGATATTGGTCATTTAAATTAAAACACAAATTTATAGCCAACTCCCTTAATGGTTTGCACATATTTATCTCCTATTTTTTCCCTCAGTTTTCGGATGTGCACATCGATGGTTCGGTCCCCGACGATCACTTCCCTTCCCCAGATCTTGCTGAGTATTTCGTCCCTCCCAAAAACCTTACCCGGTTTGGAAGCCAGCAGATAAAGGATTTCAAATTCTTTTTTAGGAAGGTCCAGGGTTTTTTCATGGAGGGTAATCTGGAAACTGACAGGATCGATGACCAGGTCTTTAAATTTCAGGGATTCGGAAACATTGATGTCCGTGCGGCGCAATAAGGCTTTGATTCGGCTCAGAAACACCGAAGGTTTTAAGGGTTTGGTGATATAGTCATCTGCGCCTACGTTCAACGATTCGATTTGAACCTGGTCCTCCTGGCGGGCAGTCAACATGGCAATCAATACGCCGTTAAACTCAGGCCTGGACCGGATCTCTTTGCAGAGTTCAATACCCGACATACCTGGCATCATAATGTCCAGGATAATAATATGAGGTGAAAAAGAGGTTGCTCGTTTGAGCCCCTCAATCCCATCCTCGGCAACTTCTACTTTAAATCCGTTCTTGGTCAGGTTATAAGACAAAAATTCCCTTATATCCGCCTCGTCATCCACAATCAATACCCTCGCTTTGGTATCCATATTGTTACATTTGGAGTAAATTAAAGGCTATTCGATTGATCGAAGCCTATAATGGGTATTAAATTAATATTAAGAATTGAAAAAGCCGTGATTTATTCCACTCCCCTGCTGACAGAATCTTCCAGCTGATCCAGTTTTTTATTCATTTCTTTGGTGATCTCCAGCATAAGTTCGGGATTGGTTTCCAGGGGCATCAGACTTTCTTTAAGGGCAGAAATAGCTTTAAATCCGTATATCTCACAGATGCGCAATTGTAAAGCCTGTCTCAGACTGTCCTTATTTCGAAGCTGTGAATTAAGAATGATCGTTTCCGCAACCTGAAGATCCAGGATAATATCCCTGTACTGATCTTTATTGAGTATAATCCGCTGGTTGTCGCAACCTATCCAGCTTATCAGCAACAGGCCTGTTAAGCAGAAACATAGCTTAATCTTCACCTTCGTCCGGGATAAATTGTTTGGGGTAAATAAAATGTTTTAAGCCCGTGTGGTCCGGTTGTATATCCGCCCAGTGATCAATGGGCAACTGAATCACCAGTATACCACAGGTAGGCACATGGATCCGGTCTTCAGAAAATAAAGCCGCCAGGTAATTCATGGTAGGATTGTGTCCAAACAAAAAGATCGAATTCAATGTATCCGGCACCTTCCGGATAATTTCAAAAATACATTGTTCGTCCCCCCCATAAATCGTGGGTTCCAGCAGGACTTCTTGTTTTTTTATGTCAAACTGTTTGCGAAAATATTTAGCAGTCTGCCTGGCCCGTTTAGCTGTAGAGCTGATGATGAGGTCCGGAGTGTATCCTTTGTCGGCCATGATTTGGGCCATTACCGGAGCGGTGGTCTTGCCCCGGATATTTAAGGGGCGGTCGATATCCGCCAGACCCGCCTGATCCCAGCTGGATTTGGCATGTCTTATAAAACAGACCGTCTTCATACGTTATGGGTATATGTTGGCGAATTCACGTTGGCAGGAATGAAGTTAATATAATAATGATAACAACAGGCAATGATTTTATTTCAATACCAGGCACGCAGCACAATATTAATAAGCATTTCCAATTTTGATGAAATAAAAATTCAGGCTATTGGAATATTCAACGGATGAGGATTTCCTCAAAATAATTTTCCCCGATTTTCTGATTGATCAATTGTAACAGTTGTTCCCGTCCAAGGTTCATCTCGTATTTTATTGGCCCTGACTTCATGTGGATGTACAATTTGCGGTTACTGACAAAAATTTTATCCGTGTTTTTTGCAATCAGTTTTCCCAACCATTCTTCCCAGCCGGCCTGCACTTTTTTTTGCACCAACATGGGCTGCAACTTGTCTTTTTTTGACCATTGTTTTAATATTTCTGAAAGCGGAAGATCGTTATGTCTTTTCACAGGTCGGTCGGTTTAGGTTGGGGATACCTGACCATCCCGGACAGCCAAAAAATGGCATGGAGAATCGAGTTGTTGTAATACGGTACCCAATCTTTGTTTGCCCGTATCCGTCATGATTACCTGTTTGCTGGGCAGGTGGTTCATCGTATGGAGGAGATGGCGGATCCGTGTTTCATCCAGTTTGTCAAATAAATCATCCAATAAAATAATGGGCGGAGAAGGCATTACGTTAGAAAGATAATCACTCTGCGCCAGAAATAAACTCACTAAAAAAGTTTTTTTCTGGCCTTGCGACGCGATATATTTCATTGGCTCCTGGTCTTTTAAAAATAATAAATCGTCCTTGTGGTTGCCTTTGGTGGTGAACCGGGTATACAAGTCCTGAGTACGGCTTTTTTCCAGTAAATCGAGCAGGCCGTGGTCGTGCAGGTCGGATTGAAACTGGATACCTACCGATTCATGGCCCCCGCTGATCGTATGGTAATATTTGTCAAAATAAGGGATAAACTCCGCTATAAAATTTTTCCTGAGTTGGTACAATGCCTTTGATGGTTCTTCCATTTTTTCATCCAAAGCCTGGAGATAAGCCACATCCGCAGCGGACGATAATTTGAGCCAGGCATTTCTTTGTTCCAATAATCGTTTGTAAGTGCTTAGGTGATGCAGATAGATTTTATTGGACTGCGATAAGGTAAGGTCAATAAATTTCCTGCGGGCGAGGCTCAGCCCATCAATCAATTCCAGGTCATCCGGGGCTATCATCACCAGGCCAATCGTTCCGATGTGATCCACCATGCGGACATAGGGTTTTTCATCTTTTTCAAGCCGTTTGGTGCCCGGTTGAAATTTCAGGACCAGTTCCATGTTTTCCTGTTCATTGACAAATCTGCCCGAGATCCTAAAAAAGTCTTTTCCATGCTGGATGGCCAGTTTATCCTGAGGGAGAAAATGGCTTTTACCCAGGGCCAGGTAATGAATAGCATCCAGGACGTTCGTTTTACCGCTTCCATTGTTGCCATACAACAAGTTAAAACCCTCTTCAAACGAAAACGATTGGTAAGCATAGTTTTTAAACTGGGTCAATATCAAGGATGAAATGTGAATGGCCGGGGTCTTTAATACCGCAAAGATCGCCAAATTACCAGGGATTGGAACTAACATTGCCTAGGATAAAATTTCAAACTTTCAATACTAATTCGCATACTATCTTTGTAAAAAAAAGGGACATGGAGGTAATAGAAAAAACCGTCAATGGATTGGATGTTAAATACGATAAGGCGACCTACCTGAAATGGTATGAAATCATGCTCCGCATCCGTCGTTTTGAGGAAAAGACGTTGCTGATGTATAGCCAGCAAAAGATCCGTGGATTTTGCCATGTTTATATTGGCCAGGAAGCCATTGCCGGTGGATTGGTGTCCGCTATACGCCCGGAAGACGCCCTGGTGACCGGTTACCGTCAACATGGGATAGCTTTGAGCCGGGGGTTGAGCACTTCCTCCTGCATGGCGGAGTTGTTTGGTAAAAAAGATGGATGTGTAAAAGGCAAAGGGGGGTCGATGCATTTTTTTTCATTAAAAAACCGTTTTTTTGGTGGCAATGGCATCGTGGCTGCCCAAATCGGCATTGGCACCGGTATTGGATTTGCAGAAAAGTATAAAGGCACAGATAACCTTTGTGTGACCATGTTTGGGGATGGTGCTGCCCGTCAGGGCATTTTATTTGAATCTGCCAATATGGCCATGACCTGGAAATTACCTGTTCTGTATATCTGTGAAAATAATGGTTATGCCATGGGCACTTCTGTGAGCCGCACCAGCAATGTGGTAGATATTTACCGGATCGGGGCTGCTTTTGATATGCCCAGTAAACAAGTGGATGGAATGAACGTGGAGAATGTCCACGAAGCCCTTATTGAAGCCGCTGCTCATATTCGTTCCGGTGCGGGCCCCTATTTACTTGAAATCATGACCTATCGTTATAAGGGTCATTCCGTCAGTGATCCTGCCAACTACAGGACAAAAGACGAACTGCACCGGTATATGGAGCAAGACCCAATAAGCAATCTCGAAGAAAAAATACTGGGAAATCAGATCTGCACGGAACAGGAATTGCTTACGATTCAGGACCAGATCAAACAAGAGATTGAAGAAGCTGTAAAATTTGCGGAAGAGTCACCCTTCCCGGATGCCAGCGAATTGTATACCGATAACTACACCCAATCCGATTATCCATTCATCCTGGATTAAATACTGCTGATACAGAGAGGTTAATAAATTAAGTTTTTAGATTAACCCACATTTTGTGGGTTGGCCAATTTCATTATCTTTGCGCAAATTTTTTAAAACCCGGCATGGCAAAAGTAAAATCAAGTGCAAAACACTCCAATGAAAAATTGCTCGATCTCGTTGAAGTTCAGCAAAAAACAAAAAGTTTTTTTGCACATAACCTGCAATACGTCAATATCATTGGTGGAGGTATACTATTAGTGATTGCCGGCATACTGGCCTATATTTTTTTATATCAGAAGCCCCGCCAGGAAAGAGCTGTGGAACAAATGATGTTGGCACAACAACAATTTGAACGGGATTCTTTCCGTCTGGCTCTGACCAATCCGGGTGGTGGTTATTCCGGTTTTTTGGATATTATCGATTCCTACCGGGGCACCAAAACGTCCAACCTGGCTAAATATTATGCCGGGGTCTGTTACCTGAATCTTGGCCAGTTTGATGCTGCCATCGATTATCTCAAAGATTATAAAGCGAGTGAAACCGTCACCACCATTACCAAATTGGGTATGCTGGGGGATGCTTATTCAGAAAAAAAGGACTTTTCAAACGCCATTTCCTATTATAAAAAATCAATTGCAGCCGGAAATAACGAGCTGTTGACTCCCTACTATATCAAAAAACTTGGCCTGCTTTATTTATATCAAAAAGACAATGCCAATGCCCTCGGTCAGTTTGTAGAATTAAGAAAACAATATCCGCTGGCTCCAGAGTCCGGAGATGTAGAAAAATACATCGCCCGCGCAGGTGGGAGCGGAGACGAATAGGTTTATTCTAAGCTTTATTTCGATTTGTCTCTGTTTCTTTGCTGGCAAGATGCCGGACCTGCTATGATTTAGAACTTACCCTTGGAAAAGTTGAGGATAAATTGTTTTTTAGTGATCTCCAGTTCCTCAATAGTTTGATCTATCCGGGGATGCTCCGTTTCGAGCGTTTTGATCATTCTGACTACTTTGTCGCGGATATTCAGGGTATTGTTTAGTGCATTATAAATTTTTTGTTGTATGATCCAATCCGTGATCAGGTTATCAAAAAACACATCGATAAACCGGTTAAACGAGTCCAGGTGGAGCTGAAAATCCTGAGGGATCTGCCGGTAAACATCCAATAATTCTTTCTCAAATATTTTTAATTGCCGGTTGGCTTCGTAGGCCCAATCTTTGGCCTTATCGATTGCCGTATATTTAAGATGATTGCTCATTGGATTTCGCCCGCTCATATCCCATTGTCCCCAATTATGGGCCTGTTGCAGTCCCGCTACTACCCCATCAATACATTCCAGGCTTTTGACCCCAGCCTTCTCCGCCTCTTTGACATCTATTTTTAATCGATGCTGGGTTTCAATCTGGCTATTTATTTTTTTAATTTCCATAGCTCCGGCACCCTCCATATTGATTAGTTCTTTTTCCTGGATCCGGCTGAGTTCATTAAGCCGGGTTTCAATAGCAGAGATCGAACCGGATTTTTTCTGTAAAATGTTTTGTTCAAACTCCAGAAGTTCAATGGTTTTTCGCACCTGATTGTATTTTAGGGAAACCTGGAGGTATTCCTGTCGTTCTTTTTCCAATTGAGCTTCCTGGTTGCCGAGCACTTTGTGAAACAAGGCTTTCATTCCAAGTTTTTCCAGGTTTTCCACATCTTCATATTCTTTCTGAACCAATTTTTCCAGGGTAATCACTTCCTGTCGCATCTTATTTAATTCATTGGACAATTCTTTGAGCCTGGCTTCCGCTTTTTTCAATATTTGATGTTCTTCCAGGAGTTTTTTTATTTCCTCTTGCAATGATGTCATGTATTCCAGCTTTTAATAGGTCGCATGGTATGCAAATTTGCAATTATTTAAGGTGGTTGAGCCTAAAAAACTTATTGGAATTTTATACAAAAGGGGCAACTGCCAATAATATTCCGGATAATCTTTGCATCAGCCCACCCTATCAACTCAAAATTCATTATGGATTTAAAGCACAGCACAGGCTTACAACTCGTATCGGTTTCAATTAGCAGGTAATAATTTAAATAGAAGCTCAGATCGATAAATATTTGTGAATAATCAAGCTGATTTAATAGTTAAAATATTCTGGAAAAACACCCTAACGTTAATTGTTATCCCTGCTGGTTTTTTACCTATATTATTATTGGGTAAGTCCATTTAAGCATAAAATGGATGAGACCATTAATAATCCTGCCCTTGAGTTTTTAAGCAAAGTTATTAAGGTGCATAAATTACAGAATATCAAAT
>Ga0163153_10001164_pt1 | contig 42417 bp, 33 predicted proteins | sample OliLakLV19MP6IB1_FD_148629 | JGI IMG/M metagenome (GOLD analysis project Ga0163153, IMG submission 148629) | Freshwater microbial mat bacterial communities from Lake Vanda, McMurdo Dry Valleys, Antarctica - Oligotrophic Lake LV.19.MP6.IB-1 | ecosystem: Environmental > Aquatic > Freshwater >... | reverse complement strand
CAACATCGGCAACGGCATCTGCACCGTCACCGATTGCGGCAACCCGATCAATGACGCTTGGCGCTTCTCTCGCAGTGTGCGAGTCTTCTTCATGGCGGTTTCTCCTATGGTTTAGCGACCCCGTCCCTAACGGGACGGAGAAGAAACCACCACTTTCTTCAACTCAGAGTTTCAACAGCTTCCGGGACATTCCCAGATCCGGCGCAAAGGTGGCCCGGGGATCACTCGTTCCGATCTGCTCGTCATCAACAAGATCGATCTGGCGCCCTATGTGGGCGCATCGCTCGAGGTCATGGAAAGCGACACGCGGCGCATGCGTGGCGAGCGGCCGTTCGTCTTCACCAACCTGCGGGATGGTTCAGGACTCGATACTGTCGAAGAATTCGTCATTCGCGAGGGACTACTGCGATGAGCGTGATGCCGTGCAAGGGATTCTCTTGGGGCCTGTTGCTGTCGATGTTGCTCGGGCTGTCGGCTGGTTGTGCGAGTCTGACGTTCAAGCGCGGCGCATCGCCCGAGGCGCTGCGTAGCGACGAACGCGCATGCCGAGCCGAGTCCAGCGACGACGCCGGTTACGGCGAATGTATGCGCGACCGGGGTGCGTTCGTTGCAGGTGCTGCAGGCATGGCTCCAGGCGGCGATGGGGCGCCGAAGGCGGTGGAGCCGCCGCGAGGCGACCCGATGCATGGAGTCGAACCAGCCCCGGCCATGGAGCAACAAGCGGCCCCGGCGATCGCGCCGCCGACCGATTCGGAGGAGCCCCTCGATCCGCTGGCGTTGGTGACGATTTCGAGTTGGTGGAAGCTCGGTGCCAGCGGTGATGCGCTAGATGGTGCGATCGACACGTGTGCCAGCGAACTCGGCGAAACCCATCGCCCGGCGAAGGGTGCGGCGAACGTGACGGTCGGCCTCCGTGAATGCCTGCGCAAAGCCGGGTGGTATCCTCTAGGAGCCCGTTGAAAATGCGGAACACCCCATTCGAGACGGCGCTACGCGCCTCCTCAGGGCGAACGGAAAACCGAGCGATTCCGTTCGTGCTGAGGAGCGCCGGTAGGCGCGTCTCGAAGCACGTCCGGAGCGTGGGCCAATAGATTCGCTCGCAAGGTGGAAAGCCGATCGGGCGCAAGCAGGTTCATCCGAATCGTCTTCGCGGAGCCGCTTGCCGTGGCGGGATCTGCTGGTACGATCCGGCGATGATTCGAGCTTCGATTTTCGCGCTCCTGCTGTGCGCCGCCAGCTCCGCCTGGGCCGCGGAGCCGCTCGCCGTCGGCGCGCGGCTGGTTCCGTTCGTCTTGGCCGACCAACACGAGCGCGAGGTCCCGGTCGGCGCCGAGACCAAACTGGTGCTCTTCGCGCGCGACATGGACGGTGGCGACATCGCCGAAGCGGCGCTGGCCGAGAACGGGGCCACGCTGCTGCAGCAAGCCGGCGCCGTGTTCATCTCGGACATCTCGCGGATGCCGGGACTCATCACGCGCATCTTCGCGCTGCCGGCGATGCGCCGCCGCGCTTATCCCATGGTGCTCGATCGCACCGGGGAGGCGACCGCCGCATTCCCCGCGAAAGAGGACCATGTCACTGTGTTGCGCCTCGACGATATGACGCTCACCACCATCGAGTTCGTCGCCACGGCCGACGCGCTCCAGGCGCTGTTGGCTCCGGCTGCGGCGCCGGCGGAGTAGGGCGACGATGGCACGCATCGACTTCGCCACGATGATGGCCCTCGAGCCGCACGGGCCAGACACCTTCATCGCCACCGGCCCCCAGTACCCTTGGGGCGGCTTGTACGGCGGCCAGATCGTAGCCCAGTCGCTGCGCGCCGCTGCACTCACCGTCGAGCCGCAGTTCGCCGTGCACTCGCTGCACGCCTATTTCATCCGCGCCGGGGACGCAGCCGAGCCGATCCGCCTCGAGGTCGACCGCATCCGCAACGGTAGCAGCTTCGTTACCCGACGCGTCGTCGCCCGCCAGTCGATCGGCGCGATTCTCAATATGGCTGCGTCGTTCCAGGTTCCCGAGGAAGCGGCCGAGGTGCAGACCGAAGCGATTCCCGCCGTGCCCGGCCCGGAGGATCTCGTCAGCGAGAACTGGAGCAACCTGATCGAGCGCCGCTTCCTGCCCGACGACATCGGGCCCGGGCGCGTCGGCGCCTGGATGCGCCTTGCCGAGGACATCGGCGACGATCCGGTGCTCAACGCGTGCGCGCTCGCTTACCTTTCCGACGACATGCCCACCGACGCAGTCGTCGCTCGACATCCGGATCGGCGACCGCGCGGGACGAGCGAACGAACCTTCTGGAACGCCAGCCTCGACCACGCGATCTGGTTCTACCGCCCGGTGCGCTCGCACGACTGGCACCTACACGACTTCAGCTGCCGTGGCTTGGTCAACGCCCGCGGCCTTTCATCGGGTTCCGTATTCGACCGCGCCGGCCGCCATGTGGCGACGGTATCGCAAGAAGTCTTGATCCGACCGCTCCGCAAGGGCTGAACCGATCCGATGGCGCAGCAAGGAGGCCTCGCGTGAAGGCCCTGTTTCTCACCAACGAGTTCCCGCCCAATGTCTACGGCGGCGCCGGCGTTCATGTGGAATACCTGACCCGCGAGCTGGCGCGCGTCATGGACGTCGAAGTGCGTTGCTTTGGCGAACAGGACCTCCGCGGCGAACGCCTCACCGTGCGCGGCTACGGCGCACCGCAGGCGCTGCTGGGCGAGGCCGACGCTAGAGTCCGCGGCGCGTTCGACGCGCTCGGGCGTGGGATCGCGTTTGCTGCCACACCGAGTGACGCCGACGTGGTGCATTGCCATACCTGGTACAGTCACTTCGGCGGTCTCCTGGCGAAGATGGCGTACGGCGTACCGCTGGTGGTTACGGTGCACTCGCTCGAGCCGCTGCGGCCGTGGAAACGCGAGCAACTCGGCGGCGGCTACGAAATCTCCTCGTGGGTGGAGCGAACGGCGTTGCAGAGTGCCGATGCGGTGATTGCCGTCTCGGCCGGGGCGCGCGACGACATCTTGCGACTGTTCGACGTTGCGCCGGAGCGCGTCCACGTGATCCACAACGGGATCGACACGGAGGAATACCGAGCGGTTGCGTCGACCGACGCTCTGAGCCGCTTCGGCGTCGACCGGCAGCGTCCCTACGTGCTGTTCGTCGGGCGGATCACGCGCCAGAAGGGAATCCTGCACCTGGTGCGTGCGATCGCGCACCTGGCGCCCGAGCTGCAGGTCGTCTTGTGTGCGGGCGCTCCCGACACCAAGGAGATTGCCGCCGAAATGACGGCGGCGGTGCAGGCGCTGCAAGAGCGGCGCGAAGGTGTGATTTGGATCGAGCAGATGCTCGACAAGCCGTCGGTCATCGAGCTGTACTCGCATGCGACGGTCTTCTGCTGCCCGTCGATCTACGAGCCGTTCGGGTTGATCAATCTGGAGGCGATGGCGTGCGAAACCGCCGTGGTTGCCAGCGCCGTGGGCGGTATCTGCGAAGTCGTCGTCCCCGAACAGACCGGGCTCTTGGTCGAGTTCCCACAGGATGCAAGCGGCGCCCCAACCAATCCCGAAGGATTCGAAAGAGCGCTGGCAGCGGCGATCAATCGGGTGGCGACGCAACCCGAGTTGGCGAGCCGAATGGGCGCCGCGGGACGGCGTCGCGCACGCGAATCATTCGGCTGGGATGCGATCGCCGTGCAGACGATGGATCTCTACGCGCGCATTGGCGCAGGGTGAGCCGCTAGCGTGGCGGTGCCCCGGCCCAACCGTACATGGCGGTTCTCGAGAGCATGATCCCACAAAGGAATCCCCTCAATTCGCGTAGCAAAGCCAAGAGTCCCCTCTCCCACACTTTCGTGGGAGAGGGGATTCCTGGGTGAATTCATGCTGAATCACGTCGATTCTCCGAAAACCCGACAGTCCCGTTTCGGCGGGAGGGGAATCCTGGGGGCGTTGTTCTAGGCTTTCGGAGTGGCAGCCTGAAAACTCGACTCACGTGCTACAAATTTTGGGATTCGAGAAGCCTCGGGCGAATTCTTCTTCGCCCCTGCTACACATTGCCTTTCACCGAGCCGGGGGTGTGGGCGCGGGGGCGCAGAGTTCCGGCAGGGCGACTGATCGCTTCTTCGACGACGCTGCCGTCCTTGCGGACAACCATGCCCTTCGGCACCACGATCACGCCGTTTTCCGAGACGCGGAAGCGTTTGCGGTCGAACTCCAGATCTTCGCCGATGACGGCGCCGTCATCGATCGTCACGCCCTTGTCACAAATCACGTTGGTCAGCCGCGCCTGGCGACCGACGGCGCAATGCTGCATCAGGATGGAGTCTCTGACTTCCGCGTAGCTGTGGACGAAGACGTTGGCGAATACCACCGAGCCGCGCACCGCGCCGCCGGAGATGATCGCGCCGTTGGCGACCAAGCTGTCGATTGCATGGCCGCGGCGACCTTCCTCGTCGAAGACGAACTTGGCGGCCGGGTAGTGTAGGTTCGCCGAGCGGATCGGCCACGCCGGGTTGTACAGGTTGAGCCCTGGCTGGACCGAACGCAGGTCCATGTTGGCGTCGTAGAACGCGTCGAGTGTGCCGATGTCGCGCCAATAGCCGCGCTCGCGCTCGCCTTCGCCGGGGATCTCGTTGTCGAGGAAGTTGTAGGCGAACACGGGTAAACCCGACGCCACCATCGCCGGAATCACGTCGGCGCCGAAGTCGTGCTTCGAGTCCGGATTCTCCTGGTCCGCGGGCAGGACTTCGAACAGGACGTCGGGCGCGAAGATGTAGTTACCCATCGACACCAGCGCTTTGTCGGGCATTCCGGGGATGGGTTTCGGGTCGGCCGGCTTCTCCTCGAAGCCGATGATGCGCCATTCGTCGTCGACCTCGATGATGCCGAAATTGCCGGCGGCCGCGCGGCGCTCGAAGGGCAGGGCAGCGACGGTGCACGCGGCGTCCTTGGCGCGATGGAAGTCGAGCATCTGGCGGACGTTCATCTTGTAGACGTGATCGCCGCCGAAGATCGCGACGTGCTGCGGACGCTCGTCGTGGATGATGTTGAGATTGCGGAAGATCGCGTCGGCGGTGCCCTGGTACCAGCCGAAGCCGCCGCTGTGCTGCTGCGCCGGGATCGCATCGACATAGTGCTCGGTGATCGAACCGAAGTTGAAGCCGCGCGGCAGGTGTAGCAACAGCGAGTGCGACAGGTACTGGGTCAGCACCTTGATGTGGAGAAAGCCACTGTTGATGAAATTGCTGAGAACGAAGTCGATGATTCGGTAGTTGCCACCGAACGGCACCGCGGGCTTGGCGCGATGACTCGTCAGCGGGTGCAAGCGCTCGCCCCGTCCGCCAGCCATGATCATCACCAACGTATCCATCGTCGCGCCTCCTCCTCCCCATCCCCGTGGCCCTTGGCCGTTAGCTGCCTGTTGAACTTCTCGAACGTCCGTCGCCCGCGCGAACGCGGGGGCCCAGAATCCCGCACCAATCGTGGATTCCCGCTGCCGCGGGAATGACGGAATTTGGGGTGCGCATCGCATTTCAACGAGCTGTTGGCCCTTGCACTAACCCGCGTTCCATAGCACGAACGTCGCGTGTCGTCGCTACACCAGACTCCCTCCGCCGCGCCGTTGCTCGTCTACGGCGCCGACGAATCGTACTACACCGGCAAACTCGAGGCATATCTCCGCGCCAAGGGGATCGACTACCGCGCCGTGCCCTTTACCGAGGGAAACCTGCGCCGCGCGGCAAGGGTGACCGGGGTGATGCAGATCCCTCAGGTCGAGTGCGCCGACGGCGGCTGGCTCGTCGACACGACCCCCATCATCGACTACTTCGAGGATACCCGGCCGGACCCGGCGATCCGGCCGCGCGCGCCGGTCGTCGCCTTCGTCAGCAAACTCCTCGAAGACTATGCGGACGAGTGGTTGTGGCGCCCCGCGATGCACTTCCGTTGGTCGTATCCCGACAGCGCGCGCCTGATGAGCGGCTGGCTCGCGGCCCACGTCAGTGACTACCCCGGGCCGTTCGCTCTCAAGCGCGTCTTTTGGTACGCCCGCCAATGGCTGCTTTTCGTCCGGCGCGACGGCGTGAACCGCACGACGCGCCCTGCCGTCGAGGCGAGCTACTGCGAAACCCTGGAGGCGCTCGAGTCAATCTTGCGCCGCCGCCCGTTCGTCCTCGGCGCGCGCCCGACGGAAGCCGATTTCGGCTTCTTCGGATCGATGTTCCGCCATTTCTTTTGCGACCCGGCTTCGGGCCGGATCATGCGCCAGCGCGCCCCCGCCGTCCTCGAATGGGTCGCGCGCCTGTGGAATCTGCGCCCTGAACGCTTCGCGGACGCTCCGCAAATTGCAACGGTGCCCACCGACGTTCAGCCTCTCCTCGACGCGGTCGCCAACATCTATCTTCCCTACCTGAAGGCGATGGCCGCGGCCTATGCGCGTGGCCACAAGCGAGTCTCGTATCGGGTCCAAGGGGTCGATTGGCGCGAGCCGGTGAAGCCTTACCGGGTATGGTGTTTGGCGCAGTTGCAGCAATGCTACGCCGGACTCGACGGACCCGGTCGCGCGGACGTGAGCCGGCTCCTCGGCGGCGGCGAAGCGGCGGCGCTGTTGGCCGGACCGCAGGTATCCGCACCAATTCCGGTCGCCGGCCCGCTCCCCCTCCGCCAACCGGTGGCGACACCGCCAGCCGACAGCTGGTGGCGCGGCCGGTGAGCCGCGCGGCCCTCTCGGAACTTCCCAGTGCACTCCACGCTCCCGGCGGGTATCTATCTCGCCCGGTGTGCGCAGCGTAGGCCCTTCTCTGGGACCGCGGGCGTCCCGCTCGCTTCCGCGGGGGCGACGATGATTTCAGAAGTTCAACAGGCCGCTTACGCACGTCCTTCCGGTCACCAGCGGCCACAAGCCGTCGGCACCCGCCTCGTAGGCGGTCTTCCCGAGCCGTTCGGCCCAGACGCTGGCTGTGCCGTACTCCGCGCGCCACGACCACAGGCGGCGGCTGGCGAAATGCAGCGCGTGCTCATAGGTGAAGCCAATCGCACCGTGCACCTGGTGCGCGATGCGCGGCGCGAGTTCCGCCGCCTCGCCGACCACGACTTTCGCAGCCGCGATCTCGAAGCTGGGATCGATGCCGCGATCCCAGGCCCCCGCGCGCTGTGCGGCCGCGAACGCTGCATCGGCCGCGACGCCCGCCTCGGCGACGTAGCCCGCTAGCTTCGCCAACTCCTGCTGAATCGCCTGGAACTTCGCCAGCGGCTTGCCGAACTGAACCCGTTCCGAAGCGTATTGCACCGACATATCGAGCAACGCGTCGAGTGCGCCTGCCATTTGCCCGGTGCGCAACAGCGCGCCGTACGTCTCGACAATCCCTGCGGGAAGCTGCGTCGAGGCAGACGACAGCACCGCTGCCCGAGCCAGCGGCACATTGTCGCGCGGCTCGAGTGCGAGATTGTGGCCGTGCTCCAGCGCCAATCCTGCCAGGCTCACGAGCGCGATCTCGGTCGCGTCGCCGACCGCGCGAACGACCACGGCGTGGGCTGCGTGACGCGCCCAGGGCACGCGCGTCGCGACCTCGCCCGGGTTCGCGGCGGCGATCACCGTCAGCGGCCCCGCGGGTACATCGATACCGGAGCGGGCGAGCAGCCAGCTGCCGAGAATGGTTTCGGCGAGCGGTAGCGGCACGCAGAACCGACCGCTCGCCCGCGCGATCACGAAGGACTCGCGCCATGCATCGCCGTCGTCACTCCATTGGTGCGGCTGCGTCAGGCCAGTCTCTTCGACGGACCGCCACAATTCGCTCTGCCACTCGCCACGCTCGGCCGCGATGATGGTTTCCTTGTCGACGTGCTCGGCGCAGAGTTTGCCGACGGTCGCGTGCAGCATCTCCAGATTCGAATCGTTCATCGCGTTCACCAGCCCCTCTGCTTTCACCGCAATCCGAGGCCGCGAGCGATGATGCCACGCAAGATCTCGCGGGTGCCACCGCGCAGTGAGAAGGATGGCGCGTTCTGCGTCAGGTGCGCGAGCACTCGCTGAAAATCGTCCGCGTCCGCATCCGCACGTGGCTCGGTGTCGACCAACGCTTGCGCCGCGCCCGGGAGATCCTGCTCGAACACCGCGCCGAGATCTTTCAGTACCGACGCCTCGAGCGCAGGGTCCTGTCCCGCCTGCAGCAGACCGGCCATCGACGTCGCCATCGTCCGCAGGGTGGCGAGATGCGCGACCTGCCTACCGATCGCGGCGAAGTGGCTACGGTCGGGCTCCGTCGCCGTCGTGCGGATGAGTTCGACGAGGAGCGGGTAACACGACAGATACCGCTCCGGACCACTGCGTTCGTAGGCGAGCTCTGCCATGACCTGGTTCCACCCGTTACCCTCGGCGCCGACGAGCGCGTCCGCGGGGACGAGCGCGTCTTCGAAGTTGACCTCGCAGAAATGCTCGTTGCCGGCCAGGTCGCGGATCGGCCGCACGCTGATTCCCGGGCTGTGCAGCGGCACGAGGAATTGGGTCAGACCGGCGTGCTTCTGCGCGGGCACGACCGTCGTGCGAAACAGCGCGATCATGTAGTCGCAGCCGAAGGCGCCGGTGGTCCAGACCTTGGTGCCGTCGAGTACCCAGCCATCCGCGACCTGGCGCGCGCGGCTGCGGATCGACGCGAGGTCGGAGCCGGAGTCGGGCTCGCTCATGCCGATGCAAAAATAGCTGCCGCCGGCGCAAACGCCGGGAAGGATCTTCTCGCGCTGCGCCTCGGTTCCGAATTTGAGCAACAGCGGTCCGCTCTGACGATCGCCTACCCAGTGCGCCGCCACCGGTGCGCCCGCCGCAAGCATTTCCTCGAGGACGACGTAGCGCTCGAGCGCGCTGCGTTCATGGCCGCCATATCGCTGCGGCCACGTCATCCCGATCCACCCGCGCGCGGCGACCTTGCGGCTGAATTCGGGATCCCAGCCGGTCCAGGTGTGGGCGCGTTTGGCTGGTGGATAGCCGGCGAGTTCGGTAGCGAGGAACTCGCGCACCTCGGCGCGCAACTCCTCGGCTGCCGGGGGCAGGGTGAAGAGGTCGAAGCGGAAGCGACTCATGGCCGCTACACCTACCCCTGGAGCGGTGGCGGTAAAAGGGTTTGGACGGTGCGTTGCCTCGGGAGCGCGCTGCGGCTAGTAACGGCCAAACAATTGTTTGCGTAGTCGCAAAGAGGCAGCGCGCGAGGGAAGGCGAGAGCATGGCTGGACGAATCGAGGGCAAGGTCGCTGTGATCACGGGCGGCGCGAGCGGGATGGGCCGCGACACGGTGCGGCGTTTTCTCGCCGAGGGCGCGCGCGTCGTGGTCGCGGATCTGAACGAGGCGAACGGCGCGGCGACCGTCGACGAAGCGCGCGCCGCCGGCCACGACGAGAACATCCGCTTCGTGCCCACCGACGTCGCCGAGGAGGCGGATGTGCGCCGCATGATCGCGACCGCCCTCGAATCCTTCGGGCGCGTCGATTGCGTCTTCAACAACGCTGGCCTCGTCGGCGCCTTCGGCTCGGTGATGAAGACCGACGTCGACGATTGGGACAAGACCTTCGCGGTCATGGCGCGCGGCGTGTTCCTCGGCGTCAAGCACGGCGCTCGCGCCATGCTCGACGCGGGCGTGCACGGCTCGATCATCAATACGGCGTCGGTCGCGGGTCTTTCGGGCGGTGCGGCGCCGGTCGCGTATTCGGCAGCCAAGGCGGCGGTGATCAACCTGACACGTGCGGCTTCCCGCGAACTCGCGCAACACCGGATCCGCGTCAACGCGATCTGCCCCGGTGGCATCCTGACGCCGCTGTTGCACCGCGGTAACGAAGAGGCGATGGCATCGATCCTGCAAAAGCTGCAGCCCTGGCCGGACCACGGGCTCGGTGCGGACATCGCCGCTGCGGTCCTCTTTCTCGCGAGTGACGAGGCGCGCTTCATCACCGGGGAGGCCCTGGTCGTCGATGGTGGTCTCGAAGCGGCAGGTCCGAGCGCAATGAATGCGCTGGCAGGTGGCGGCGATGGTATGTTCGGTGGGCTGACGGGCTTCGACCATGGCTCGACCGGGCACGACGTCATCGTCCGCAACCCCGATTGAAGCGAGCGCCAGGACGGAAATGAGAGTGGCGAATCATCCGACGCAGGCGGCCATCCGCCTCACCGACGGCGCGTTCTACGGCAACGATCCCCACCCGCACCTGACATGGATGCGTGCCAATGCACCCGTCTATTGGGACGAGGCGGGACAGGTGTGGGGCATCACTCTGTATGAGGATGTGCTGGCTGTTTCGAAGGACCCGAAGACCTTCTGCAACGGTTTGGGCATGCGTCCCGATGCCCCCTCGCTCCCGTTCATGATCAATCTCGACGATCCGCTCCACAAGAAGCGGCGCGCTCTGGTGAACAAGGGCTTCACGCCCCGGCGCGTCGCGGAACGCGAAGGGCGTATCCGCGAGATCTGTGTCGAGGTCATCGAGCGCGCGAAGGCTCGCGGCGAGTTCGACTTCGTCATGGACCTCGCGGCCTGGGTGCCGCTCATCGTCATCGGCGACATGCTCGGCGTCATGCCGGACCATTACGCCGACTTGCTGCGCTGGTCCGATGAGTTGGTCCTCGCGAGCGGCGCCACCTGCGTCGAGCGCCAGTCTCGCGGCGAGACCGCTTTCTTCGCATACCATGAGTACCAAAGTGGTGTGATCACGGATCGACGGATGCGCGGTCCGCAGGACGACTTGGTGAGCTCGTTGGTGCACGCCGAGATCGACGGCGAGCGGCTCAGCGACGAGGAGATTCTCTGGGAGTCGCTGCTCATCCTCGTCGGTGGCGACGAGACCACACGCCACGTCATCAGCGGCGGGATGCACCAGTTGCTCGGCGACCCCGAGCAGTTGGCGCGGCTACGCGCGGACCGCTCACTGTTGCCGAGCGCTGCCGAGGAGATGATCCGCTGGGTAACGCCGATCCAGAACATGGCGCGGACCGCGACCCGCGACGTCGAGCTGCGCGGCCAGCAGATCCTGGAAGGCGACAAGCTGGTGCTGCTCTACCCGTCGGCGAACCGCGACGAGCGGGTGTTCGCCGAGCCGTTCCGCTTCGACATCGCCCGCCAACCGAACGACCACCTGGCGTTCGGCTACGGCGCGCACTTCTGTCTCGGCGCCAGCCTCGCCCGTACCGAGGTCAAGATCTTCTTCGACGAGCTGCTCGATCGTATGCCGTCGCTCGAACGCGTCGACGCCGCGGCGCCGCGCTTGCGTCCGTCGAACTTCATCAGCGGCATCGAGGAACTGCGCGTCCGCATCGTCGCTTGACGCCCCTCGCATCCTTGCCCGCTCGGTTGCGCCGGCCGGCTTCCCCGTTGTATCCCTAGCCGGTTCGGAGGGGCGGCCGCAGGCTGCGTCCGGATACGACTTCGGGCTCGACCCGACGGAGGCCATGGAGAGCCGAACTTGAGAATTTGTTTCCTCACCTACCGCGGCAACCCCCAATGTGGTGGTCAGGGCATCTACACTCGCCACCTGACCGGTGCGCTCGCGGAACTCGGCCACGAAGTCGAAGTGTGGAGCGGGCCGCCGTACCCCGAACTCGTCGCCGGGGTGGGCTTGCGCCGAATCCCGAGCCTGGACCTATGGAACGAACAGGCACTGTTTCGCCGGCCGACGTTGGCGGAGTTTCGCGACCCGATCCACCGCAACGAGTGGCTGCGGACGCTGACCGGCCAATTCCCCGAGCCGCACACCTTCAGCCGGCGCGTGCTGCGCGACTTCGAGACGCTCGCCGCAGAAGAGCGCTTCGACATCGTCCACGACAACCAATGCCTCGGCTTGGGCCTGCTGCCGCTGCGCCAACAGGTCCCGGTCATCGCGACGATTCACCATCCGATCACCGTCGACCGTGACCTCGCACTCGCCGCCGCGCGGACTCGGAGCAAGCGCTGGGGCTTGAAGCGTTGGTACGGTTTCATCGACGGTCAGATCAGCGTGGCGCGGCAACTCGATGGGACCATCACCGTCTCCGAGGCTGCAGCCGAGGGTATCGAGCGCGAGTTCCAGATCGCCCGGCACCGGATGCACATCGTCCCCAACGGTGTCGACCTCGACGTGTTCCGACCGCTGCCGCACATCGAACGCAAACCCAATCGCTTGATCGCGACGATCTCTGCGACCAATGCGCCGCTCAAGGGCTTCAACTACCTTCTCGAGGCCTTGGCCCTGGTGCGCAAGCAACATCCCGATGTGACCCTCACCGTCATCGGTCGCGACGGCAACCGCGACAGCCGCCAGCGCATTCGCGACCTCGGCATCGGTGATGCGGTGCACATCACCGGACGGCTCACGACCGAGGAGATGATCGCGCTCTATGCCGAGTCGACGCTTGCCGTCGTGCCATCGCTTTACGAAGGCTTCGGCCTGCCGGTGATCGAGGCGATGGCGTGTAAGCTCCCCGTCGTCGCCACCAACGCCGGGGCGCTGCCCGAGGTCATCGGCACCGACGGCCGCGCCGGCGTGCTCGCAAAGGCCGGCTGTGCCGAGAGCCTGGCGCGGCCAATCATCGAGTTGCTGCTCGCGCCCGGGCGCCGCGCCGCGTTGGCGGAAGCCGGACTCGAGCGGGTCACCAGGCTGTTCACCTGGCGGCGTGCTGCCGAGCTCTGCGTCGACGTCTACCGTGAAACGATCGAACGGCGCAGCGCGGGCGACGAGAGCACGTTGAGGGCGGCATGCTGACCATCGACTTGGCGCGTCTCGAACTGCCGCCCGGGTCGCGCGTGCTCGACCTCGGCTGCGGCGAGGGACGGCATACCCGGGCCACGCGCCTGTTGCGGGGCGTCCACGCCGTCGCGCTCGATCTCGGCGAAAGCGAAGTGACGACCACGCGCGCTTCGCTGCTCACGATGGATGACGACCCGGACGCGATCTGCAACTCGTCACCCGATGCGGGCGAGTGGCTCGTCGTGCGCGGTGACACGTACCACTTGCCGTTCGCCGATGCGTCGTTCGACTGCGTCATGGCTTCCGAGATCCTCGAACACCTGCACCGCGACGAGGCCGCGCTCGCGGAGATCGACCGGATCATCAAGCCCGGCGGCTACCTGGCGGTTTCGGTGCCGCGCTACTGGCCCGAGGCGATTTGTTGGGCTCTGTCGACCGAGTATCCCAACCAGCCGGGCGGGCATGTGCGGATCTACAGCCATGAACAGATCGCCGGAATGATCGCCGAGCGCGGCTTCGAGATCTATGCCGGCCACTACGCGCACGGGCTGCATTCACCCTACTGGTGGCTCAAGTGTTTGTTCGGTCTCAACGAGGAGCCCAACGCCATCGTCTCCCTCTACCATCGCATGCTGGTCTGGGAGATGTTCGACAAACCGCTGGTCCTGCGCGCGCTCGGCGCCGTGCTGGACCCGCTCGCCGGCAAGAGCGAGGTATTCTACGCCCGCAAGCCGGCCGCCGCGTGAGCACGGGCAGGGAGACGAGATGCATCGCAGCGAGGCGCGCGCGCGGCGCGAAAATGAAGCGACGATCGTGATCGCACGGCCACCGGCATTGAGCCCGATCGCCGTGCAACAGACGGCCGACTGGGTCGCCGCACACCAACGCGCGGACGGTGCGATTCCGTGGTTCCACGGCCGTCGCATGGATCCGTGGGATCACATCCACAGCGCCATGGGCCTGTCGGCGGCAGGCAACTTCGCCGCAGCCCAACGAGCATTCCTCTTCCTCGCCGATACCCAAGAGGCCGACGGCGCTTGGCCCGCATCGAGCAACGCGGACGGGCTCATCGACGGCACCCACGAGACCAACCACGCCGCCTATCTCGCCACCGGTCTCTGGCACTACTATTTGGCGACGGACGACGCGGCCTTCCTCGAACGGATGTGGCCAACGCTCGAGCGCGCGTTTGCGTTCGTCATGGATATGCGCGGCGACGACGGCACGATTCATTGGGCGCTCGATCCCTCCGGGAACGTCTGGCGCGCGCCGCTCATCACCGGCTGCGCGTCGATCCACGGCAGCCTCGTGTGTGCCCGTCGCATTGCGCGCGTCCTCGGCCGCGAACGACCGCTCTGGGACGAGGTCCGCCGCGGCCTGGGCGTCATTTTGCGCGAACGCGAATACCTCTTCCGCGACGCCAGCGTGCCCGAAGGACCGGGGCGCTACTCGATGGACTGGTACTACCCGGTGCTCGGTGGCGCGTTGCGCGGCAACGCGGCCCGGGTGCGCTTGCAAGCCGAACGCGAGCGCTTCATCGGGGAGGGCGTCGGCTGCCGCTGCGTCGCCGACCGCGCCTGGTACACGGTTGCCGAGACCTGCGAGTTGGTGATGGCGCTCGACGCCGGTGGACTACAGGAGCAAGGCCGGGCCCTGTTCGAATGGGTGCAGCGCCTGCGTTGCAAAGACGGCGGCTATTGGATGGGCATCTCCTACCCGAACCAATTGCGCTGGCCCCCGGAGCGCCCCTCGTGGACCGCCGCAACCGTGATCCTCGCCGCCGACACCCTCGACGGCAACTCTACGACCAGCAGTTTCTTCCGCGACCTGGCGGATTGAGAGATAGGGATTCAGCAGGGGAGAGGGGCAAGGACCAATGGGCCAGGCGCCACGCGAAAGGCGACAGGCGAAAGGCGAAAGGTGGAAATGGTTCAAATCCTACTTGGCCCTTGGCCCTTGCACCTTGCCCCTTTCTCAGCGTGACTTCCTCCTCACCACCCCCAACGTCTTTGTCGTCGGCAGTTCCTCGTACTCGCCGCTCGCGAGCGCTCTGCGGTAGATCTCGATCGGCGCCTGGCCGCCGGTGGCGGGGTCGGGGAAGAGGTCGTGGATGGCGAGAATGCCGCCCGGGCCGATGTGCGGGCTCCAGGCGTCGTAGTCGGCATGGGCGGCGGCGTGGCTGTGGCCGCCGTCGATGAACAGCATGCCGAGCGGCATTGCCCAGATGGCGGCGGCACGCACACTCGGAGCGACCAGGAGCACGGCGATGTCCTCGAGGCCGGCACGGTGTAGGGTTCGGCGCAGCACGGGCAGGCTGTCCATGCGGCCGATCTCGGCATCGAAGAGGTCGCCGTCGTGGTACTCCTCGCCCGGCTGGTGCTCTTCGGAGCCGCGGTGGTGGTCGACGCAGACGAGCACGCCGCCGGCCTCTTTGACGCCGCAGCCGAGGTAGACCGAAGACTTGCCGCAATAGCTGCCGACCTCGAGCACGGGTCCGAGCGGCGCCGCGCCGCGTGCGAGTTCGTAGAGTCGCAGTCCTTCGTCGTCGTCCATGAAGCCCTTGCAGGCGAGGGCGATTTGGTGAGCGGTTGAATCGAGCAAGAGAGCGCTTCCTTTCCGAAAGATCGGGCCACACTGGTACAGATCGCCCCCCGGGTCCAGCTGCTCCGGTCGGCTCGCCCGTGAGTTTGACTGACGAATGTCAGCTGACGTATGTCAGCCAAATGGCGTCCAAGCCGATCGATGTCGCCTACCCGAGCCGCACCCGGCATCGCCTCGAGACGCGCGACCGGGTCTTCGTGGCCGCCCTCGCCGAGTTTCGCCGGGTCGGCGTGGGCGCGGCCCAGATCGAGGACATCGTCAAGCGTGCCGGTGTGGCGCGCGGTACCTTCTACTTGCACTTTCCGACCAAAGATCACGTCCTGATGGAGCTGATGCATCGCAACCAGGAGGGACTTGCCGAGCGCCTGCGCGTGACCCGCGCGGCGTCGGCGAAGACCTTTCTGCGCCGCCTGGTCGACTTCATCATCGACGACGCGCAGCAGGAGGACGCGGTGCTCTGGCACGAGTTGTTCTCGGTGCTCGGGCGGCATGCGACGGAGATGCGTACCGAAGCGAATGGACTGGTCGAGGTGATCTCGGCGTTCTTCGCAGCGGCGCAGGAGCGCGGCGAGGTGCGTCGCGATCTGAGCGCCTTCGATCTGACGTCGGTATTCTTGCCCGGTGTCCTCGGCCTGCTACAGATGCGTCTCGACACGCCCCCCGCCGAACTCCGCCAGGCGCTGTATCGTGTCGTCGACGTTTTCGTCCGTGGTATCGAAGTGAATGCGGAGTGAGGCGCAACGCCGCCTCGGGAGACTGGAAGCCGACCATGGAATTCAACCTCGCTGACCTCTTTGAGAACGCAGTCGACCATTTCGGCGAGCGCGAGTATCTCGTCTGCGACGGCAAGCGCCGCACGTACGCCGAGATGGAGGCGCGCGCCAATCGCCTCGCGCATCACCTCGCCGCGCAGGGCATCGGCCGGGGCGACCACGTCGGGATCTACGCGCTCAACTCTGTTGAATGGGTGGAGACGTTGTGGGCGGTCTTCAAGCTGCGTGCCGTGTGGATCAACATCAATTACCGCTACGTCGAAGACGAACTGCGCTACCTCTTCGACAACGCCGACCTGAAGGCGCTCGTCTACGCGCGCCAGTATGCGCCGCGTGTCGCCGACGTCGTCGATGCGATGCCGCTGCTCGAGCATCATGTCGTCATCGAAGACGGCAGCGACGAGGACCTCGGCGCGCTCGGCTCCGTCGACTACGAGCAGGCGATTGCGGCGGCATCGCCGGTGCGCGACTTCGAGCCGCGGTCGGCCGACGATCGCTACATTCTCTACACCGGCGGCACCACCGGCATGCCGAAGGGGGTCGTCTGGCGCCACGAGGACGTCTTCATGGCACTCGGCGGCGGCATCGACCCGATGACCAACGAGCGCGCCGCGCGCCCCGAGGTCATGGCCGAGAAGGGATTGGCCGGTGGCCCGATGACCTACCTGCCGATCGCGCCGCTGATGCACGGCGCGACCCAGTGGGCCGTGATGGGCCAGAGCTTCATCGGCAACCGGCTCGTGCTGATGGGGCGCTTCGACGCAGCGCAGGTCTGGGACCTCGTCGCGCGCGAGAAGGTCGATGCCTTGATGATCACGGGGGACGCGATGGGCCGGCCCTTGATCGAGGCCCTCGACGCTGAACCGGGCAGGTGGGACACGTCATCGTTCTTCCTGCTGACGAGCAGTGCCGCGACCTTCTCGCCGGCGGTAAAAGACGTGTTCTTCAAAAACTTTCCGAACCTGATCATGGTCGACGCAGTCGGTTCCTCGGAAGGCGGCAACAACGGTTTGGTCATGGTGCAGAAGGGCGCCACCGAGATGAAGGGCGGGCCGACGGTCAGCAAGCTCGGCAACACCGTGGTCATCGACGAGAATGGCCGGCCGGTCGAGCCGGGCTCGGGGCAGATCGGCAAGCTCGCGCGCGCCGGCGACATACCGCTCGAGTACTACAAAGACCCGGCGAAGACCGCGGAGACCTTCGTCGTGTACGACGGCGTTCGTCACGCAGTGCCAGGCGACTTCGCGCTCGTCGAGGCCGACGGCCGCATCACGCTGCTCGGCCGTGGCTCGGTCTCGATCAACTCCGGTGGCGAGAAGATCTTCCCCGAGGAGGTCGAGTCGGCGGTGAAATCGCACCCCGACATTTTCGATTGCACCGTGGTTGGTGTCGCCGACGCGCGCTGGGGCCAGCGCGTCGCCGCCGTGGTCGCGCCGCGGCCGGGCGTGCAGCCGACGCTCGATGCGATCCAGCAGCACTGCCGCACCCGAATCGCCGGCTACAAGGTGCCGCGCGAACTGCACTTCGTCGCCGAGATCGTCCGCTCCCCCAGCGGCAAACCCGACTACCGCTGGGCTAAGTCGGTCGCCGAAGCGGGGCAGCGCGAAGAATGATCGGACGGATCCGACGGATCGGTCGGATCCGTCGGATTCCCACGGCAAGGAGAACCCATGCCCAACCCCGAACTCGAGATGGTCGTTGCCATGCTTCGCTCCGCACCTGTGTTCGCCGACGCGGACGTTGCCACGATGCGTGCCGGCATGGAGGCGTTCACCGCCTCCGCGCCATTGGCCGACGATATTCGCCTGGAGGCGGTCGACGCCGGCGGCGTTGCTGCCGAGTGGGCGATTGCCGACGCCAGCCGGGACGATTGCTGCATCCTCTACTTCCACGGCGGCGGCTACGTGATCGGCTCGACGCGGACACACCGGCGCCTGGTCGGATCGATCGGGCGGGCCGCGCAGGCGCGCATGCTCTCGGTCGACTATCGGCTCGGCCCCGAGCATCCGCACCCGGCCGCCGTCGAGGATGGCGTCGCTGCGTACCGCTTTCTGCGCGCTCAGGGATTCGCCGCGGAGCGCATTGGCATCGCCGGAGACTCGGCCGGCGGCGGCCTGACCATGGCGACGCTGTTGGCGTTGCGCGACGCGGGCGATTGCCTGCCTGCGGCCGCAGCCTGCATCTCGCCCTGGGTCGATCTCACGCTGAGCGGCGAATCGATGACGACGAAGGCTGCCGTCGACCCGATGGTGCAGCGCGACGGACTCGACAAGATGGCCGCCCTCTACGCCGGCGCCAACGACCGCCGTGCCCCGTTGGTGTCGCCGCTGTTTGCCGATCTCGCCGGACTTCCCGAGATCCTCGTCCATGTGGGAACGGCGGAGACGTTGCTCGACGACTCGCTGCGCCTGGTCGCGCGTCTACGCGCCGCCGGAGTCGAAGTGTCGCTCGACGCCTACGAAGACATGATCCACGTCTTTCACGCCTTCGCGGGAATCCTCCCCGAGGCCAGGGATGCCATCGACAGCATCGGCGCCTACTTCCGCCGCCGCCTCACCCGACCCTCCTGAAATCCACGCGCTCAACGGCTCAAACCTCCGTCATTCGGGGGGCGCAGGGCTTTGCAACGGGTTCCTAGCGCTCCAATTTCTCTCCATCGAGTTCCGTGCCCGACTCGAGGCAGAGCAGACGAACCCGCCCGGTGGAGATGATCTCGCCCGCCTCCGTCCGTGCCGTCGCCTCCCAGAGTTGCGTGCGGCGCCCGCGCGTCAACGGCTTGGCGGTGACCGTCACCGTGCCGCCGCGCACGGCGCGGATGAAGCTGGTGTGATTGTCGAGGCCGACGGCGCCGGCCTGGCCACGCGAACGCGCGCTGAGACTGGCACCGAGCGAGCACGCGGATTCGACGACGGCGCAATGCACGCCGCCATGGACGATTCCGTAGGGCTGGTGGTGCCTTGCGTCGATGTCGTAGGCGAGCACGACTTCGTCTGCAGAGCCGGAAATCAGCCGCACCCCGAGCGACTGGTCGAACCCGCCGAGCCTGAGGCCTGCGCCGGGAGCGGTACTTTCACTGTTCTGGTCCGTCATGGAGTAGGGATGTACTACGCGGACGCACCTCAGGCGAGTCCGCTTCCGAGCGATTTTCCGCTTGCTCCATCTCCGCTGCTCGACGCATCATGGGGGCCGAATCATGGAGATCGTCGGGGGCAAGCGACGGCGGCGGAGCACGCCGGCGGAGTGGGTGGTGTACGACGGGCTGACGCGCTGTCCGTACATCCGCGGGCAGATCGCGCGGCTGCCGATGCGTCTGCCCGAGCGCGTGCTCGACGGCAACGAACTCGACCAACGTCTCGCTGCCGGGGATCGTCGTCAGGGGATGTTGCTGTACCGTCCACGCTGCCCGATGTGCAGTGCCTGCGAACCGATTCGGCTGCGGGTGAGCGAGTTCCGGCCGTCTACCGCGCAGCGGCGCGCGCTGCGCCGCGGCGATCGCGAACTCCACGTGAGCCTCGGCCGGCCGCGCGCCTCGCCCGAGAAGGTCGCGCTGTACAACGCCCACAAGCAGGGGCGCGGGCTTTGGGTCGGCGATGACCCGATCGATATCGAAGGCTACGAGGAGTTTCTCGTCGAGACCTGCGTCGAATCGATCGAACTCGAATATCGCCTCGACGGTCGACTCGTCGGTGTAGCCATTGCCGATCGCGCCGGCGAGAGTCTATCGGCGGTGTACTGCTTCTACGATCCATCGGTGCCGCATCTCAGCATCGGAACCTACTCGATCATGAAGCAGATCCAGATCTGCCAGGAGTCGAAACTCGAGTTTCTCTACCTCGGCCTCTACGTCGGCGAGTGCGGCGCGATGGCGTACAAAGTGACCTACACGCCGCACGAACGCCTGGTGCAGGGCGTCTGGCGCTGCTTCCCCGAGACGGACGCACAGGCCGCTGGGTAAACCCGAGTTTCCTCCGGCGAGTCGAGGCTCCTCAGCACGAGCGGCTTTCCCTATGCAAACCAGGCCTTTCCGTTCGCCCCTTGGAGACGCGAAGCGCCGTCTCCAAGGGGGCGTTCCACTTTTTCAACGCGCCGCTACGTTTGTTTGCGCGCGCGCGGTTGATAGTTGTCGGCTGGCGAGGAGTTTGTATGCCGATACAGGATCCATTGGTTCTCCAGGAGAAGATCGAGTGCGGCGCGGTGATGACCGCGCAGGACCGCGCCGCCGTGCTGCGCCTGGCACGCCGTTTCGAGGATGTCGGCTTCGACTCGCTCTGGGTCGGCGATCACGTCTCCTTCTACATTCCCATCCTCGAGTCGCTGACGACCCTGGCGTTCCTCGCCGGCGTTACCGAGCGCGTCAAGCTCGGCACGAGCGTCTACCTGCTGCCCTTGCGGCATCCGACCACGACCGCCAAGGTCGCCGCGACTCTCGACGTCCTGGCCGGCGGCAGGCTGCTGTTCGGAGTCGGGGTCGGTGGCGAGTTCCCACCCGAGTTCGAGGCCTGCGGTGTGCCGGTGACCGAACGTGGCAGCCGCGCCAACGAGGCGATCGCGGTCTTGCGCAAGCTCTGGACCGAGCCCCGGGCTGGCTACGAGGGACGCCACTTTCGCTTCGCTCCCGTGGCGATCGAGCCCAAGCCGATGCAGCCCGGCGGGCCGCCGATCCTCATTGGGGGTCGCAAGGAGCCGGCCTTTCGCCGGGCTGGCTCCCTCGGCGACGGGTATATCTCGCACATGTGCTCGGCCGAGATGTACCGCGACAATCTCGACAAGATCCGCGGCTACGCGCACGCCGCGGGAAGACGCGCGGCGCCCTTCCTCACCGCGGCATTTTTGTTCACCATTCTGGACGACGACTACGATGCGGCGTTGAAGAAAGCTGAACAGTTGTTGCAAATGATCTACAACCGACCGTTCGGCGAAGCCGCCCGCAAGTACTGTTTGCTCGGCCGCCCCGAGGACTGTGTCGAGCAACTCCGCCGCTTCCAGCAAAGCGGTTGCCGCCATTTCGTCTTGTCACCATTGATGGACGCCGACGAGTTCGCCGAGCGCGCGAGCGCGGGAATTCTCCCCGCGATCAGGGCCGGACTCTGACGCACACGAGCCGATCGCGCTCACTTGAGACGGCACGGAACCTGCTTGAAGAATGTTGGAGGGTAGAGCGATGCGCGAGCAGATTCTCGACGTGCTGCAACGCTATTGGGGCTACGACCGGCTGCGGCCCCTGCAGGAGGAGGCGATTCACGCCGGACTCGAGCAACGCGACTCGCTCGTCGTCCTGCCTACCGGCGGCGGCAAGTCGCTCTGTTATCAAGTGCCCGCCGCCGTCGCCGGGCGCACCGACGTCGTCGTCTCGCCGCTCATCTCCCTGATGAAGGACCAGGTCGACGGACTGCACCAATGCGGCTATCCGGCGGCGGCGATCTATAGCGGCATCGGACTCGAAGACGTGCGCCGGATCGAATGGGAGGCTGTCGCCGGCAAACTCCGGTTGCTCTTCGTCGCGCCCGAGCGACTCCTCACCCACCGCTTCCTCGGCCTGCTCGAAAAGATCCAGGTGCGTGCCTTTCACATCGACGAGGCGCATTGCATCAGCCACTGGGGACACGATTTTCGCCCGGAGTACCGTCGCCTCGCGGAACTGAAGCAGCGCTTCCCGGCGGCCAGTCTGCATGCGTTCACCGCCACCGCGACCGAACGGGTCCGCCACGACATCGTCGAGCAGCTCGGCCTGCGTGCGCCGCAGATCCTCGTCGGACGCTTCGATCGGCCGAACCTGACCTACCGGATCCTGCCGCGGGTCGACGTCGAGCGGCAGGTGCTCGAGGCGGTACGGCGCCACGCCAACCAGGCCGTCATCGTCTATTGCATCAGCCGCAAGGATACCGAATCGCTTGCCGCCTTCCTGCGCGCCGCCGGCGTCAAGGCGACCCACTACCACGCCGGCATGGAGCCGACGGAACGCGCCAACGCGCAGGAGACGTTCATCAACGAGGAACTCGACGTGATCGTCGCCACGGTCGCGTTCGGGATGGGCATCGACCGCAGCGATGTGCGCGCGGTGGTCCACGCGGCGATGCCGAAGTCGATCGAACACTACCAGCAGGAGACCGGCCGCTCCGGGCGCGATGGCCTCGAGGCGGAGTGTGTTCTGCTGTATTCCGCGGCCGACGGCATTCGCTGGGAACAGCTGATGGAGCGCTCCGGGCGCGACGGCGAGGGTGACGCCGCCAATTTGCAGGCGAGCCTCGAACTGCTGCGCCACATGCGTCGCTTCTGCAGCGCGATCCAATGCCGCCACCGGCAGCTGACCGAGTACTTCGGCCAGGACTACGAACCCGAGAGCTGCGGCGCCTGCGACGTCTGCCTCGGCGAGGTCGAAGGGGTGACCGACGGCACGGTGACCGCGCAGAAAATTCTGTCGTGCGTCGCCCGCGTCGAGCAACGCTTCGGGGTCGAACACGTCGTCGATGTGCTCGTCGGCGCCGATACCGAGCGGGTGCGCCGTTGGCGCCACGAGGAACTGAGTACCTACGGAATTCTCAAGGCGATCAAGCGCAAGGAGTTGTCGAACCTGGTCTACCAACTCCTCGACGACGGCGTGCTCGCGCGCAGTGGCGACGAGCGACCGGTGCTGCGTCTGAACGACGCGTCGTGGGAAGTGCTGCGCGGCAAACGCACGGTGCGCCTGCGCGCGCCGAAGCAAGAGGTGAAGAAGACCACCGCGCGCGACCAGGCGTCGTGGGAGGGTGTCGATCGCGACTTCTTCGAGCTCTTGCGCGAGTTGCGCCGCGAATTGGCGGAGGAACGTGACGTGCCGCCGTACGTCATCTTCAGCGACGCATCGCTGCGTGACATCGCGCGCTTGCTGCCGCGCACGCCGGCGGAGTTCCTCGCGGTGCACGGGGTCGGCGAGCGCAAGCTCAGCGACCTCGGCCCGCGTTTCCTCGCCTTCGTCAAAGCCTATGTCGGGGAACGAACGAACGCGCCCGAGTAACGGTTCGCCGCGCCGCGCTCACTCCGTCGCGAGCGCCTTCTCGATCCCCTTGATCCCGGAACGGTAGATGCCCTCGACCATCGCCTGAGCGTCGGCTGCGGGGATCCCCTCGTGGGCGAAGGTGCTGCTCCAGGTGATCTTCGACCCGTCGGCGGCGGCCGCGACCGCGAACGTCGCCAGGTAGTTCTGGAGCGGCAACGGCGCCTCGACGATCGAGTAGCTGAAGCTGCGCCCGACGTCGTCGAACGCTTCGAGGCGTTCGCGGATGACGATGTCGCCGAGCTTGATCGTGCGCACCGCGCCAACACCGGCGCCGTCGAGTTCGCAACTCGTGATCCCGGGCGACCACCGCACCACGTCGCCGAAATCGCGGACGATCTCCCACACCGCGGCCGGGCTGGCCGCCAACTCCGCTTCGATCTTCACGTTCGCCATCGATTCTCCCTCATCCCGGTCGTTGGGCTTCAGTCATGCGCCGCTTCCCCGAGCACCCGCCGTCGCAGCCGCCCGGGAAGCGCGCTCGTCCATTCCGCCAAGTCGTCGATCCCGATGTAAAACACCGGAACGATCAGCAGCGTCAACAGCATCGACGAAAACATCCCCGCGGCCGTCGCTACGGCCAGCGGCGCGCGGGTCTCCGCGCCCGGCCCGAAGCCGATCGCTGCCGGCAGCACGCCGAAGATCATCGACAGCGCGGTCATCAGCACCGGCCGCAGCCGCACCGGCGCCGCGGTGCTCATCGCGCTCACCTTGTCCATGCCGCGCTCGCGCAACTGATTGGCGTAGTCGACCAGCAGGATCGAGTTCTTCGTCACCAGCCCCATCAACAAGACGATACCAATCAAGCTGAACATATTGATCGTCATGCCCGCCGCGTACAGACCGCCGAGCGCTCCTACCATGGAAAAGGGCAGGGCGAGCATCACCGAGAGCGGCAGCACGAAGCTCTCGAACTGCGACGCGAGCAGCATGTAGATCACGAGGATCGCGAGGAAGAGCATTTGGAAGAACTGCTCCGCGCTCTGCTGCATCGTCTCGGCCTGTCCGGCGAGTTTGAGATTCACGTCCGGTGGCAGAATCCGCTTGGCGATCCTGCGTGCCGCCTCCACCGCCTCGGCCAGGGAGATCCCCTCCAGGTTGCCCGAAACCATGACGGCGCGCTGGCGATCTTCACGCGAAATCGTCGAGGGCGCCGCGCCGGTCTCGAGCCGCACCAGGTTGCGCATTTCGACGACCTTGCCGTCGCGGGCGCGCACCGATAGACCGCGCACCGCCTCGGGGGTATCGCGGTGCTCGGCATCGAGACGCATGCGAATGTCGTAGCGCAGTCCGTGTTCCTTGAAGACGCCGACGTCGAGGCCGCCGATCATGACTTGGATGACCCGGGCGAGGGTGACCGCGTCGACGCCGAGCTCGGCCGCTTTCTCGCGGTCGGGAATGACCCGCAGTTCCGGAAGGCCGACCTTGAGGTCCTTGTCGAGGTCGACGAAGCCGCCCGCCTTGCGGAGTTCGTCGAGCAGTTGGGTCGCGTGGGCGTCGAGTTCGGCGATCGGCAGGTTGCCCTGGAGCCGGACTTGAAACTGGCCTTCCGTGGTGAAGGTGCCGGAAGGATCGTTGATCGTGAATTTCTGTCCGGGGATCTGGCCGAGAATCTCGCGTGCAGCGCGCATGATCTCCGGGGAGGTGCGCTCGCGTTCGTTGCCGTGCACCAGGGTCGTGAAGACCGCGCCTGCGTTCGGCCGGCCAACCCCCGTCGACGTGGTCACACCGATCCCCTCGAAGACCGCCAGCCGCTCGGGCAACGCGAGGAAGTACTCCTCATTGCGCAACAGCATCGCCGTGGTCGTCGCCAAGCTCGTACCCGGCGCCGTCTCGAACTGCATGAACATGATCCGCCCGTCGGTGGTAGGGAAGAATTCGCCGCCGAGGCGGGTGCCGAAGAAGATCGCCAACGCAAACGAGCCGAGTGCAATCGCCACGGTCACGCCGCGGTGGCCGAGCGTCCAGTGCAGCACCCGTCGGTAGCCGCTTTCGAGCGCGGCGAAGCCCTGCTCGAGGCGGTGCGACACCGAGCCGACTTTCTCCGCCGGCGGTGCCGCCAGGCGCGCTGCCAACATCGGTGTGACCGTCAGGGCTACGAACAGGGACAGAATGACGGAGCCGGCGACGGTGAGTCCGAACTCGCCGAGGAAATTGCCGACGATCCCCTCGGCGAAGCCGACCGGGATGAATACGGCTGCCACCGAAAAGGTCGCGGCGGCAGCGGCGAAGGTGATCTCGCGGGTGCCGACGATCGCGGCTTCTTGCGCAGGTAGACCCGCCTCGCGGTGGCGTTCGATGTTCTCGAGAACGATGATCGCATCATCGATGACCACGCCGATCGCCAGCGTCATGCCGAGCAGGGTCATGACGTTGAGGGTGTAGCCGAAGGCCCAAACCAGGCCGAAGGTCGCCATCAGCGACAACGGGATCGCTGCTGCGATGATCAACGTCGGCGCCAGGCGCCGGAGAAAGACGAACACGACGAAGACCGCCAGCGCGCCCCCGAACAACAGCGAGAACATCGTCTCGTCGACCGACTCGCGGATGTTCATCGAGAAGTCGACGAACTCGTCGGGCGCGACCACGTGGATGCCTTCGGGTAGCAGTGGGCGGATCTCCTCGATTCGACGCCGGACCTCGTCCACGATCGCTACCGTGTTCGCGTCACTCTGCTTGATGATTCCCGCGACCACTGCGGGTTCGCCGTTGTAGCGCACCGTATCACGCACATCCTCGGTGCCGTCCTCGACGCGTGCGACGTCGCGCAGGTAGACCGGCGCGTCGCCGCGTTGCGCGACGATCATGCTCTCGAGTTCGGCGATGGAACGAAACTCCGCCTCGGTCTTCACCGACCACTCGACGCGCGCGCCCTCGACGATGCCGCCGGGCACGTCGACGTGCTCGCGCTGCAGTGCGTCGAATACGTCGTTCGAGGCGAGGCCGCGGGCGCGCAACTCGTCGGCGTCGAGCCAGATCCGGATATTGCGGTCGCGCTGCCCCTGGAGATGCACGCCAGCGACGCCGCCGATGGTCTCCAGCAGTGGCTTGACCTGCCGCTTGACGTATTCGCTGACTTCGACGAGCGGGCGGGTTTTGGAGCTGAACGGCACGTAGAGGATCGGAAACGTGCCCATGCGGATCTTTTCGACCTGCGGCGGCTCGACGGCCGCGGGGAGCTGCCGGCGCGCCTTCGCGACCTGATCGCGCACGTCCTGGATCGCCGTATCGAGATGCACGCCGAGTTCGAACTCGACGATGATCCTGGAGATCCCGGCGTACGATGTGGAACGTAGTGTGCGAACGCCGGCGATCGTGCCCAGGTGTTCCTCGAGCACGTCGGTGACGTCCTGCTCGACTCCCTCGGGCGTCGCACCCTCGAGTTCCGCAGTCACCACGGCCTGGGGAAACTCCATGTCGGGGTATTGATCGACGCCGAGACGGCTATAGCCGAGCGCGCCGAAGACGAGCATCGCCAGCGCCAACATCCAGGTGAAGACCGGACGGCGCACGGAGACGTCGGAAAGACTCACTCCATCACTCCCGTCTCGGCGGCGACATCGACGGGCGTCGTCGCGCCCTCGACCACTTGGACGAGCGCGCCGTCGACGAGATCCATTTGGCCACGGGTGATGACGAGGTCGCCCGGGGTCACGCCGCTCAGGATCTCGACGAGGCCGTCGTGGAAGGTGCCGGTCTTGACGGCGGTGCGCTGCACTCTCAGGCCTTCGAGCAGGCGAAACAGCACGGCGCCGTCGGCGCGTTGCAAGATCGCCTCGTCGGGCACCATCGGTACGCCCTTGCGGTAGGCGATCCCGAGGTCGGCGCGTGCGAATAGGCCCGGCCGCAGCCGCCCGGTCGGGTTCGGCAGCGTCGCCTTGACGCGCAGGGTGCGGCTTTGCGCTTCCATCGTCGGATAGATCACGTCGACGACGGCCGGGAAGCTTTCGCTCGGGTAGGGGGCGACACGGACATCGACATGCTGGCCGAGACGGACCAGCGCGGAGTCGACCTCGGCAACGTGGAAGACGACCTCGATGGGATCGAGCGAGACGAACTCCATCAGAGGCGTCCCGGGCTGGACGAACTCGCCGAGATTGACGTGACGTTTGCCGGTATGTCCGGCGAAGGGCGCGCGTACGGTCGCATCGTCGAGGGCTTGCTGCGCGAGATCGAATTGGGCCCGCGCCGCAGCGAGGCGCGAGGTGCCGAGCTGGAGTTCGAGGTTGGCTTCTTCGAGTTGCGCGGCGGAGGTGACGCCTTGCCCCTGGAGCGAGCGCACGCGATCGGCGTGGCGTCGCTGCTGTGCCAAACTCGCTTCCATCTGCGCGACCTGCGCGCGGGCAGAGTCGAGTTCGAGCTTGCGGCGGTGCGGGTCGATCTCGAGTACGACCGCGTCTTCTTTGACCGGCGCGCCTTCGTCGCTGGTGACCTGAGTGATTTCGCCGCCGACTTTGGCCGAGGCGACGGTGTGCAAGCGCGCGGCGAGTTCGCCGGTGACCTCGATGTGTTCCTCGAGATCGACACCGACGACGGGTGCGGTGACCACCCGCGGCGCCTCGATGACGGGCGTCACGACCTCGGGTTGGCAGGCGGCGAGCCCGAGCGAGGAGAGGAGCGAGAGTGCGTGCGCGGCCCATGAACGTTTGGACCGGCACGCGGCAGGAGGAGACATCAATCGGCCTTCGGCAACGAATTCCGCCCGGCTCGACGCCTGGAAGAGAGGCGTGGCGCACGAGTTGGACGGGGTAACCGCACGGGACTGACATACGTCAAATGACATTTGTCAGTCAAGGTGGGCAGGCGCTCGAGCCGGGCGCGTGCCACCCCGGTTGCCGACCGCGTTGACCGCCCGCCGTTCGCTGTCGTATGCGATCGGCACAGTCGATGGCCAGGGAACCGCGGGCGAGCGGTCGCTGCGCGGGACGCGGAGGGTAGATGCGTATCGAAGATATGGTCCTGATCAGCGTCGACGACCACGTCGTCGAACCGCCCGATACCTTTGAGCGACACGTGCCGCGCGCTTATCGCGACCGCGCGCCGCGGATCGTCAAGGGTCGCAACGACGAGGATATGTGGGAGTTCGAAGGGCAGCTGCGTCCGAACGTCGGGCTCAACGCGGTGGCCGGGCGCCCGCCCGAGGAGTACGGCTTCGAGCCGACGAGCTACGCGCAGATGCGACCCGGTTGTTACGACATCCATGCGCGGGTCCGCGACATGGATGCCGGCGGCATCGCGACGTCCATGTGTTTCGGTTCGTTCCCGTCGTTTTGCGGCAAGTTGTGGGCTGGCGCAAAGGACAAGGATCTCGCGCTGGCCTGCTTGCGGGCCTACAACGATTGGCACATCGAGGACTGGTGTGGCGCCTATCCCGGGCGGTTCATCCCGCTTGCCCAATTGCCGCTGTGGGATATCGGTTTGATGGTCGACGAGTTGCACCGGGTGCACGCGCAGGGGTGTCGGGCGGTGATTCTCCCGGAGAACCCGACGCTCGTGGGCTTGCCGAGCATTCATCAGGACGTCTGGGATCCCTTCTGGCGGGCCTGTTGCGACAGCGGGGTGACGATCGCGATCCATATCGGCAGTGCTGGCGCGATGACCGCGCCGTCGCCCGACGCGCCGGTCGAAACCGTCATGGCGGGCGTGCCCATCCATTGCTTCAATGCCGCCACCGATCTGGTCTTCTCGTCGGCCCTGCGGCGATTCCCGGACCTGCGCATCGCTCTGTCGGAGGGGGGGATCGGCTGGGTTCCCTATTTCCTCGAGCGGATCGACGCGATCTACGCGCGGCACCACGCTTGGACCGGCCAGGACTTCGGCGACGAACGGCCGAGCGATCTCTTCCGGCGCCACTTTCTCACCTGCTTCATCGACGACCACACCGGGATCCGCTTGCGCGATCTGATCGGTGTAGACCGAATCTCCTGGGAATGTGACTACCCGCACTCCGACACCACCTGGCCGCAGGCCCCGGAAGCACTGCTGGCGAGTTTCGCCGGTGTCAGCGACGCCGAAATCGACCAAATCACCCATGGCAACGCGATCGACTGGTTCGGTGTCGATCCGCGTGCGACCCCCGGCGGCCGCGCGGCCTGCAACGTGGGTGCCTTGCGTGCTCGCGCCGGCGACGTCGATCTGGCGCCGCGGGCGGGTCGCGGCGGCAAGCCACCCGCTGCGAGCACGAAGGGGCCGGTCACGGCGAGCGACGTCATGCGGCAACTCGCGACCGCGCTCGACGGTGGTCGCGGCGAAGCGGGGCAACGGTGATGCTCTTCAGCCCGTACGACTACGACGTCCACGAAGATCCCTATCCGATCTACCGGCGCCTGCGCGACGAATTCCCATTGTACCGCAACCACGAGGTCGGCTTCTGGGCGCTATCGCGGTACGCCGATGTGCTCGACGCCTTCAAACGGCCGGACGTGTTCTCGAATGCGAAGGGGGTGTCACTCGAGCGCTCGAGCCAGGCAGATGCGAGCGCGGTATGTTCCTTTCTCGCGCTGGACCCGCCGCGCCACGATCAGATCCGCGCGATCGTCTCGAAGGCGTTCACGCCGCGGCGCGTAGCCGAACTCGAGCCCAGCATCCGCGCCCTGGCGCGCGGTTACATCGAGAACGTTCGCGCCGCCGGTCGCTGTGATTTCATCGCGGATTTCGCGGCCAAGCTGCCGATGGACGTGATCAGCGAGATGCTCGGCGTGCCGGCCGCCGACCGCGACACGCTGCGCTTGCTCGCCGACACGGTGGTGCACCGCGAAGAGGGGGTGAGTGAGATTCCTGCAGCCGGCATCGAGGCTTCGGGCAAGCTACTCGTGTATTTCAGTGAACTCGTGAAGGAGCGCAGTTTGCGGCGCGGCGAGGATCTGCCGAGCGCCCTGCTCGATGCCGAAATCGAGGGCGAACGCCTTGGCCCCCGCGAGGTGATGGCTTTCCTGTTTCTCATGATCATCGCCGGCAACGAGACGACCACGAAGTTGCTCGGCAACGCGGTGTATTGGCGCTGGCGCAATCCCGCCGAGGCAGCCAAGGTCGAAGCCGATCCGGCGATGATTCCGGCCTGGATCGAGGAGACGCTGCGCTACGACAACTCGACGCAGATGTTGGCGCGCACCGTTCTGAGCAATACGGACTACCTGGGCGAGCGGCTGCACGAGGGCGACAAGGTCTTGCTCTTGATCGGCTCGGCGAACCGCGACGAGAGTGTTTTCGCGCGCGCCGACGAGTACGACATCAGTCGCGACACCGCGCAGCACATCTCATTCGGCAAGGGCACGCACTTCTGTCTCGGCGCTTCGTTGGCACGCCTCGAAGCGCGGGTGGCGCTAGAAGAGGTGGAAGCCCTTCTCGGTCCGCTAGACCTCGATGAAAGCGGCTTTGTGCGCGTCCACTCGCCCAACGTCCGCGGCTTCAGCGCGATGCCGGTCCGCTTCCCCTCATCGCCTCGCTGAGGGGAGGTTCACCAGGGCAATTCGCCGCGGGCTGCCAGATCGAGGATGTGGGCGAGGCGGACGCCGGCGCGCTGGAGGCGTTCGCGGGTGATCGCCAAAGCCCGGTCGTTGTAGCTCTGGTCGATCAGGCCGAAACGGCGACCATGGCAGCGCGCGACCGTCTCCGGAATCGCGTAGACGAACGTCTCGCAGAGCTGGAACGATTCGTTCGCCCAGCCGAGGAAGTTCGTGTCTGCCCAATTCCTGGCGCTGTCGGCGTCGATATCGCGATGTAGCGCACGTGCCGCCTCCGGCCAGCGGAAGCCCGCGCGCTCCAGGATGCTGCGATCCCAGACCTGGTGCAGGTTGCGCTCCTTGCGCGCGCCGCAACGACCAAAGTCGCCGAAGTAATCGACGGGCAGCGTGTTGCCGCCGCGGTCTTCGCGGCGGCCGACGTGCAGCGGTTGGTGCACGTCGCCGATGAAGTGCGCGAGGAACTTGAGTGCCTCGGCCCGCGTGCGCTGCGGTAGTTTGGTGTCGGTCAACTGCCGGCCGTAGTGCTCGATCGCCCACGTCACGCAACGCTTCGGCCCGGAACAGTCGCGTGCGGGATCGATCCCCGCACTGCCGGTCGGAACGTTGACGTAGTGGTAGGCCTTCGTTTGTGGGTGAGCACCGCCGCGGCGATGCACGGTATCCGCCCAGAAGCACGACGCGGCAAAGGTGCGCGATCCCGCGCGGTCGGCGCGGCGCAAGTCGCGCACGAGCTTCCTGGCCGCCGGGGTGAAACGCTGCCAGGCGATTTCGCAGACGATGGCGTGCGCGTCGCGCGACCAAGCCGATGCAGGCGCGGACGTAGCCAGAAGCAGGGTCGTGGCTACGAGGGGGAGGAAGCGGGTGCAAGGCACGGTCGAAATCCCGAATTCGCAGGCTGGGCGGGCGGGGCGCAACGCCTCCCGCCCGCCCGGAGTCCGCTCGAATCAACCAAGTCGTTCGATGATCGTGGCGTTGGCCATGCCGCCGCCTTCGCACATCGTCTGCAGGCCGAAGCGTCCCCCGGTTCGCTCGAGGGTGTTGAGCAACGTGGTCATCAGGCGCGCGCCGCTGCAGCCGAGCGGGTGGCCGAGAGCGATCGCGCCACCGTGTTGGTTGACCCGGTTCATATCCGCCTTCAACTCCTTGGCCCACGACAGAACCACCGGGGCGAATGCCTCGTTGATCTCGACCGCATCGATCTGGTCGAGGCTCATGCCGGTGCGCGCGAGCACGTTCTTGGTCGCCGGGATCGGCGCGGTCAGCATGATCACCGGGTCGACGCCGCCGAGCGCGAATCCGTGAAAACGCGCGCGCGGGCGCAGCCCGAGGTCGAGCGCCCTTTGCTTCTCCATCACCAGCACCGCTGCGGCGCCGTCGGTGATCTGGCTCGAATTGCCGGCGGTGATCACACCGTCGGCCTTGAACGCAGGCTTCAGACCACCGAGCTTCTCGACCGTGCTGTCTGCGCGGATGCCTTCGTCGGTGCCGACCGTCTCGCTGCCGCCGTCGGCGTGCTTGATCTGGACCGGCACGATCTCGTTGTTGTACCACCCGTTGCGCGTCGCTTCGGCGGCCTTCTGGTGCGAGCTGACCGAAAACTCGTCGACCTGTTGGCGGTTGAGGCCCCACTTCGCGGCAACGATCTCGGCCGAGATTCCCTGGGACACGAGGCCGCCGACGCCGTAGAGGTTCGCCTCTTCGTAGCGCTTCATCATCAGCGGACCGAAGGGCATACCGCTGCTCGCGACGCTGGCACCCATCGGCACCCGGCTCATCGATTCGACGCCGGCAGCGATCACCACGTCGTAGGCTCCGGCGATCACGCCCTGGGCGGCAAAGTGCAGCGACTGCTGGCTCGAGCCGCACTGGCGGTCGACCGAAGTGCCGCACACGGTCTCCGGGAAGCCGGCGGCGAGGGCAGCGTTGCGGCCGACGTTCAGGCCTTGCTCGCCGACTTGGCTGACGCAGCCCATGATCACGTCCTCGACCAGCGCCGGGTCGATCCCGGTGCGATCGACAATCGCCTTGAGGGTCAACGCGGCCAGGTCTGCTGGGTGCCAGCTGTGTATTGCTCCGGTCGGCTTGCCGCGGCCGAGGGGGGTCCGCACCGCATCGACGATGACTGCTTCACGCATTTGAAAGTCCTCCTAGTGGAATCGTGCTCGTCCGCAATGCCGATGTACGCACCGGCCCTGCTCGTGAATTCGTATCGCGCAGCGTCTGCCGCGCCGGGTTTAGATCGCAGAGAGCGGGCCGTAGCGCAATCCCGTTCGGCGCGTCACGGCGGCGTCGCGCGGGCAACTTCGATCCTCTCCATGCGCTGCTCGATCATGCCCGTGTCCCGGCGTAGCACCCGCCGGTAGGCGTCGATGCGCAGATGGCGCCAGTGCGCATGGTCGGCGAACACCGCCGCGGCGAAGTCGTCCGCCGGGGCGAGGCGCCGCAACCAGCGGTAGTTCTCGAGAAACGCGCCGGCGGCGGCGGCAACCTCGGCCGAGGGTTGGCGCAGCTGCTCGAACGGTCCGTCGGGCGTCGTGCTTCCGTAGACCTCCATGCCGTGTTCAGCCAGGCGAGGCTCGGCATACATGCCCCAGCCGGCCAGCTTCCAGGAACTGATGCCGTACTCGTACGCCAGGAGCATGTGTAGCGGCGGCCACACGGTCAGTGCTCCGAGAAAGGCGTACACCACGAAGCGTTTGGGCGTGGCCAACTTCATCGTCAGAAGAAGGTCGCTTCGGGAAGAATGCCGAGGCGCGAGAGCAGTAGGGCCGCGAGCGCTAGGGCGAAGACAGGCCGGAACCGTTGGTGCCAGTCGCTGGTCGTGAACAACAGGGCGAGGTTGGCGTAGAGCATGCCGAAGAACAGCTCGCGCGCTCCGGCTTCGATGGCGGCGACGAGAGCGAGGCTCGCAACCACGGCGAGCGCCCGCGTCGGCCGCGCCAGCAACCCGAATGGGATGATGATTTCCGCAATCCAGACCAGGTTCGATGCGATCAGCAAAGGCCGGCTGTCGACGAGATAGGGGCCGGCCCCGACCTCGACTCCCAGGCCGACGATACGTGCGAATTCGCTGGCCGGAACCAGTGCGGCAAGGACCGGGCGAAACGACTCGATCCAGACCGAGAACGCGAGGTACTGCCCATGGAAATAGTAGCCGTGCACGAATTTCTGCAGCCCGGCGTAGAAAAGGACGAGGCAGAAGATCCAGCGCGTCGCGCGGACGAAGAGGATTCGCTCCTCGGCCCGGTCGACGGCGAGATAGGCGCTCAGCAGGCAGAGGTACAGTTCGAGGAAGGCGTGGTTGCCGGCAGCGGGGAATTCGAGCCAGAGCACCCACCCATGGACCGCGGCAAGTCCGAGAAATGCGGAGCGCCGCAGGGCGGGGAAGCTGCCGACGGCCACCAAGAGGCTCACCACGACCAGACTTCCCTGGAGTTCCGGCGTCAATCCCTCCCAGCGCCGCAGAGCCCGACACCAATACTCTACGCCGAGGATCATCAGAACGATCGTCTGGAAGGCGTGCAGGCGCGCTGCGCCGACGCTGGGTGAATCGAGTCGCTCGGCCAGGCCTGCGAGACCCATGGACCCTGTCCGCAGTAGCGACGGCGCACGCGGGATGGGTCGGTCGGCTGATGTTTCTCCTTTGACTGCCACGGGGTAATGCAAATAAGGTAAGGGCATCGTGTACTGCAAGCCAACGCGTCGGCCGTGTCCCAGCTCGATACGGTTGTGGCGCCGAACATGCTGAACCGGCAGGGAGGGGGGCCTCACTTATGAGAAGACTCGCATGGAGTGGAGGCGCGGCGTTGATCGTGCTCGGATGGGTCGCGCCGGTGACGGCGCAGCTCGTTCCGGCAACGGGAGCGCAGAGCGTCTGCAATCAGGTGTCGGACCGCAACGCGGCGCAACTCGCGAAGGTCCAATCGCGTGAGGTGAACGGCTGCCTGCTGCTCGCCTCACGCGGCAAGCTCGGGCTGCCACCGACGTTCGCGGAGTGCTTGGTTGCGGATGGCAAGAATAAGGTCGAGCGTTCGGTGGTCAAAGCGGTGGGTAACGAGCTCAAGCGCTGCGCTGCCGCTACCTTGCCGACGTTTGCCGTCCCCGTCCTTGCCGGACCCTACGTTGCCCCTGCCGACAAGCGCGGCTTCGATGCGGACGTCCACGTGATGTTCGTCGCTCCCCTGGCGTCGGCGTCGGTCGCTTCGCAGTCGGCTTTTGCTCACGACTTGCTCGGGCCGCGTGCCGACACGGCTGTTGCCATCAAGTCGCAAGCGAGCGCTGCCGCGATCTGCCAAACGAAATTGCTCAAGACCGCTCAGGATTGCGAGCAGGCGAAACGCAAGCTCTACACCAAGTGCAAGAAGAGCGAGATCAGCTCGGGGCGGGTGCGCGACACCGCGGGCCTGGTCACGAGCTGCCTGCGTTCGGCCGACGACTTCACCAACGACGCCACCGATGCTGCACGGGTCGCCAGGAAGTGCGACCAAAAGCTCGGCGACGGGGTCGGCCGTTACTGCGGCAACGTCGCCCTGGCCGACGTATTCCCGGGCCCGTGTGCCGGCCGCGCCGACTTCGCCGCGTGCCTGATTGAACGCGTCAATTGCCGCTACTGCCAGGAGTTGAACGCCACCGACACTCTCGGCGTCGATTGCGATCTGTTCGACGACGAGGTCGCCAACGATAGCTGTAACGACGTTGTCGGTTTTTGTGGCGATGGCTTCCTCGATACCGCGACCGAGGAATGCGACGACGGCAACACCGAAAGCGGCGATTGCTGCTCATCGAGTTGCACCCTGGAGAGTGCCGGCGTGAGTTGTGGAGTCGGCACGAGTGACGCGTGCACCCAGCCCGACACCTGCGACGGTGCGGGCACTTGTTTGCCGAACAATGCGCCCGCCGGCGCGCCTTGCGTCGACGACGGCAACCAGTGCACCGACAACGTTTGCAACGGCGACGGCACCTGCACCCATCCGCCCGCTGAAGCTGGCTCACCCTGCGGCAATGGTTCCGACGACTCCTGCACCGATCCCGATTCTTGCGACGGCAGCGGCGCCTGCCTCGAGAACAACGAAGTTGCCGGGACATCCTGCGACGACGACGGAGAAGTCTGCACCGATGACGTGTGCGACGAATCCGGTGCTTGCGAACACGTCGCCAACACCGATCCGTGCGACGACGGACTGTTCTGCAACGGCGCGGACACCTGCTCGGGCGGCACCTGCTCGGCGCATGCGGGTTCGGAATGCGCCGGCGCCGACGGCGACGGCAACTGCGTCGAGAGCTGCAACGAAGAGACCGACACCTGCGACGCGCCGGATCCAGACGGATCGGCGTGCGCGGACGGAATCGTCTGCAACGGCACGGAGACGTGTAGTGCGGGCGTTTGCGGGAACAGCAGCGGTAATCCGTGTGCGGGTCCCGACAATGACAACAATTGCACCGAGAGCTGCAATGAGAACACCGGCCTGTGCACGGGCAAGGATCCGGACGGCTCGAGTTGCAACGACGGTGTGTTCTGCAACGGCGCGGATACCTGCTCGAACGGCGCCTGCATCGTCAATGCGGGCAACCCGTGCGGAGGCGGCGGCGAGTGCCGCAGCGGCTGCAACGAGGCGAGCGATTCGTGTACCGACGCGCTCGGCACGCCGTGCAGTGACGACGGTCTGGCGTGTACCAACGATTTCTGCGACGGGGAGGGCCAGTGCGTTCATGCGAACTCGGCCTTCGGACAGTCCTGCCCCGACGACGGCAACCAGTGTACGTCCGACGTCTGCAACGGTGGCGGCACCTGCATTCATCCGGCGCGTGCCGAAGGGACGCCGTGCTCCGACGACGGTAACGTCTGCACCACCAACCAATGCAATGCGAACGGCGCGTGCATCGGCATTCCCAATAGCGCACCGTGCAACGACGGGCTGTTTTGCAATGGGGCGGACACCTGCGGTAGCGGTTCCTGCTCGCTGCACGCCGGCAACCCGTGCCCGAATGCGGACGGTGACGGCAATTGTTCGGAATCGTGCAATGAGGTTGCTGATGCTTGCACTTCCGCGGATCCAAACGGCAGTGCCTGCAACAACGGCCTCAATTGCGATGGCAATTCCGATACCTGCCAAAGCGGTTCATGTATTCCCGCAGGAGTGTGTTGCGGTACGCAGACGTTCACGTTCAACACGTCGAGCAACAACGGCGGGGTGTTCGACTCGGCCGAGTGGCCCGGTGGCACGGGCACCCAACAGAGCCAGTCCGGCTGCAGCGTTACCGTCAAGATCCCGAGCGGCAACATCGACTTGGTCGGCACGCTCGGCGACAAGTACCAGGTCAACAGCTTCGCCGGCTTCAGCAGCTGTGCCGGCAGCGGCGGCTCGAACGGCGTCCAGTGCTTGAGTTGCCCCTTCGCCGGGATCTGTAACGTGACCGCGGAGCGCCCATCTTGCTCGGCCGCGCTCAACGGTAGCGGCAGCGCACGCTACACGGTGCAGTGCGTCGACCCGTGAGCTGACGCATCGCGTATCCGCGGATCCGCAAAAAGGGCGGGGAACCGAGTGGTTCCCCGCCCTTTTGTTTGCAGCGAACGAGGAGTCCCGGCCTTCGGTCAAACGGGGCTACGGAGCGTTGGCGCACATCTGCGGGTCGCAGAGGAAGTTGGTTCGCGGGTTACGGCGGCGGACGAGCGCTGGGGCTGAACGACGGTGTCCTTTCAGGTCTGGACGAGAATTCCGAGCAGCACACCGGCAAGCGCCATGCTTGCGAGCGCGCAGAGCATGATCATGCGCTCCGAGGTGAGGAGCCCCATCGTCCACGGGTTGGCATCGGCGTTGCGGCGGTAGGATTCCAAGTCGATATGCGGCAGGAAGTAGGTGCCCAGCAAGATGACACAGCCGTAGATCAGTCGCAGCGTAATGAAAAAGATCCCCGCGTAGGCAACGGCGACCACGAGCAATCGACTGGTGAGCCTGCCGATGGTCATGCCAAGGGTTGCGTCTTCCTTCTTGGGCACCCACGGACGGGTGAACTTCGCGTTCGGATTCGCGTCGCCCGACTCCATGTCTGGCGACGCTGCGTGCGCGTTCTCGTCGACTTCGACGATCGGATACGTCATCGCGCTCGTTTGCGGCGGTTCATTGCTCACGCCGATTCGAATCGATTCGCGAATGTGGTTGACGAGAGGCTGCAACGCGTCCCAGCTGTCGCTCGGCAACAGGAGGATGATTCCACCCGTTCGGTTGTAGGAGCTCGGGACCCGGAAGTACTGGGCGGCGATCGTCAGCTTATCGGACATGTGGACGTCGACGACGAGCGTGGGATTGCCGTCCAAATCGAAGCGCTCGTTGCGCAGCACCTGTTCGACCGAGATGTAGAGCGAACGCCCCCAATCGTTGCTGCCCTTGGCGTGCTCGTGGAGAACGTCGAGCAGCTGTACGGGGAAGGGGTTCGTATCGAAGACCGTCGCCAGCAAGTAGCCGTTGACCTCGGGGATGAAGTAGGCCGCGAAGGACAGGAGCCGGTCGTACGAGCCCGGTGGGACGTCGGGCGGCGCGTCGAGCACCTCGCGCAGGTTGGCGACGTATTCGAGGCGCGCCCGGGCGGTGCCGTCAGCGCCAAGGGGCACCCAGAGCGAAGGCAATAAAAAGGAGAAAGCCGGACTACCCATACGCTTGTAATCGAAGAGCGAGACGACCGGCGAGGTTCTCTCCGCCTCGGCCGGTTCGACCTGGGCGATTGCGGACGCGGTCGCACTGAGGGTGGCTACGGCTGCGATCAGGATCAGCGAAAGATGGCGATATCGGCTACGCACGTTTTTGGCATACAACGTGGCGCAAAGTTTTTCGAGCGCTTGTCGGGCAATGTTTCTATTCGCCGTTCGACTCGCGCGCGGCACGCAGTTCCTCGAGGAATTGGAGGATCGTCGCAGCAGGTTGCGGGGCGAGCCGGTTGGTGTCGCTGCACGGGTCGTCATTTGCGCTGACTGCGTCCCAGAAGTACCGACTCGCGCTGCACGACTCTTCGCCGTCCACACAGCTTTCGTCGGGGTGCTGCGCCAGCTCGATGTTGCCGAAGATGTCGCTGAAGCGCGCTTGCTCGGCCGGGGTGAGCAACGTTGGCGCCGCGCTCACGGGTTGGGCAACGACGCAGTCGGCCTCGGTCTCCAAATCAGGCAAGCAGTCATCGACGCCCGCGGTGCCGGCGCGCAAAACGTCCATTTCGAGCCTGTGCAAGTCGCCGTCGCGCTCGATCGTCGCCGCGAAAACCGCGCCGAGTGGCGGACAGGCGCCGGCTTGGGAATTGCGGCTGAAGCCGAACTCGTCGAAACCGCTTAGATCGAGCCCGGGCGGGGTGGGTGCCGATGTCGCGGTGGCCGTCGGCGTTGCGGCTGCGGGCGACGCGGCGACCGTTGCGCTCGGTGTTGCCACAGTCGCGGTAGCCGACGATGTGGCAGCGGGACTGGGTGTGGGTTCGCCGGGAGGTGGGCAGCCGGTCAGGGCCAAGCCGACCGCAACCAGCAATTCGTCGACGGAGATCTGGGCGTCGCCGTTGATGTCTCCCTGCGTGCAGTTGGCCAGGGGCTGCGGGCCGAGCGCGATTTCGATCATGACCAGGATCTCGTCGACGGTCACGGCTCCGTCATCGTTGCAGTCGCCGAAGCAACCGCGCGGCCCGGGGGTGGCGCTGGTGTTGCCGCAAGTGAAGGTGCCATCGTCGAGTTCACAGGCTGCGCCGCCGCGACAATCCGAGCTCTTGGAGCAAAGTGCGCCCGGCGGGAGTTGCGGCTGGCAGTCCCCGGCCAATCCGAAAATGTCGCAGCGTTCACCCAACGAGCAGGCCGCTTCGGTGCAGCAAACCCCATGGGTACAAGAGCCGGTGACACACGCCGTTGCGAGTACGGGGACGCAGGGCCCGCCGATCGCGATTCGTGTCGGCGTCGGGGTCGCGGTCGCGGCGAGCGCGCACAGGCCGCTGCTGCAGGCGCCGGTGACGCAGTCCGAGCCGACGGCGCAGATGGCACCGATGAACTTGCGCGGCGCGCAACTCCCCAGGGTGTCGGAGATGTTGCAGAAGCGCCCCGCCGGACACGATTCCACGCAGCAGATCCCATCGATACAAAGACTGGACGCACATTGTGATAGCGCTACGCAGCTGCGCCCGTTTGGCTGTGGCGAGGGCGTCAGTGTCGGAAACGGCGTCAGGGTGGGTGTAGGTGTGCGCGTCGGGGTTGGCGGCGCGGACCCACAGATGCCAGGCTGGCGGGGAAGGTTGCAAACTTGACCGAAGCCGCAACTCGGATTCGCGCAACATACGCCGTCGACGCAGAAATCCGAGGCGCATGTATCCCCGCCGGCGCACGGCGTGCCGAGGGTCGAAAGAGGGGCGCAACTCCCTTCGCGCCCGGGAACGTCGCAGCGCTGCCCGCTCGGGCACGTCAGAAAGCGGCAGCACACTCCGTCGAGGCAGACGGTAGAGGCGCATTCGCTGCCGAGCCCGCACATCGTGCCGTCGTCGCCAACCGGTGGGACGTCGGCGCGCAGCAGGGTGACGCTGTTGTTGCCGATGTCACCGATGAACAGGTCGGCGGCGCGATTGCCGGTCATGTCTCCAGCGAGCAGCGTGGTCGGCTCGTCGGAGTTCGTGTTCTGGAAGCGCCCGGCGACGCCGAAGTCACCGCCGCCAACGCCGTTCAAGTAGATGACTTCCGACGGACGCGACATGGCAACGGCGAGGTCGTTGAATCCATCGCGATCGAAGTCTCCGGCGGCGAGCGATTCCGGGATGCACCGGGTGAGGTCGCCGGCCGCCGTTGTCGGGCAATCGAAAATGATCTGCGCTTGAATGGCGAAGTTTCCCGTGCCGACGCTCCCGGTAGGGGTGGCGACTGTTTGATTGCGCAAGATCGTGATGAAGAAGCTCCGCGCGTCTTCCTTCTGAAGGACGGCGATGTCGACGACGCCATCGCGGTCGAAGTCGCGGAGGACGAAGTCGACCGGGTCGGTGCCGGGGATGCGAATCGGTGCGATAGGCTGCACCAATACGCCCGCATCGAGGCGCACGAAGGCGATCTCCTCGTTGCCACTCGTATTTGTGTTCAGGGCCACGATCGTGTCGCGTCCCGTCGCATCGAGCCGGCCCACCCGCAGCAGTCGCGGTTCACGACTGAGTCCGAACCGGGGCGCAGCCGTGAATCCAGACGCGCCGCCGTCGTTCAGGAGCACGACGATCTCGCTGCGCCGTCCCGTCGATATCGCGGCGTCAGGGCCGCTGATGCCGTCGAAATCGCCGACGGCGAAGGCGCTGATGGCGCTGATCGGCAGCGGAAATGATTCGACGCTGCCGAGAAAGCCGTTGCCGACGCCGCGGAGCAGCAACAGATTGCCATTGCTCGCGCCACGGGTGGCGTCGGCGAGCAGTACGTCGAAGGTGCTGTCGCCGTCGAAGTCGCGCACGGCGACTCCTGAAAGGATGTTGCCGACTGCCAGGCTGAGGCGATTCGCGAGTACCCCGGTACTCGTCGCGGAATATACCGACAGGATGCTGCTGTTCGGGGACGCGACCACGGCTTCGGCGCCGCCATTGCCATCGAGATCACCGAGAGCCGCGAAGTCCGGGGCGCGTGCGACCGGGAGTCGGTTTGCGGGAATCAACGATATCTGGGCGCTCGTCGCTGCTGGCAACCAACAGGCGGCGAGCAAGAGCAGCAGGGGAAGGCGCAGTAACCAGGAATGACGCACGGGACAACCTCGCGTGGTGGCCGGGATTCGCGCGAGCTGCCACCGGCTTCGAGGCTAACCCGCCATCTGCAGTGCCGCAAGGACAATGCGCGACCAGACCGGGCGCGATGCGGACTCAGGAGAAGGCGGATCGCTGCCGGAATCTCCCCAGGTGATGGGTCAATTGTTCGATGGATTGTATGACCAGCGATCGGCTGTCGGGTACCAGGGCGCGCACATGGTGTGCATCGCCGCCGCCGATCCAAAGCTCGACGCTCGGCGGCAGTGTCGCGTCGAGTTGCTGCAATGCCTGCGAGGCTGCAAGCCGGTTGACCTCACCGACGAACGAAAGGCCGATGGCCCGAACGCGTAGTTTGGTCGCCGTGTCCGCAATCTCCGCCGCAGGCACGTCGGCGCCGAGAAGGTAGAAGCCGAGACCTTGCTCCGCGGCGAGTACCGCGACCATGAGGAGCCCCAACTCGTGGCGTTCGCCGCTCGGTGTGGCCAGGAGAATCGCGGGCGCCGCCGGATCCCGGCTGGAGCGCGACAGCGCGCCGAGCAGGTTGCGCAAGGCGCTGGTCACGAGATGCTCCTGGCCGATACTGAGCCGGCCAGAAAGCCAACGCTCACCTACGGCGGAGAGCAGCGGCATCGCCACCTCGGGGGCGAAGCGGGCGGCGCCGAGAGCCAGCAGCGAGTCGCCGAGCGAACGTTCCAATGCGGCCATGTCCAAGCGCTCGATGGCAGCGAGCATCGCGTCGAGTGTCGGCGCCGGCACCGAGATCTGCGCCGCCGCAGTCCCTGGCAACACCATCTTCTCCAAGTCAGCCATCGGCAGGTGCGCAACGTCGCCGATCGACCTACCGTCGCCGACGACCCGCGCTAGAACCTGCAGACGGGCGACGTCTTCGTCGCCGTAGAGCCGCGCTCCGCGCGGTCCGCGCACCGGCTCGACGACGCGGTAGCGGCGTTCCCAGACGCGGATCAGATCGGGTGTCAGCCCGGTCAGCTTGGCGACGGTTCGGATCGGATAGTTCTTGTCGCCACCTCTCGGAGTCATATGCACCTTGCCCAGCCGCTCACGTTGCGCGACATCGTGGCCTCCATACCAGGTCTCGAATGTTTCGAACCAGCCGCATCCCCATTCAAAAGGGG
>Ga0163153_10001162_pt1 | contig 42452 bp, 37 predicted proteins | sample OliLakLV19MP6IB1_FD_148629 | JGI IMG/M metagenome (GOLD analysis project Ga0163153, IMG submission 148629) | Freshwater microbial mat bacterial communities from Lake Vanda, McMurdo Dry Valleys, Antarctica - Oligotrophic Lake LV.19.MP6.IB-1 | ecosystem: Environmental > Aquatic > Freshwater >... | reverse complement strand
ATAATGTATAATAATGCTGATTACAAAAGTGTAACACATAGCAGAAAAATAATAAATGTAAAAATATTTTAAAAAAAGTGGGTAGAAGTGGTAAAAAATGGGAGACTTGGTATATATTTGAAGTATAAACCAATAGAGAGTGTCCCGTTTTACAGGCGAATATCAGAGTACAATCGATGATAAAGGCAGGATAAAACTTCCAGCCAACCTGGTCAGGCAAATGACAGAACAGGGCATCGCTCTCCATTTTGTTTTAAACAGGGGCTTCGAAAAATGCCTGATGTTGTATCCCAAAATCGTATGGGACCAGAAAGCTTCTGAAGTAGACCGCCTGAATGTCTACGACCCCACCCAAAGGCAATTTATCCGATATTTTTACCGGGGTGCGACGCTGGTTACTGCAGATACCGCAGACCGGATATTGATTCCGAAAAATTTATTAGACCACGCAAATTTTGAAAAGGATATCATTCTGTTTGCCTATCTCAATCAAATCGAGTTATGGGATGCAAAAGGATATTCTGCTGAACTGGCAAATGAGCCGGATCAGTTTTCCGAACTGGCAGCCCGGGTTTTTGGGAATGCCGGATCATTGACAGCAACTAATGTCAACGGTTAATGACTTATCATGTACCCGCGATGGTGCAGGAAGTCCTGGATGGTTTAAAGATCAAGCCGGAAGGGATTTATGTGGATGTCACTTTTGGAGGAGGGGGACATTCGAAAGCGATTCTCCAAAAATTAAATGCCAAAGGGCGTTTAATTGCATTTGACCAGGACGAAAATGCTTTTCAAAATCAGATTCAGGACGATCGATTTTTACTGATCCAGTCAAATTTTAGGTATCTCAAAAGGTATCTCAAATTTTATGAGGTCACTGGAATTGATGGCTTGCTTGCAGATCTGGGAGTATCCTCCCATCAGCTGGACAAGCCTGAAAGGGGGTTTGCTTTTAAACATCAGGATATCAACCTGCCCCTGGACATGAGGATGAATCTTCAACAAAGCCGAACAGCAGCCGATGTATTGAATCAAACGAAGGCCTCCAGACTGGAAACCATATTTAAAGAGTATGGGGAAATCTGGAATGCCGCCAAACTGGTGAAAGCCATTGAACAATACAAAGCCAGATCGCCAATACTTACCATCGGACAATTGGTGACGGTTGCGAGTGCTATGGCCATAGGGCCGGTACATCAATACCTGGCTAAAACTTTCCAGGCTTTAAGGATTGAAGTGAATGATGAACTGCTTGTATTGGAACAACTGCTGGAAGATTCGGTTGAATTGCTCAACCCCGGAGGACGATTAGTGGTGATCTCTTATCACTCTCTGGAAGACCGGCTGGTAAAGAGGATAATTCAGGCAGGTAATGTGAAAGGCATAACACGTCAGGATTCATTTGGTAATAAAATAAATAAACTGGTGGCTATATCAAAAAAAACGATCCAGCCATCTGAAGAAGAAATAAAAGAAAACTACAGGGTGCGCAGTGCCCGACTACGAATTGCCGAAAAGTTGGCATAAACCACTGCAAAAAATCATACCGGCCCAAAGCAGGATTAGTTTTCTGTGGCGGGATTGGAATATTTTTTAATCGAAATGAAATTAAAATGGAAGAAAGGTCTCAAAATAAGTCTCTACATCAATTCCTGGCTGGAGGATTAGTCCTGAAGAATCTTTCATTTATATATTTCACAGGGATCCTGGCTCTGTTTTATATCGCTAACGCACATCAGGCCGAGCGAAAGGTGCGTAAAATTCATCGTTTGCGGGATGAGGTAAAAGAACTGAGATGGCATTATATGTCATTCAGATCCGAGTTTTTATTCTCCAGTTCTCCCACCCAATTGGCCAATGATGTCAAATCTATTGATTTGGGATATTACCACAAGTCGTCCACTAAAAAGCTGATCAAGAAGTAATGAAGGATGAAATCATCATACGGACCTACGTAATCTTCCTGCTTTTTGTCCTGGTCGGGTTTCTGATTTTGGGCAGGGCAGTCCAGATTGGAATTCTGGAAGGAGACAACTGGAGGTCCAGAGGTGACAGCTTGTATCTTAGGCACCAGCCCATTGAACCGGAAAGAGGAAATATATTATCCTCCGATGGACGAATGTTGGTTACTTCACTTCCACTGTTTGAGGTCAGGATGGATTTATTGGCTATTCCTAAAGATAAGTTTGTCAAACAGCTCGATTCATTGGCCCTCTGTTTATCCAGGTATGTCAACCCAGCCTTATCGGAACGGGCATACCGGGACCTGATGTGGAGAGAGCGGCAGGCCGGAAACCGATATTTCCTGATCAAAGATGAAGTGTCCTATAGCCAATTGGAGAGGATCAAAAAATTTCCGCTTTTCCGATTAGGAGGCAATAAAGGCGGGTTGATCATAGTCAAAAAATCAAGGAGGGAGCGCCCCTTCCGGTTGTTGGCTGCCAGGACCCTGGGTTCGGTAAGGGAAGGCGCTAAGCCGGTAGGATTGGAAGGATATTATGACGCGGTATTAGGAGGTGAAAAAGGGAGCCGGTTGGTTCAAAAAGTTTCCAAGGATATCTGGGTACCGGTCGACGACATCAGCGATTATGAGCCCAGAAGGGGACAAGATATAATTACTCATATTGATATCGATGTACAGGACATTGCAGAACAGGCTTTGTATAAATCCATTGCTCATCATCAGGCTTTAGGGGGCACAGCGGTGGTGATGGATGTTAAAACCGGGGCGATAAAAGCAATGGCCAACCTGGTCCGCTTTGGGGACGATATTGGCGAGTATTTTAATTATGCGGTCGGTTCCGCCACGGAGCCTGGATCCACCTTTAAACTGGCTTCTATGATGGCCTTACTGGAAGATGGTTATATAAGCCTTAACGACCGGGTCGATATTAAACATGGCGAAGTACAATTGTGCGGTAAAAAAGTAAAAGATTCAGAAAAGCACAACGTGGTCAACCCGACCTTAAAGCAAGTATTTGCCATGTCCTCCAATGTAGGGGTGGCTTTAACGGCGCAGAAATACTATGAAAAAAATGCCAAAAAATTTATAAAAAGGCTGGAACAGTTTGGTTTGAGTGAGCGCTCCGGAGTGGACCTCGAAGGTGAACCCAAACCTTTTATCAAACAAGCTTATAATCTGGAACAAAACTGGAGTTGTACCTCGATACCCTGGATGGCACATGGATATGAATTGACCCTGACCCCACTCCAGATGTTGACTTTTTACAATGCAGTAGCCAATAAAGGAAGGATGATGAAACCTCAATTGGTGCATCAAATCCTGGAGTATTCTGCCCCTATAAAGACTTTTAAACCGCAGGTTTTGAAGGACCAGATATGTGGTGGATCGACACTGAAAATGGCTATGGAACTGCTAAAAAGTACTTCCGATACCGCAGGGACTGCCATAGCCTTGAAAAATAAATTGTATAAGGTAGCGGGTAAGACAGGTACTGCGGTCACCAATTATTTTAAAGGCGATATCAACGAAGGAAAAAAATACCAGGCGTCTTTTGCGGGATTTTTTCCGGCTGATGAACCGGTGTATTCCTGCATCGTAGTTATTTATGAGCCTTCAGCCAATGGCTTTTATGGAAGTTCTGCCGCTTTGCCCGTGTTTAAAGAAATTGCTGATTATTGTATTGCTTCCAAATTTATAATACCGGCTGATATGGCAGAGGTTCCTGCCGGTAAAGAACCAAATCAGATCCGGGCTGGTGGGTATTCTACTGATCTCCGCACCTTATTGCATTTCAGCGGCGTGCGATTTGATAATAATTGTATCAACGAATGGGCAATACTGCGCCCGGCAGATAACAGACTGGAATTAACAGGCTTTAATGAAAAGGTGGATCTGATACCCGACGTGAGGGGTATGGGGCTCCGGGATGCCTTGTTCCTTCTGGAAAATAAAGGGCTGCGGGTAAGGTTGCAGGGACATGGAAGGGTAAGACACCAATCCATAGCCCCAGGGACTAAAATCCTGGGCCAGACGATTGAGTTAACGATGGGTTAGATATATGAAATGGAGTGAATTAAAAAGTAAAATAAAGTTCTTTGACATAAATGGAAGCGCAGATTTTGAAGTAAAAGGTGTTGAGCTGGATTCCAGGAGAATTCAACCGGATTTTATCTTCATTGCACAAAAAGGATTGACCACAGATGGCCATCAGTTTATAAATCAGGCTATCAGTTCGGGAGCCAGAGCTGTTGTCTGTGAACAATGGCCCGGGCAGCTGGTGGAGGGTGTTGAATATATCTTATCCAATGAAACGGCAGAGTTGGCGGGTGAATTGGCCGGATTGTTTTATGAGTCCCCTTCACAAAAGCTCAGCCTGGTTGGGGTGACCGGCACCAATGGAAAAACAACAACCGTCACCTTGCTTTACCGGTTGGTTAAAGCCCTGGGTTATAAAGCGGGCTTATTGAGTACGATTCAAAATTTTATCCATGATGAAATCGTCCCGGCGACGCATACCACACCGGACGTGATCAGGATAAATGAATTGTTGAACAGCATGGTAAAAGCCGGATGTGATTTTGCTTTTATGGAAGTCAGTTCCCATGCAATGAAACAAAAAAGGGTTGCTGGTTTACAGTTCAAAGGTGGAATATTTACCAATATCACCCACGATCACCTCGATTACCATGGAAGTTTTAAGGACTATCTGTATTGTAAAAAATTATTTTTCGATCAATTGTCTTCTAACGCTTTTGCCATAATAAATAAGGACGACCGCAATGGTCCGGTGATGGTTCAGAATACCAAAGCAACAGTGATTAGCTATTCGCTGCAACAACTGGCTACGGTTAAAGGAAAGATCAAGGCGAATACTTTACAAGGGTTGTTGTTGGAGATCAATACCATTGAAGTTCATTTCAGGTTGATCGGTACATTCAATGCCTATAATTTATTGGCCTGTTATGCTGCCGCGGTCAACCTGGGGTTTGATACCCTGGAAGTATTGACTGCCATGAGCGAGTTGCCCGCAGTCGATGGGAGGTTTGATACCTACTATCATCCGGAACGAAAAGTGTTGGGTGTCGTCGATTATGCCCATACGCCGGATGCTTTGGCAAATGTACTGGACACCATTAAAGCATTAAAGTCACCAGATGCCAGGGTGTTTACGGTGGTTGGATGTGGTGGAGACCGGGACCGCACAAAAAGACCAGTGATGGCCGGGATTGCGATGAAGCAAAGCGACTGGGTCATTTTAACCTCAGATAATCCCAGGACGGAAGATCCGGAAAAAATACTGGATGAGATGGCAGCGGGAGTTAGTGTGGTGGATCAGCAACGCTTTTTTAGAGTAGCTGACCGGAGGCAAGCCATAAAGCTGGCAGCCCAACTCGCTAACATACCCGGAGATATTATTCTCATTGCAGGCAAAGGCCACGAAACATATCAGGAAATAGCAGGCAAGCGCTTTCCATTTGACGATAAAATCATATTAAAAGAAGTTTTAATATGATTATTAAAAAGTTAATTATCATTCTCAGGTTGGTTTTAACAGGTACAGCGGGCGACGGTCTCAAAAGTGAAATCTTACCCCGCTTCCCTGTTTTTTCAAACAGCGGGATATTCAGGATATAAATCATGCTCTATCATTTATTCGAATATATAAACAAACACGTAGACATACCGGGTGCCGGTCTTTTCCGGTATATCTCATTCCGGGCAGGAGGGGCATTGATCTTTTCGTTGTTAATTTCGATGATATTTGGTAACCGGATCATCCGTTACCTGCGCGCCAGACAGATCGGGGAATCGGTAAGGGACCTGGGGTTGAGCGGTCAAAAAGAAAAAGAAGGTACCCCAACCATGGGAGGGATTATCATTATCCTGTCCATTGTTGTTCCATGTTTGTTATGGGCCAGATTGGACAATGTCTATATCTTATTGATGTTGCTGGTGACCTGTTGGTTGTTTTTGATCGGCTTCCTGGATGACTATATAAAAGTATTTAAAAAGAATAAACAAGGCTTAAAAGCAAAGACCAAATTAATAGGCCAGATCGGGGTAGGACTGATTGTCGCACTCACGTTGCTTTATAATAAAAACGTTTTGATCCGACTCCCTGAGACCGAAGCGATCGCTAATCAATATGAGATTGTGGAAAAATTACCTGCGAATACGGATCCTTCCAATGATCGTACCCTGGTCCATGCGCGATCCTTATCCACCAATGTGCCCTTTACTAAAGGCAATGTGTTTGATTATTCAGATTTATTGAGTTGGATAGGACCGGTGGGCCAATCGTTAACCCCGCTATTGTATATCCTTATTGTAATTTTTATTGTAACGGCAGTATCCAATGGTTCCAATCTCACAGATGGACTGGATGGGCTGGCTACAGGGGTATCGGCCATTGTAGGGGTGACGCTGGGCGTATTTGCCTATGTCAGTGGTAATGCCATCTTTGCGGATTACCTGGGTATTTATTTTATTCCCAATTCATCGGAACTGGTCATTTTTACCGCTTGTTTTATCGGGGCTTGTATTGGTTTCCTCTGGTACAATTCTTATCCGGCCACCGTGTTTATGGGTGATACGGGTAGCCTGACGCTCGGGGGCATTGTAGCAACATTGGCCATTGTATTGAGAAAAGAGCTTTTATTGCCGGTATTGTGCGGCATATTCTTTATCGAAATATTGTCCGTTTTAATTCAGGTTTCTTATTTCAAGTACACCAAAAAAAAATATGGCGAAGGACGTCGCATATTCAAAATGTCCCCGCTTCATCATCATTTTCAGAAATCCGGGATGCACGAGGCAAAGATTGTAAACCGCTTCTGGATCCTGGCGGTATTATTGGCCGTAGTCACCATCATCACCCTTAAAATCAGGTAATATGCTTCAGATTACAGCAAAAAAAGAATGGAAAGGAGATAAGGTAATGTGGCTGATCGTAGGCATTCTGATTGGTTTTGGTCTGTTGGCAGTCTATAGCGCTACGGGTAGTATGGCCTACCAACGTTATAGGGGTAATACTGAAATATATCTTTTTAAACAACTCGTCATGGTGGGCCTGGGTCTATTGTGTATGTATGCCTGCCATCGTCAGAATTATCTCATCTATAATAAGCTGGCACCTGTTTTATTTTTAGCAGCAGTGCCCCTTTTGATTTACACGCTGGCTTTCGGGGTCGAAACCAATGAAGCCAAACGCTGGATCACCTTACCGGTCATCAACCTCTCCTTTCAAACCAGTGATTTTGCCCGGTTGGCACTGATTATTTATTTAGCGAGGTCCTTGTCCAACAAACAAGAATACATCAAAGACTTTAAGAGCGCTTTTATTCCCATCATGGTGCCGATATTGATCATCTGTGGCCTGATTGCCCCGGCTAACCTTTCCACTGCCTTGTTGTTGTTTTTAACCTCGGTCATGCTGATGTATGTGGGCAGGGTTTCGTTTAAATACATTTTTATGATGGCTATTTTTGGATTGATGATGTTTGGGATCGTAGTCCTGGTCTGGTGGTTCTTTCCGGATGCTGTCCGGGTGGAAACCTGGATATCACGCATCAGCGACTTTATGTCCAATGAAAACGGGGGTGGCTATCAGGTTCAACAATCTAAAATTGCAATTGCCAATGGCTCCTGGTTGGGAGTAGGCCCGGGTAATAGTTCACAACGCAATTTTCTGCCGGCGGCTTATGCTGACTATATCTATGCTATAATATGCGAAGAGTATGGTTTGATTGGTGCTACAGGTATTCTACTCTTGTACCTCTGGTTATTATTTCGTGTTTCCCGAATTGTAATGAAAAGCCCGAAAGCTTTTGGGGCTATCCTGGCTATGGGATTGACCCTTAACCTGGTTGTTCAGGCTTTTGCCAATATGGCCGTTTCCGTAAATCTGGTACCCGTAACCGGACTGACCCTGCCTCTGGTCAGCATGGGAGGTACTTCTGTATTATTTACGAGTGTAGCGTTTGGCATTATCATGAGTGTTAGTAAATACATCGAGTCTATTCAGGAAGAACAACCTGCACCGGAGAAAGAATTGATCCCGTTGTCGAAAAATGATCTAACCACTAAAACGAATGCCGATGAAGGTGATTATTAGCGGTGGAGGAACCGGTGGCCACATTTTCCCGGCAATTGCAATTGCCCAGGAATTGAAGCAGAGAAATACTGCCACGGCGATTCTTTTTGTTGGTGCAAACAGAAGAATGGAAATGGAAAAAGTTCCTCAAGCCGGATTTGACATCCAGGGATTGGATGTGGCCGGGTGGAACAGAGCTTCCTTGGTTAAAAACCTGGGCTTACCGTGGAAAATAACCAAAGCGATGATCGCAGGTTATAAAATATTAAAATCATTCAAACCCACCATAGTGGTTGGGGTGGGAGGTTATGCCAGTGCGCCTATGCTGTACCTGGCCACCTGGTTAAAAATACCAACACTGATCCAGGAACAAAACTCATTTGCGGGAAAGACCAATACGATATTAGGAAAAAAAGTGGACAAAGTCTGTGTTGCTTACGAAAACATGGATAAGTTTTTTCCAAAGGATAAAATTGTGGTCACCGGAAACCCGGTGCGGAAAGACTTGATCAACCTGGCCAGTAAAAAAGAGGAAGGGATTGAATATTTTAAACTATCAGAGGAAAAAAGAACAGTACTGATCATGGGAGGAAGCCTGGGTGCACGATCCCTCAACGAAAGTATGGCTTCCCAAACCCAGTTCATTGCCAATCAAAGTTCAATACAATGGATCTGGCAATATGGTAAACAAGGGGCTGCCCAATATCGGGATTGTGCTACAGCTCAGCTGGAGCAGGTAAAAGCAGTGGAGTTCATCGACCGGGCCGATCTGGCCTATGCTGTTGCTGATGTACTACTTTGCAGAGCCGGAGCACTGACTATTTCTGAAATACTCATTGCCAACAAACCGGTTATTTTGGTGCCTTCCCCTATGGTCGCAGAAGACCATCAAACCCATAATGCGTTAGCCCTGGTTAACAAAAGTGCAGCCTGGATATTACCGGATGCGGAGGTAATTGCATCGGGGGCTGCCCGGGTAATCGAATTGCTCAATGACGATCTGACTATAAGCAGTATGAAACATGCCCAGCTGGGTCTGGCCCGCATGGATGCAGCCCAGGCCATAGTGGATGAAATTTACCGGTTAAATCAGCAAGCAGCATGAAGAAGTTCTTCAGAAATATCGCTTCTGATCACAATATGCTTAAGCTGGGCATGGGGCTTACGATTTTGTTGTTTATCGTGTTTTACAACCGGGCGGGAAGATTTAAAGAAAAAACACTTTCCGGACCCATGAAGGTGCAAGTCGAACATCTGGAGAGTGGAAATGATTTTATCACGACGGAGGAAATGAGAGAAAAAGTCCTGAAGAAATTTCAAAGCGAATTTTCAGGAGTGCCTTTGGATAGAATAAATCCACTTCAACTGGAATCCGAATTACAATCACTGGATTTTATCAAGTCTACAGACGTTTATCTCGATGCCAATAATTGCCTCAATATTTATGTGCGTCAGCGTGAACCTATTTTAAGGTTGATTTCACCGGAAGGCCGGAGCCAGTATGTAGATAAAGATGGCAGCCTGATGCCGGCGTCTATCCATTATTCACCCAGGGTACTGGTTGCTTTTGCAGCCGTTGGGCAACGTCGGGATTCGCTGAATATCCATAGTCCGGGGTTGGAAAAAGATCTGTTTGACCTTGCAAAGTATATTGAGGGCGACCGCTTTTTAAATGCTTTGGTGGAAGAAATACTGGTCAATGAGCAGCTCGAATGGAGTTTGATTCCCAAATTTGGGCCATCCACTATTTTACTGGGCAGTTTGGAATACTTGGAAGACAAGACTACACGGCTTAAACGGGTATACAAAGAGATTTTACCCATACAGGGCTGGGACTATTACAATTTAGTAAACTTAAAATTTTATGGACAGGTCATATGTACCAAACGAGCATAATACAATCTATTTATCATACTAAAACCAATAAAGATGAATGCAAAGGACTTTAAAAAAATGAATATAGTAGCTGCCCTGGATATAGGCACTACTAAAGTATGTTGCATTGTAGGCAGGAAAGACGAATATGGTAAAATCGATGTCATCGGCACCAGCAAGGTTGAATCTGAAGGGGTGTTGCGTGGAGTGATTGCCAATATCGACAAAACCGTAAAGGCAATTTCTGATGCAGTGGACCTTGCGGAAAAGGATGCCCAATGTGAAATCCAGGAAGTTTTTGTCGGCATTGCAGGCCAGCACATCAAAAGCCTTCAACACCGCGGTATTCTGGCCAGGGACAACAGCGAAACAGAAATTTCAAAAGACGATATCGACCGTCTCGTTCAGGATATGTATAAACTCGGTTTGACACCGGGGGATAAAATCCTTCATGTCATCCCGCAGGAATTTACGGTAGACAATGAACAAGGGATTGTAGACCCTATCGGGATGTCAGGTCACCGGTTGGAAGCCAATTTTCATATCATCACCGGTCAGATCGCAGCTACAAATAATATCATGCGTTGTGTAGAACGCGCAAATCTGAAGGTAGCGGATATGACGCTGGAACCCATAGCCAGCGCGGAAGCAGTATTGAGCAAAGAAGAGAAAGAAGCGGGAGTGGCCCTGGTCGATATTGGCGGAGGTACCACGGATATTACTATTTTCCAGGACGGTATCATCCGGCATACCGCGGTGATTGCTTTCGGAGGAAATGTAATTACCAAAGACATCAAAGAAGGTTGTACGGTGATGACAGAGCAGGCTGAAAAACTTAAGGTCAAATTCGGCTCAGCCCTGGCGGATGAAATTGTGGACAACAGGATAATCACAATACCCGGACTTAAAGGTCGTGACCCCAAGGAGATTTCCGAAAAAAATCTTTCCCGGATTATCCAGGCCCGGCTAGAGGAGATCCTTGATCTGGTAATGTATGAAATCAGGCGTTCGGGATATGAAAAGAAAATGATCGGTGGTATTGTATTGACGGGGGGAGGCGCTTTGCTGAAAAATTTTGAACTGCTGTGTGAGTATCATACCGGTTTACAAACCCGAATCGGTTATCCGAATGAACATTTTGGATACGGTTTTAAGGATAATATCTCCAGTCCGATCTATGCCACAGGTGTAGGGCTATTGATGTACGGGTTAAAAATGAAAGAAAACCAGCAAAAAATGCTGTTGAATTCGCGAAAAGAGAAAATTACTGCTGCCATGGAAAAGGTGAGCCAGGCTGAATTAGGGCTGGAGAGCACACCAGTCACGAAGTCTGTACCACCTGCTGCTGTCAACACGGAAAGCCTTAAAAAACCATTGGTCACCTATATCAAACGTTTTTTTGAACCTACTCCGGATCCGGATTTACGTTGATAACGGACTTTTTAATAAATAATAAGACTTAAGATTTCAAAATATTAAAAACTATAAAACCATGATGTTCGAAATATTAAAAGAGACAGGCAATATCATCAAAGTGATTGGTGTTGGCGGTGGTGGCAGCAATGCAGTTTCCCATATGTATCGTCAGGGAATTGCCGGAGTTGATTTTATCATTTGTAACACAGATAACCAGGCCATGGAGACCAGTCCGGTCCCGGTAAAAGTGCAGCTGGGGCCTCTGCTGACAGCCGGTCGCGGAGCCGGTTCAAAACCGCATATGGGCAAACAAGCCTGCATTGAATCCCTGGAAGAAATCCAGGCATTAATCAATGACAATACAAAAATGGTATTTATCACAGCCGGAATGGGAGGAGGTACAGGTACGGGCGCGGCTCCTATCGTGGCTAAAATAGCCCGTGAGATGGATATTCTCACTGTCGGGATAGTGACTATACCTTTTCCGTTTGAAGGAAAAAGGAGAAGGGACCAGGCCATTGAAGGTATTGAAGAGATGAAACGAAATGTGGATGCCCTCATTATCATTTCCAATGAGAAACTGCGTCAGATCTATGGCAATTTACCGGTAAGTGAAGCATTTAATCATGCCGACGATATATTGTCTACCGCGGCCAAAGGTATAGCAGAGATCATTACCATGGCGGGTAATGTCAATGTGGATTTCGAAGATGTCAATACCGTGATGCGCAACAGCGGAGTGGCTATCATGGGCACAGCCTCTTACGAAGGTGAACGCCGGGCCCATCATGCTGTAGTCAATGCATTGAGTTCACCCTTATTAGAAGAAAATGACATCCGCGGTGCTCAACATATCCTGGTCAATATCTCTTACGGTTCCCTGGAAGTGACCATGGACGAAATTTATGAGATTACTGAATATGTACAGGAAGAGGCAGGGTATGGCACGGATATCATCTGGGGCAATTGTTTTGACGAAAGATTGGGCAATAAGATTTGTGTGACGATCATCGCTACCGGCTTTGAACAAAATTTTGGCCACAAACAGATTGAAATCAAGGATAAAATTAAAGTCTCCCTGGAAGAAGAAAAACCAAACCAGGCATTGCGCGAAGTCTTTGATTTTGGGGAGACCACCAATGAAAAGACTGTTGAATTTGAGACTTCATACCGGGATACACAGGTTAAAAGTATGGAAGAACCCTATATCCGGTCTGACGTAAAAAATGAAAATCCAAACCGGATGGAAGAGGACCGCAAAATTAAAAATGAAACGGCAGAAAATAAAACGGAGACCGGCAGGAAGATGAGGTTTCAAATGCACCAGATGAAAAATACGGCTGACCTGGAGAATCAACCAGCTTACCTGAGGCGCAATGTCAACCTGGATGATGTGCCTTCTTCCAAAGACCACAATAATTCAAAATGGACCATTTCAAACGACGATGAACCTCAGATCAGGGAAAATAACTCTTACCTATATGACAATGTAGATTGAATTAATTATCGGCATAATAATTGTTAGTCTTTTACCTATAAATTGGTTTTGCATGATACGGCTGTTACTTCTTTGGACAGCCGTTTTTATTTTATTCCGGATCCAAGGGATTCCTTTACCGTCTTCACGATCAACTTAACTTCAGGTTTAGGCTGACACATGACCTTTGTCTTTCATTGTTTTGTGCAATGAATCAGGTGGTTGGTATTCGAGACAACCATTCGAGCAGGTACTGCCATACCTTATGTTTTCCTTTTTCATTATGTATTTCGTGCAGCATATCTGTCCAGATTTTTAATTCGGCCCGGGGGCCCCAGTGGTTTTTAAGAGCTTCAGTGCCTGCAGGCAACGTAATCAGGTCTTTGGCACCATGCATCATCAATACCGGGTAGGGTGGGGTCCAGGCCTGGTTCAATAATACATGGGCGTTTTCGAAAATGCTGGCACCTGCTCCTAAACTTATACGGTCATGAACCAGGGGATCTGATAAATATAATTGAACAATGGTTTCATCAGAACACAATGACTTAAGATTTAAACCATTGGAGATTCGAATATTTTTTATCGTGGCCGGGGCACCCAGGACAGCCTTTACTAAAAAATAAGGCAGGTCTTTCGGTGTTTTAATGGCCGGTCCGGTTAAGATCAATCCCTGAAGGTCAGGGTTTTTCAGGAGACAATATCTTGCGGCAATATTGCCCCCCATGGAATGCCCGTACAAATAAACCGGAACTTGAGGATACTCCCGCCGGGCAATGGTAAACAGCTCGCTAATAATAGTATAATTGGGTTCCATAGTTATCCAGGATCCTCTTGGTCCTTCTGTCCTTCCATGGCCGATAAGGTCAGCTCCGATAACCGCATATCCCTCCTCATTGAAATACAATAATTGTTCATCATATCGACGCAGGTGTTCACCCAAACCATGCACCAGCAGGATAACCCCTTTTGGCTTATTATCAGGGGTAAATTGTGCAAAATAAACTCTAGTAGAGGATTCAAGTATCCGGATGGATTCAACTATCGCCATAAGTCAGGGTTGGATTTGAACTTTTTTTAATGAAACCGACCAATTCCGATATCCCAATATACACAACAAGAGGTAGATAAAATACAATACCGCCGTAACGATAAGTGCTTTCTGAGCATACACCGCTATAGCCACGATATCGACAATGATCCAAAGGACCCAATTCTCCAATTTTTTTAAAGCCATCAGGTACTGAGCCACCAGGCTTGTTATTAGTATAAAGGCATCTGCATAGACAAAATCAGCCCGGGTATTTTGTTGCATTACATAGCCCCATAGGGCCACTGAAATCAATAGGGTTAAAGATGAAAAGATCCGGATTTTGTTACTCAGGGTAGTGACCGGTATCCCGGCCTCGAGGGTACCGGAATGGGTCCAATGGTACCATCCATATGCATTGATCAGCACATAAACACCATGTAATATGACATCGGAATACAGTCGATTGTGGTAAAAAACAAAGGCATATAAAAAGACGGAAACTAACCCGGCCGGCCAGGCAAGTACAGTTTGCCGGGTCAGCAGGTAGACATTGATAAAGCCGGCTATGGCAGCCAGCCATTCCAAAGTGCTGTAAAGATCCAAGGGAGTAAGTTCGTAAAAAACCAGTTTTTAATCCTGGTAAAATAGTTTTATACGCCAAATCAAACTGTCAGGCAGATAAAAGCGGAGCTTAGATTTTTTGAAACCACGTTTGCCCCAGGATATGAGTGCCATTCCGGATCAAGAGCCGGTATTGCCCTTTTGGAAGCTCGCGGATTGACAAGGGTTCTGCTATGGTATTCACCGTTTTAAGCCATCTGCCTTTTACATCAATTATACTGGCAGATATCGTTTCTTGGTTGTTAAATCCTTTGATGATCAGGAAATCGGCAGCGGGGTTTGGAAAGAGTTTCCAATCTCCGGAGTTTTTATCCAAACGGAGAGTTTTGGAGGAATAATATTGTCCTTGCGCACTCCATGCAGTGAGCCGGTACAGGTGAATACCCGGATGTGCGGAAGTGAAAAAACTAATGGTGGAAGAAAGGCCGTTTAATGTCAATGGTTTTGAATCCAGGTGATCATACCTTCCGGAGTCATAATTCCATTCTTCAAGAAATACCGATTGGATTTGTTCATCACCGGATAGTGTTCCTGTGATCTGTATAGGGTTGTCAGTTCGTTCAATACGGGTGACAAGCCAGCGCAATGGCAAAGCCCCTGATAAGGCTTCATAAGCACCGGCATCCGGTGCAGGCCCGGAAGGTCTTATCATCCCCAACAAATCATTGGTGATGGACGGGTTTAAACCATTTATGCCAAAATTTTTTGCTTTAGAATTGATGGCCAATTTAAAATCAGACATGGAGAAATTGACAAATAGGTTATTAAAGCTGGGTGCAAAAAATGAGTTAAGGTCCTGGCCCAGGGACTTCCAGCCTGCGGAATCCAGGATGGAATTACCATCATCAATGGTGATACGGTTGGTCAGGATATTGTAATCGCTGGTGAAACCGGTTAACGAAGCCGCATCTATACTGATGGCTCCACGGAATGAATGCTGATTGATCAGGATATTGTTGCGGATAGTGGCACCGGAAGATCCATCGATAATCAATATGCACCAGCGGCTGGTATCATCCTGAACAATGGTGTTGTGGTAAATCTTCGCATTAAAAGAAGGGGATCCACCGTCAATTTGGTACAACCCGATGCCGGTAGCATGGTTATCATACAACAAATTGTTATAAATCAAGGCATTTTGATTGCCATCCATATTGATGGCAGATCCACCTCCAAGTCCATTCCTGTATAGGATGTTGTTGTAAACCTGAGGATCATGATTGATTCCATCTTCACCCTGGCTGATGTCTCCGTTAAAATGGAAACCGGCAGCGCGGTTATGGTGTGAAATGTTGTACCGCAGGATAGCCCTGTCGCTGCTATTGGATACATAGATTCCATGCTCTAAAACGGAATAAGCACATTCATTATATTCTGCGAGAAAATCATCGGTAAATCCGGTAAATATTCCCCAAAGGTTGTTGTTAAGACAGGTATTATATCGTACGGTGATGTGATCAGCCAGGACAGCCCGGATACCTGCCCGGGGTTGATTAATTACCCGGAATCCTCTGATTTCAATCCAATTTGCTCCTTCAATATTGATCCCATCGGTAGTGACCGGATTGCGCCGGTTGATTATGACCTGGCTTCCAGTGGCATAAAAAACAATGGGGTTGGCAGCGGTGCCGGAAGTCCGGAGATCAAAACCGGCATAGGTACTATCCGCTACCAGTACGGAATCACCGGCTATGACCGTATTGGCTGCCTTCTGCAAGCTTCTGAATGCCAGGCTGCCGCTCAGTCCGGAATTATTGTCATTTCCGGTTGGTCTGACGTAGAAAGTATTTCCGGAAACATTTACAAGCCAGCATAAAGCAACAAAGAATAAACTAATTTTTTTATACATACCCATTGCTTAGATATCGTAACGGATACTTAATGATTTTTATTTCAGTATAACAGGGGCCTAATTACCTACCTTTGTTCAGATTTATGGATCAAAATACCAAAGAAAAACCGGTTGAACCCCAGGTTGAAAAACCCAAAATGAATTGGTCCCGGTTGAAAGAATCCCTCTATGTTTTTAAGTACATTAAACCCTATAAATGGCAGTTTGCGGGTGGCCTGGTTTTATTGGCTTTATCGAGTCTCCTATTTATGGCGTTGTTGCCGTTGAGCGGTGAAATGTTGGATATCGCTTTAGGTAAATCAAAAATGAAATTCAGCCTGAGTCAGATGGGACTGTTGTTGTTTATTTATTTAGTCGTGCAGGGTGTGATTTCATATTTCAGGGTAATGCTTTTTGCCATCGTCAGTGAAAGGGGGACTGCGGACCTCCGTAAAGATTTATACCATAAACTGGTGACCCTTCCTTTTCCGTTTTATGAAAAGTCCAGGGTAGGAGAAATCAGCAGTCGCCTGGCCAGTGATGTCGATCAGTTGTATTCCGCATTTTCCGTCACCCTGGCAGAGTTTATAAGACAGGTTTTGATCCTGATCGGGGGGATTTTATTTTTATTGGTGTCGACGCCCCGCTTGTCGATGATTATGCTGGCGGTATTTCCGGTTATTGTATTTGGAGCTATGTTTTTCGGAAGGTTTATTCGAAGGGAATCAAAAAAAAGGCAGGAAGAACTCGCCAATACCAATGTGATCGTAGATGAAACCCTCCAGGCCATCTATACCGTTAAATCATTTACCAACGAACCCTACGAATACCGCAGATATGAAAAGAAAATTTCCGACCTGGTCCATATCGCCTTGAAGTTATCGCGTTTTAGGGCCTTATTTGGAACGTATATTATCATTGCATTATTTGGGGCCTTATTTTTTATTATTTGGCTTGGGGCCAAGTACGTGCAAAACGGTACGATGAGTCCGGGCGATTTACTCAATATTTTTTCATTTACGGCTACTATCGGGATTGCCATAGCCAGTCTGGGTTCGTTTTACACCCAATTAGTCTCGGTGATCGGGGGTACGGAAAGATTGAAAGAGATTCTCAATAAAGAAGCCGAAGTGGAAATCAGTTATGAAACGCGCGAGACTCCGCCACTGGAGGGGAGTATTGTGTTTGACGAAGTTGAATTCAGTTATCCCAGCAGGCCGGATATGCAGGTGTTAAAAGGTATTTCATTTCAGATTGCAGCAGGGCATAAGGTGGCTTTTGTGGGATCGAGTGGCGTAGGGAAATCAACCATAGCCCAATTGTTGTTGCGTTTCTACGATATCAACCACGGTCAAATCAGAATAGGGAATAAAAATTATAAAGATTTTGAGATTACCGCATACCGCAAACATTTTGGCATCGTGCCCCAGGAAGTCCTGTTATTCGGGGGCACCATCCGCGAAAATATATTGTATGGCAATCCCAATGCCTCGGAGGATGAATTGGAAAGAGCAGCTAAAAAGTCCAATAGTTGGGAATTTATAAATAGTTTTCCCGAAAAATTTGAAACCATTGTGGGCGAACGGGGAATTAAATTATCAGGTGGCCAAAAACAAAGGATAGCCATTGCAAGAGCCATTTTAAGAAACCCCACCATATTAATCCTGGACGAAGCGACCTCCGCGCTAGACGCAGAATCTGAGCGGGTCGTGCAGGATGCCTTAAAAATCCTGATGGAAGGACGAACCTCTATCATCATTGCCCACCGTTTGTCCACCATCCGGGAAGTGGACTGTATTTATGTCCTGGAAAATGGCAAGATAGTAGAGCAGGGTACCCACGAACAACTAGCCGCCAAACCCGATGGCGCGTATAGCAACCTGGCCCGGTTACAATTTGAAAATAATAAAGACCTGATCGCTACACCTGAAACCCTTAATCTGGTATAGGTATGATTATCCGGGAGAATTATCCACTCCAGCGTTTTAATACTTTTGGTGTCCTGCATTCCGCACAGTTTTTTGCTGAAGTACAGCGTGTGGACGAGTTGCAGGACCTGGTGCTCCATTATTCCAACCCGCACATTCTGGGAGGAGGAAGCAATGTTTTATTGACTCAGGACCTGGAAGGTTTGGTTATCCATAATGGTTTAAAAGGGATTGAAGTGATAGAGGAAAACGAAGAATATGTAAGAGTTGAAATTAAAAGTGGTGAAAATTGGCATCAGTTTGTTCAGTGGGCAGTAAGCCATGGTTGGGGTGGGGTAGAAAACCTGTCCCTGATCCCTGGTACGGTAGGAGCAGCGCCGATTCAAAATATAGGCGCTTACGGGGTAGAAATTAAGGATGTTTTGGTCAGCGTACAAGCAATGGAACTGGATACCTCCAGGATCATAACCTTGACCACCGAAGACTGCCAGTTGAGCTACCGGCATAGCCTGTTCAAAATGCCCGGATACAAGCACCGTTTTTTTATTCTCAGCATTACGCTCCGGCTGAGTAAACACCCTGTAATCAATACACGGTATGCGGATGTCGAAAAAAAATTAAAGGAATCTTATATTCAAAATCCCGGAATAGTTGAAATCCATCAGGCCATTATCGAGATCCGCCGGAATAAGTTACCGGACCCGGCCGTCATGGGTAACGCTGGTTCGTTTTTTAAAAATCCGGTTATTCCTTTAACACAGTTTCATGACATCAAAATCAAATTCCCCCACATTCCCAGTTACGCAGTGGATGATGAATGGATAAAAATCCCCGCCGGATGGCTTATCGACCAGGCAGGTTGGAAGGGTAGACAATTGGGGCAGGTTGCCTGTTACGACAAACAGGCCCTGGTCATTATCAATAAAGGAGGGGCCGGTGGAAAAGAAATTTGGGATTTTGCCGGCATGATCCAGGAAGATATCTTCGAAAAATTCGGGATTCGACTGGAACCTGAAATCAATGTTTGGTAAGTATTCTCATTTGATTCCCGTGATCCGGTTCCAGGCAAAATAAGTCGAGGCCTGAGGATGTGCCATAAAATCTTCCAGTTCATTGATCGCATGATGAAACTCCGAGGTAGTTAAAAACTGTTTATCTATGAGGTTTTTTTCAGCGCTTTGCAAATTGCCTTTCAGATTGGTAATCCACGACTTGAAATAAGGCGAATCGGCGGTGTGGATTTCGGGGGCAATGGAAACTTCCAGTTTTTGGAAACCCGCTTTTTTCAACCGGTCAAACAATTTGATGCCTATCATAGCGTCTCCGCCCAAAAAATTTTGAAGCTGGGCAAATTTTTTCCAGGCATGGAGAAAGACGGGGCAGGAAGGATAAAATTCCATCCAGAGGATACTGTTTTCCTGAAAATAAATTTTACCTGATTTTCTTAACACCCGGTAAGCTTCCTTGAGTGCTTGCTGAGGGCTGTTGATATGTTCCAGGATATACCGGCCATAGACCAGGTCAAACGATTCATCTTCAAATGGGAGTTCATGGATATCCCCTAATATAAACTCGAGATTAGAAGGAAATTGAGGGGATTTGGCCAACTGAGCTTTAGAAAGCTCAATACCTGTAGCTCGTCCCCGTGACAATTGACGGGCGACCTGCGCGCACAAAATACCCAGTCCCGATCCCAGTTCCAGGACCTGTTCGTTGCCATTTATTTGAAGAAAATCCAGGAAAGATTGATTCGTCAGTTCATTCAATAACTTAAGTCTTGATTGCTCCTCTGGGGAGACCCCATGGATATATGCTGCTTTGTCCGACACCACCACGCTGTTTAAAATTAATTCTTAAATATCTATTAAAATATTGACATTTGCAACCTCTTAGAGTTCACTGTACGTGGTAGTCCGAATCGATATCTGCCTCCTGATCTGCTCCTTATTTAATTAGCATGGCTAGCGCTCTTGTTTCAAGTAAAAAGTATGTTGAAGATGGATTGTTAATCATTTCGACGTTAGCAATGTTGCTGGTGATCGTCAATTCCGGATTTTCACAGACCACGGATAGTCTTTACAGCAAATGGTTTCCGATCACCAATTTTATCGCTTTTATACTTCAATCCTTTCGGATCCTCATAAACTGGAAAATTCGTAAGCTCCAGGTCAGATGGTATGCCGGCCAGACTTTTTTGCTGGCTTTGATGGTCCTCGCTTTGATCAGTGAAATTTTTTTTCACACGACCTTATCCAATATCCATATTACCACTTCGACTACAGCCAATGTATTTATCTACCATTGTATTTTTATTTTTCTTTTTTTAGAAGAAATTTCCAACAGGCTGTTTTCAATTAAAAAATCTGCCGTGAACGGCCCTTTCCTGCTGCTGATTAGCTTTGCTTTTATCGTACTGATGGGTAGCTTATTGTTGATGCTGCCATCGGCTACCTACAAACCCATTTCGTATGTGGATTCTTTGTTTACATCCACGTCGGCTGTTTGTGTTACCGGATTGGTCGTATTGGATACGGCCAAAGATTTTACTTTATTCGGACAATGGGTGATCTTATTTTTGATTCAGATCGGAGGACTCGGTATCCTGACATTTACCAATTTGTTTGGTTTGATTTTTTCCGGATCGACGACGTTTCAGAATCAGATGTTGATTCAAAATATGCTCAATGTGGAAAGCCTTGCTGATGCGATGAAGGCCCTGGTGAGGATAGTCGTGATCACGCTGATTATTGAAATGGTTGGTGGCCTGTTGATTTTTGTATTGGTCGATTCCTCCATTTTTTCAAGCCTGGGCCAACAGTTGTTTTTTTCTATTTTTCATTCCATCAGTGCGTTTTGTAATGCCGGGTTTTCGACCCTGGGCAATGATAATCTGTACCATTCCTCGGTACGGTATGCCTATGGGATACATATTATCATAGCCGTGTTGATTATTTTCGGTGGGATTGGATTTGGTATATTATTAAACATCCTGCAATACATAAAAGAAAAAGCTACCCAGGTCTATTCCAAATTTATTAAACACAAACCACACCGGTTTAAACCTCAGGTCATTACCCTGAATACCCGGATTGTGATCATAACCACCTTAATCTTACTAGTTGGTGGCAGTGCGTTGTATTTTATTTTTGAATACCACAACGTACTTCGCGATCATCCAACCTTATATGGAAAAATGGTTCAAAGTTTTTTTGGAGCCGTTACCCCGCGGACTGCTGGTTTTAATACAGTCGATATTGTTAAGTTGACCATTCCGACCCTGATGATTTATTTGTTGCTGATGTGGATTGGAGGGTCCCCTGGTAGTACTGCCGGGGGGGTCAAGACCAGCGTGTTTGCGGTAGCTACGTTGAATATCTTCAATCAAATCCTGGGTAAGGAAAGGGTAGAGTCCGGTAAAAGAGAAATCCCATCCAATTCTATCCAGAGGACTTTCGCCATCATCAGCCTCTCGCTGATTGCGGTGGGTATGTCTATTACATTGATCATATTGAAGGATGGGGCCAAATTTGACCTGCTGAAAATTGCTTTTGAAGCTTTTTCAGCCCTGGGTACTGTGGGATTAAGTATGGGTATTACCCCTTACCTTTCTGATTTTAGCAAGATCGTTCTCATTATTACTATGTTTGTAGGCAGGGTGGGATTCATCACGATCATGATCGGCCTTGTCCGATTGTTCCGGTCCGAAAGAGAAAAGAGGTACCGGTATCCCAAAGAAGAATTATTTATCACCTGATTAAATCAACATCCATGAAATTTATTGTTTTGGGTTTAGGAAATTTTGGCTCTGAATTGAGTATCAAACTCACTGAACTGGGGCATGAAGTCATCGGCGTGGATTCCAATATGAAGCGGGTGGAATACCTCCAGGACAGCATTACGCACACGATTTGTATGGATACAACGGACCAGTCGGCAATCAAATCCCTGCCAGTGAAAAATTCCGATGTGGTGATTATAGGAATCGGAGAAGATACCGGGGCTTCCATTATCACTTCAGCCTTGATAAAACAAATGAAGCCAAAAAGGCTGATCGCCAGGGCTATCAACCCTGCACATCAGCAAGTCATCGAGGCCATGGGGATAGATGATATCGTCCACCCAGAAGCAGATACAGCCTACCGCCTTGCCAAACGCCTGGATATAGGCACCATAGTTGATTCATTTACCCTGGACGACCAATATAAAGTAATAGAAGCTACCTTGCCGGAAGTCTTTGAAGGCAAAACCATCCGCGAAGTCGATTTTCAAAAAGAATACAATATCAACATTGTGACCATTATCCGTAATAAAGAAAAAGTCAACAATTTTGGTCAATCCCAGATTTTCCATGAAATCCTAGGGGTGGTTTCCGCAGATACGAAATTGGAAAAGGGAGATATGCTGGTCGTATTTGGTAAAATTGATGACATTGACCGCATGCTGAAAAAATAAACTGGTCAAAACAATTGTTCAATGATAAACTCCAGCCGGGGTTTTTGGGAATTACGGATGAGGTCTCTGTCCCATAAATAACTAAACCTCACCCCGAAACTGATAGGTAATACATTCAATCCATTGCCGTCCAACAGGAGCTCGGTTCCGCTGCTTGCATAATTTACCTCAAATTTATCCCGTTGACGTTTCAGGGTTGATCTCATTTGTTCGTGAAAAAACCTGGACCGGATCCGTTTTATATAGATCAGACCGTTGATGCCTTTGTCCGGATAAGACCAGGGAAAATGGTAAGCAATCCTCCATCTTGAGGCATGATCGCTGGTAAAACTGGAGTACCCTGAAATAAAATCATTGCCCGTAGGAAACCGGTAGGGGTCAGTCCTTAACTGGCGGTGATAATCTGCCTGGATTTCGAACACATGATTTTTACGGAGTCCTGGAAAGTGCCATTCCGAATTGACTTCCAGGCTATTTGCACGGTGGTTCAGGGCCCTGTTCCAGTTTAACGTGAATCCTTGCTGATACCTGGAACTGGCATGCTGTAAAGCTCTTCTCTGAAAACTAAGAAATGTAATCCCCGTGCGCAGAAAAGAAGTGGATTGATAATTGGAGCGGTCTCCTGTCCGGTAATCCGGTTCATAACGGCCAAATTGAAAGGTTGGTTGTATCTGAATGATCTGGTTGCGAATAAACCATTTGAGAGGAATATAAGTCCCGATACGATAATTGGTTTCATTCCAGCTTATACTATCCTGTAATGGATTGTTTTGTTTTGATATACTCCGGTTCCAGGTATGGCCTAAAGCAGCAGTAAAAACCGGATACGTGAAGCCAAATGCCAGGTTGCCGGTGACGGATTGTGAACCATCATCTTGAAGAAAATGATAGGCAACGGTGCTTTGGACCGTATTCAGTATATTCCTTCCAAGTATCCTAAACACATTGCCGCCTTCATCAGGGCGTAAAGCCCAACTGTACACTCTGAACGGATTGGACCATAATCCGGATGGTTCAAATTTGAATTTACCAGTTGATCCTGTGGTAGTATCATTTAAGTGAACTCCCAAAGTGCCTTTTTTAAAATAACCCACCGGTTTAAATGGAATGGCATCGGTATATAAGGAACGGATTTTGATCCCAAAAGCCGTTTGGACCTGATATATGATTTCATTCCCATAGATATTAAATTGTTGAATGCCGACCGGGTCATCAGTCAATTGATAAATCTGTTTATTTACAGGGTCAATCGCATATATATTGTCCCGACCGGAAATATCACTGCTGAAAAAAATGGTATCATTATTATTCATGGTAGGGTTGGAGACGATTGAAAAGACAGGTGGAGTGATTTCGGAAAAGCTGCCGGAACTCAACGAATACCTGACGATAGAACTTAAACCTGATCCACGGAGCACAACCAGCAGGGTGGAATCTCCATTTTCAAAGGAGGGAAATGTAGCCAGCTGACCTTCCGGAATCGTTATAGTATTTAGCTTCTTGCCCTGGTGATCCAGGATTACCAGGTTACATTGGCCCACCGGGAGGTATTCGGCACAGGCTATTTTGGTGCCATCATTGGATGGAGCGGTGAACAGGTATTTCTGATGCTGGCTAATTTTTTTTCTTTCCCGGGTATAAATATTATACGTGTAGACATCCGAATAATTCCTTTGTTCCCAGCGGGGATCGAGGTTGATTTCAGTCCAGGTGATCAGCGGTTCATTAAATCCAAAATCTTCAATAGTGGAAATGCCCATGTTGGTATAGGCATCGGTAATTTTTTCATCCTTGATTTGGATAAATCGGGGTAGTTGGTCAAAACTGGTCTCCAGGCACAATACACTGCCGTCTTGCAGCCGGTTGGGGGACAGATAATTTTTTATTTTTTGATTCTTGGTATGACCAGCGTCCTTAACCTGCGGGGTAATTACAGCAAATGGACCAGGATTATATTGGGCAATAGCCTGTTGATAAAGCGTCGAGGGGGTAAGGCGGGTGTGGCGCGATAACGCTTTGGCAAAAGGAGTAAATAATCCTTTATATCGGACTGCATCCGCAAAAATCCTTCCCCAGGTTTCTGTTCCAAATTGTTGGTTTATATGATTGACCATAGTGTATCCGGTAATATATTCATTGGGCACAATAGATTTTAATGACCCGTTGCGTGCCTTTATATATGGCCATTGAATATTGGATTGTAATAAAGCCCGGTATTCGGCGGCGAATGCCGGCATTCGACCCCGGCCTCCAGTGGTGAGTCGGGTTTCGGCGGCCACTGCATCACCTTCGAGAAACCAATCGGGTATAGCCAATCCATAGGAAGCTCCCCAGGCTTCTTCACCCATGAGAATATATAACCACCTGGCGATTCCTTTCCTCGAATTCATGGCCTGTAATACATGGCGGTATTCGTGGATGGTCAACAACTCCGTCCAATCCACAGAACCCAGGGCATACGAATCCCAGGATGGAGTTAAAAAAAATTCGGACATAAAAGGACCAATGCCTACGTAGCCATTCGCTCTTACGGTCTGGTTTTGTAAGACCAGGTTTAATTTAAACCTGTTGTTCCCTAGGGAGGAGTCGGTGTCATAAAATCCTTTGATCCGGTGATATACATTTTCTGCCTGGAGTTTAAGGCCTTGTGGAAATAAAATGTTTACTTCTTTGGATTGTAGTCGTGTCCATTTTAAACCCGGCACATGGGCCGAAAAGGATTGGGAGTGGATAACGCCTAGCGATACCAGGTTCAAAAGAAACAAGCACCATACTTTCATGCCTAAAAAATAAGCAATTTTATTTTTAGGTGCTGTATGGTATGCAGGACCCCGGATCCTGTTAATTCAATAATTCGTAAATGCCGGCTATACCCTGGCCTCCTCCAACACAGGCGGTAACCATCCCGTATTTTAATTGTCTTCGTCTCAATTCACCAAATAATTGGGTAGACAACTTGGCTCCGGTGCATCCCAGCGGGTGGCCTAAAGCAATTGCTCCACCGTTGACATTGACTATTTCCGGGTTGAGTCCGGCTTCCTGAATAACCGCTAAAGCCTGGGCCGCAAACGCCTCATTAAGTTCGATGAGTTGGATGTCGTGGAGTTGCAGATTTGCTTTTTTGAGGGCCTTAGGAATAGCAGCACAAGGTCCGATACCCATAATGATCGGCTCAACACCGGCAACCTCGCAGGATACCAAACGGGCAATAGGTTTGAGTCCAAGGCTGTTCATTTTTTCTTCGCTCATGACCAGCACAAAAGCCGAGCCATCCGATGTTTGGGATGAATTACCTGCTGTAACCGAACCATTCATTGCAAATACGGGAGGTAATTTGGAAAGCGCCTGGTAGTTGGAATCTTTGCGAACCCCTTCATCGGTATCCATTACAAAACTTCGTTCGACCTTTTTATTGTTTTGTACGCTGATCTCTTTTACGGTAATGGGTATTATTTCTTCTTTAAATAAACCTTTCTCTATGGCCTGAGCGGCCAGTAAATGGGAGCGTACAGCAAATTCATCCTGGCGCTCTCTGCTGATCTTAAATTTTTTAGCGACGGCTTCAGCCGTAAGCCCCATACCCACTACATAATCCGGGGTATCCACAGCCACTTTGTAACTGGGTGCAAGTTTGTATCCGGTCATGGGAATCATGCTCATACTTTCGGTACCGCCTGCCACGATGATATCCGCCATGCCCGACCTGATTTTTGCGACTGCAATGGCAATAGACTCCAACCCGCTGGCACAATACCGGTTGATGGTCATACCCGGAACATCCTTGCCCAATGCTCTTACCGATATTTGTCTGCCGATCTGCAGGCCTTGCTCACCCTCCGGGTTGGCACAGCCGACGATGACGTCGTCGATAATTTTGGGATCGACTTCAGGGACTGTTTTAAGCAGGGCCTGGATGATTTCAACAGCCAGGTCATCTGATCGGAAAAATCTAAAACTTCCTTTTCCTGCTTTGCCGACGGCACTGCGGCGTGCGGCCACTATATATGCTTCTCTCATTTGGCGGTTTCTTTTGCGTTATTTGGATGATCCATTAATTTCTTAGCGGTTTATTATTTTCCAACATATATTGAATGCGTTCCAGAGTCTTTTGTTCACCGCAAAGGCTTAAAAATGCTTCCCTTTCAATATCCAGCAAATATTGTTCGCTGACCTGCTGAGGAGCGCTGAGATCCCCTCCGCAAAGCACCCAGGCTGTTTTTTTAGCAATTTTAATATCGTGATCGCTGGCATAGTTTCCAAGCCGGAGACTATGTGCTGCGATATATAATGCACCCAACCCTTGTTGCCCAAGGACCTGTATATCCTGTCTGGGTTGTGGCATCACATAATCATCTGCGAGCTCCAGTACTTTGAGTTTGGCTTCTGTAATATTCCGATCGAGATTATAAACGACACGGTCTTTCTTCTTTAACAAATAACCTAATCCAAAAGCTTCCTCAGCTGAAGTAGATACAGCTGCGAGTGCGATGGTTTTAAATTTATCGATCAGCGTTGGGATCATGACATCCCCTTCAAAAAAAGAATCTGAAATCCGAAGTGCAAATTCTTTGGTTCCTCCTCCACCGGGAATTAAACCGACGCCTGCTTCGACCAGCCCGATATAAGATTCTGCAGCACATATTGCTGCATCGCAATGCATCATCGTTTCACATCCCCCGCCAAACGTATACCCCTGTGTGGCAATCACAACTGGGATCTTGGAATATCTGCACCGCATCGTAGTGTTCTGAAAAGTCTGAACGGCGAAGTTGAGTTCATCCCATTCCTGTTGGTAAGCTGACATGGCGATCATCATCAGATTGGCTCCAACACTAAAATTCTTGCCATGATTGCCAATGACTAATCCTTTCCAGGTGCCGTCTTCTGCCAATTGGATACCTTCATTGATTGCCCTGACCACGCCTTCACCAATCGTATTGGCTTTGGATTTAAATTCCAGACAAAGCACTCCGTCCCCAATATCATGGATAACAGCATCCGGATTTTGATAAACAGGCTGAGTCTGAGCAAGCGCAAACAAATTGACCAGATCTTCCCGGCCTGGAATAGCTTCCATGGTCTTAGTTGACGGATCGTAAATTTTAACCCGTCCATCCCGGGTATAAAACGAGGTATATCCCAGCTTTTTCATTTCTGCCACCCAGGGGGCAAGGGTTTCACCATATTGCTCAGCCAGGGCTATTCCATGATCTAAACCGATCGCATCCCAATATTCAAAGGGTCCCAGGTCCCAGGCAAAACCTGCCTTCAGCGCATCATCTATGCTATAAAGATTGTCGCTGATCTCCGGGATCCTGTTGGAAGCATAGGCAAATAAACCAGCCAGCGACCGGGCGATTAGTTTTGCTCCACTATCCTCCATTTTAATAATAGCTTTCAACCGGTGGCCCAATTCATCCGTTTGTTTCGAGACCGCCAGACTGGGGAGATTGATTTTTTGAGGGGGCTCATAGGTCAGTGTCTTTAGATTGAGTCCGTATATGATGCTCTTTCCTTTGTCATCTTTTTCATCGGTTTTGTAATAAAACCCTTTATTGGATTTGTTGCCAAACCATTTGTTGTCTACCAGGAATTTCAGATAGCCCGGCATTTGTAATTTATGGATTTGCTCGTCCTCCGGACAATTCTGTTGAATTCCCTCTATGACTTTAACGGCTGTGTCCAGGCCGACCAGGTCAGACAGCCTGAATGTACCGGTATTGGGTCGGCCCATCACAGGCCCGGTCAGTTTGTCCACCGTATTGATGTCGAGACCCAACTCTTCCGATAACTGATATATTTTTGACATGGCATACACCCCGATCCGGTTGGCAATAAATGCCGGGGTATCCTTGCACTTTACGGTCCTTTTCCCCAGGTAAATATCCCCGAATTGCATAAAAAAATCAACTACCTCTTTCCTGGTCAGGGCAGTTGGAATAATTTCAAGTAACCTGAGGTATCGGGGTGGGTTAAAAAAATGGGTACCCAAAAAATGAGCTTGAAAATCTGCGCTTCGCCCTTCAGCCATCAGGTGAATGGGGATCCCCGAAGTATTGCTGCTGATCAGGGTCCCGGGTGTGCGGTATTGCTCTACTTTTTCGAACAGTGATTTTTTAATATCCAGCCTTTCGACCACTACTTCAATTACCCAGTCACAGCTTTTGATTTCTTTCAGGTCATCTTCCAGGTTACCAGTTGTAATTCTTTTGATAAATTCTTTGTGGTACAGGGGAGAAGGTTTGGATTTTACCGCATTTTGCAAAGCAGTATCCACCAAACGGTTTCTTGCCTTTTTATTCGTTTTTTCGTCCTCTTTCAGGTCTGAAGTCACAATATCGAGAAGCAAAACCGCAAAGCCACAATTGGCCAAATGACAGGCAATGCCACTACCCATTATCCCGGATCCCAGCACGGCAACCTTGCTGATTCTAAACATGATTAATAATTTGACTCAAAGTTAAGTTTTATCCTGATAGTAATCAAATTACGATTTATTATAATATATCTTTCTTAAGCACTAATTTTGATCAAAATATACTACTTAACGATTTCAATCCGTTGAGGTTAAACTTATAAAATTAACTTATGATATCTTTTCTTTTATTGCAGGTTTCCAGTTTGCCCACCGTCACTACCCCGGAAACGGTTGAAGGGGCTCAGAGTTTATGGGATATATTAGCTCAAACCGGGATTCTGGGCATTGCTAATGTAGGGATCAATCTCCTCTTGTCTTTCATTGCTATTTACATCTTTGTCGACCGTTATCGTTCACTCAAAAGGGCCAGCACAGTGGACCAGAATTTTATGAACAACATTCGGAATAGTGTTCAAAATGGCAATATAGAAGCAGCGCGCAACCTGTGTTCCCACACCGATACCCCGATGGCCCGGATGCTTGAAAAAGGGCTGCAACGGATCGGAAAACCATTGCGGGATATCGATGCCGCGATTGAAAATACCGGTAACCTTGAATTGTTTAAAATGGAAAAAAATCTTTCTATCATGGCCAGTATTGCCGGAGCTGCTCCTATGATCGGGTTTTTTGGGACGGTAACCGGGATGATCCAGGCATTTTATAATATGGCCAATCAACAAAATGTCACCCCGGCTACCTTGTCGGGTGGGATTTACCAGGCTCTGATTACTACAGCAGTAGGCCTCGGCGTCGGTATATTCGCTTATATCGCTTACAATCTTTTAGTCAGCAGTGTAGAAAAAGTAGTGTATAATATGGAAAACACCACGGTCGAGTTTATGGACCTCCTGCAAGAACCAGCGAAATAATTTATTATCTTTTTTCAACTCAAATTTTTACCAGAATGGCTTTAAAAAAAAGAAATAAAATCAGCGCAGAGTTCAGCATGGCCTCCATGACGGATATGATCTTTTTATTGCTGATCTTCTTTATGCTCACTTCATCCATAGTGAGCCCCAATGCTTTGAACCTCAAATTGCCATCTTCCACATCGAAAACCGTAGCTTCTCCGACTTTATCGGTATCCATTAGTCCGGACGGCAAACTTTATCTGAATGGGAAGGAAATGGCTTACCAGGTATTGGAAAAAATGGTGCAACTTGAGGTGAGGAAGATAGGAGATCCTAAGAATACCACGATGACTATCGTAGCAGATAAAAATGCAACCGTGGAGTCTTTAGCCCAAATTATGGAACTGGCCCATGTAATGAAAATTAACGCTATCCTGGCCACAGAAGCCAAATGAGAATAAATTAAAAATTATGGAAGCTTTTATTTCGGAAAAAGAACGGCAGGACCAACAGATCGCCCGCACCACGAGCACGATTATACACGTCCTCTTATTGGCATTGTTGTTTTTACCCTTATTAAAATTTCCAATTCCCCCTCCGGGACAGGAAGGTATCCTCGTGAGTTTTGGGGTCCCGGACCAGGGTGAGGGCGATGACAAGCCGATGACCCAAAACGAGGAGATGGTAGAACCCACGCCTCCGAGTACCCCTCCACCGCCTCCTGAGCCAGAGATCGAGCCTGAAGTAGAGGAAGTCGCTAAACCAAAAGAAACCACGCCACCTAAAGCACCAGATAAAAAGGTGATCACTACCGAAGACCCGGAGGTTGCCGCTTTAAAAAAGAAACAGAAAGAAGAAGCATTAAAAGCTGTTGAAGATGCAAAAGTCAGAAAGGCGGAAGAGGCGAGGGTAAAAAAAGAAGAAGATGCCAAAAAACAAGCAGCAGTCGTGGAGGCCAGGAGGGTAGCAGCAGCTGAGGATGCAAGAAAACGGGCTGAGGCTGAAGCGGCCGCTGAAGCTGCCCGTCAACAGGCCGAATATGACAATGCTAAAAAACAATATGGGACCGTATTTGGTGCCGGCAAAGGGAACACCGGGAAACCCGGTAATCAGGGCGATCCTAACGGAGATCCCAATGCAGATAACCTGAAAGGTATCAGTACCGGAAGTGGTAAAATAGGTGGTGGACTGGATGGAAGAGGAGTGCTGTTTACTCCCGCTGTGGAAGAGAAATCTCAACGCACCGGCAGGGTAGTGGTAAATGTGTGTGTCGATAAAAACGGCAAGGTGACCAGTGCCAGGTATACTCAAAAAGGCTCGACTACCGCAGATGCCAATCTAAAACAGATTTCTGAGGAGAGTTCGAGAAAGTTTAAATTCAGTGCCAGTGATATTCCCGAACAATGCGGTACCATCACCTTTGATTTTAAAGTAAAATAGAGCAGTCCCTGGTCTTTAGCACAGGCTATGGCTAATTTTACTTTTTTATGGTAAAATCATTTATCCAGCAGCAATATCAGGAAACCCTGGAATATTTATACCGGCGTCTTCCGATGTTTGAGCGTATCGGCCCTCCTGCGTTTAAAAAAGACCTTTCCAATATTTTATCCTTATGTGCTTTCCTGGGGGATCCGCATAAACAATTTAAAAGTATCCATATAGCCGGCACCAACGGCAAGGGCAGTGTGTCCCATCTGCTGGCTTCTATTCTGCAGGAATCCGGGTATCGCACCGGGCTATATGTGTCGCCTCATTACAAAGATTTCAGGGAACGGATCCGGATCAATGGACAATTTATATCCAAACAATATCTGATCGATCAGGTGGAACAATTAAAGCCGGTAATTGAAGAAATCCGCCCTTCTTTTTTTGAAATTACGGTAGCGCTGGCTTTTGACTATTTTGCAAAAAAAAAGGTAAATGTTGCGGTTATTGAGACTGGTTTAGGTGGGCGGTTGGACAGTACCAATATAATTACCCCGCTGTTGTCGGTGATTACCAACATCAGCCTGGATCATCAGAATATCCTGGGAGATACCCTGGCTAAAATTGCATTCGAAAAAGCAGGTATTATGAAACCGGGAACCCCTTGTTTGATCGGGGAGTATAAGAAAGTTTCTTATGGAGTTTTTAAGCAGCGTGCGAAAGAATTGGGAATTCCATTATCCTGTGCTGATAAACTCAGTAAAACAGCTAAGACCGGGATGGATACCTTCAAATTCCAGGATAAAAAAAAGGCAACCCCGGTTCATTTATTCCGCAGCAGGTTATCCGGGTCTTACCAGGAAAAAAACATCAATACGGTACTCAATGCAGTTAAAATACTAAATCAGAAAAAGCTGTTTGTGATATCGGATACCGGTGTGCAATCCGGATTTGATCGACTGGTTCATAACGCGCCATTGATAGGACGTTGGCATTGGCTTAGCCGAAAACCCGACATTTTAGCGGATGCGGCGCATAACCTGGCAGGATTGGAAATTTTGTTCAACGAAATCAATAAGTTACAACAAGGGCAATTACATTGTGTATTCGGCACGGTGAGTGATAAGGATATTGAACCGGTGTTGGCCCGGTTACCTGAATCAGCAATTTACTATTTTGTAGCTGCGGATTTACCGAGGGCCTTGCCGGCGGATATATTATGTGAAAAAGCGATAGGGTTCAATTTAAAAGGAAAAGCATATGGCAAGGTATCCCATGGATTGCGGGCAGCAAAGAAAGCTATGAAACCTAACGATTTTGTGCTGATTACAGGCAGTATATTTGTAGTTGCGGAAGTCATTTGATAATGGACATCGACCAGGTATTTCTGCTCGCCATTTAGGGGCTGTTTTTAACACATTTTAAGATCAGTACAGTATACGGAATCCTATAATAATCATGCAATATGGTAGCCTCCACCAAATTAAAATGCCCGTAAGCAATGCTCAGATAAGCCAGCTTGGTCCTGACATTGCGACCGCGGTCTTTTGACAATAACCACCTGGCCATCCAATGTTGATGCTCTTCATATACTCCATCATGGGTTATGAGGTAACCTCCCGGTTTCAGGGCCTGATAGGCGGTCCGGAATACTTCTGAAGCCTCCTCATCCGTCAAATGATGCAGCAAAGCATTAGCCAGCACAATATCATAATAGTCAGCGTTCTGATTGGGATGGTCCGAAACCCGGTTGTTATAAAACTTCCCTTTTTGGCCATATCTTTTTTTTGCTGTTTCGATGTAGTTTGGATTGAGGTCATATCCGGTATACTCCATGTTGGGCGGCAGGTAGTTAAGGATATGCCCGGTGCCACAACCAATATCCAATACCTTTTGATTGACCTCTTGCTTAATAAAATCCCGGACGTATCTGATTTTTGCCTGATGATTACCGACCAAACGCTGCCACATTTCATAAACCCTGGAATTTTCGAGTATCTTCCGGATTCCTGTAGTAATGTGTGCGGGTTCTTGCATGCTCGTAACAGATTATCGCCTTTTATAAATAAAATAAACTTCGTCCGTTTGGATCGTTTTTTGGGTGCTTTGATAAATCAGGTTCCATTGGGAATTATATTCCGCTGCTAAGGGAATGGAAGCTATAAATAAAAGTTTTTTTTCATTGCCAAACTGGGTGAGTGTATTTGATATGGCTTGAGGATAGTTAACACTGAGATTTTTTTGATAAAATAAAGAGTCAAATTTTAAATAGGTCCCGAATTCTTTCCGGTCCGCATACCAAATGGATTTAGTTGGAGGGAGATAGGGCACGACGGAGGACGCGGTGTAGGATCGATGCCCAATCAGAGTATGATCCAGTAAATTATTCTTGGTGAGGAATTCGGCTGCATTCCGGGCATCCGAATGGGGCAGTTCAATTTCATTGATCAAATTTTTTATTCCATTGAAGGAAGAAAAGAACAGGCATATTCCCAATGAAAACAAAAACAATTGATTCCAACCGGGGAACCAGGTGATTTTATCGGCCTGTGCTTTATTTGATTTTATTTTTGATTTTGGCAGGGGTTTCTTGACCCCTATTTTGATTGGTTGATATTTTTCGGCAATCCACCACCAGGCTAACATACAGATTAACAAAATCTGGTAATAGCGGATTTGCTGAGGTGTGATGTAGGTATAACAATAAATAAGAAATGATAATGAGGCAAGGGTCAACAAAATAATTTCAATTGATTTACCCAATCTGCTGATCATAAACAAGATTAAAGTTATTACCGCCAGAAAAGAATATTGACTGTTTTCTGCAAGTAGTCCCAAACTTAAAAAGTTAAGAAAGGTATTGGGGGTTCTTGATTTACCCAGGAGATCCGTATACTGATTCACTTCCAGTATATACCATATAAAATAGAGGCCGCTGATTGCAATCAGACTAAACCCTGTTAAATATTTCGATTGGAATATAGTTTTCGTCTTGATTGATTCCAAAAAAAACAATAAAGCGACCGTGCCGCTTATGGAAAGGAATAAAGAATGCGTATGAAACAAAAGCGCGATAAGTAATGAAAACAAAACCGGATTGCGGTGTCTGTCCTTAAAAAGGGCACAAAGGCAAAAAGATAGAAATACCCCCAAGGCATATATTCTCCCCGGAAAAGCAAATTCATAAATCATCGGAAAGGAACAAATAAAAAGTACTTTTATCCACCACGGCAGGGGACACTTGGAAACAAAAATATACACGCCGAGTATACAAAATGTAATATTAAGTATGACGCTGGATAAATACGGGAGGCCAAGCAATACAAGGGGTTTTAGCAGCAAGAACCAAAGGAAAGGATGGGAATGGGCAGGTATCGTCGTGAATATATCGGTAAACCCCAGGTCCCGGACACTTACCCAGGCATGTGCCAGGTCTCTCCAGGGCTCAAAGTAAACCAGGCCGACCCACAATAATGTAGCCGAATAAAAACAGGTTAATAAATTGGTCCACGATAAATAGTTATTTGATTCCATGATCTTAAAAATAGGGGGTATCCTCATAATTTTTTTATTTTTAAATTTATTGAAAAATATTCAATTTTGCTTGACCTGGCCAAAATTGAAGCCTGAAAAAGCAGTGGAACCGGGAAAATGTTTCTTTGCAGGAAGTTACGGCAAGAGCAATGGCCGCAACGACATCTTTGATCGGTCAGAAATCATTGGTGCGGGTAATAGATATTGATGACCAACTCGCCGAAGTAGTGGGAGATAAGGACAAATTGATCCAGGTCATTTTCAACAACTCAATTGGAGTCTTTGAAGTATTTCATTTACTGGATGAGTGATTGAATCAAAAATTCAATCCTTCCTTAATCGTATTGCAGAAATAGAAGTCCCTGGCTCCAGCTGGAACAAGCAAGAGCATTAAAGTGGTATCAACTCTCTTCTTTAAATTATTACTTTCATTCCTAAAAGGTGATGGAATTAAGTCAGAAAGAAATTGAAGACAAGGTTGATTTTTATTTGCTCCTTTATTCCGTATATTGTTCCTTATTTTGAATACTTATTAATAATCACTGATGTTTAGGATGACCTTAGGGTGGTTAAATTGGGTTAATGTCAATGCAAAATCCTTTCTTCCCAAAACGGTAAAAGTCGATTCTGTTAATATCTGCTACGATCGATTGGACCGGTATATTGCGCTTTTATTATGGAAGTACGGCATACTGGAAAACAAGGAATTATCCTTTTTTCTGAGCTTAATCCGTGCCGATACCGTATTTGTGGATATCGGCGGCAATATGGGGATCTATTCTTTCAGGGCATCCAGGATAATTAAGGAAGGGAAAATTTTAATTTTTGAACCGGATCATTCCCATTTTAATTGTTTATTGAATACTATTAATAACAATAAGATTCCTAATATTATTCCTTATCAGCTGGCAGTGGCTGACCAAAACGGTTCAATTACATTCGACAACCAATCTTTGAACGGGGGAGATTTTTTTATTAGCCAAAAAACAGGAGGCGTTCAGGTAGATGCAATTAAGCTGGACGAATTTCAGGTTGAGGATTTGACAAAGATTGATATTATTAAAATGGATATACAAGGCGCTGAATATTTGGCTTTATTGGGAATGCAGAGAATAATACATGCAAATGAGCAGTTAATCATTTTTTGTGAGTTATGGCAGAAAGGTATGGAGAGATTGGGGATCAATATCAATTCTTTTATTTCGTTTGTTCGAACCATGAATCTAAAAGTTTATTCATTTAAACCAGTTCTTCATGAGCTGGAAGTGGATCGTCTCCTGAATTATCATTCGGGTATAATAACCAATATCGTTTTGACTAAGTTAAAATTAGTATAACACTATTGAAAAATGGGGGAAAAGGAGTCAAAAAGAAAACAGCAAGTCTATGATTATTTTGAAGGAATAGCTTTTGAGTATGTTAAATACCGGAAGCAGTTTTCCTATTATGACTCGGATATTGTAAAGTATCTTAATTTCTTTATTCACCCTGAAGACAGTGTCCTGGAGATAGGTTGTGGATATGGCGAAACCATTTCCAAATTGCATGGAAAGGGGAGGACCGGAATAGACTTTTCACCCGGAATGATTGCGCAGGGAAGGCTTCTGAATCCGGATGTTGATTTTCATGTAATGGATGCGGAGTTTATTTCTTTGGATAAAAAATTTGATATAATCATTTTCAATAATATTATTGGTTACCTGGACGATATCCAGGATGTATTTTCATCGATAAAAAAGATTTCGCATTCCCGTACCCATCTGATCATTTCTTTTTATAACCAGTATTGGGAGCCCTTATTCCGTTTGGGCGAAATTTTTGGCATTAAGAACAAGCCACCGATTCAAAATTGGTTAAACAGCAGTGATATAAAAAACTTATTGTATTTAGCCGGGTTTGAAAGTTATAAGGAAAATAAACGTCTATTGCTTCCCTTTAAAATCCCGCTTTTATCGACGGTGCTCAATAAATACCTGGCAAAGCTCCCGGGTTTCAAATCATTATGCCTCAACAAGTTCTTATTTGCCATACCACGCGCTGAAACCTCCATTCCGGATATCGATTATTTATATTCTGTATCCATCTGCGTACCGGCCAGAAATGAATCCGGCAATATTGAGAACATTATACCCAGGATTCCGGCATTCAGTAAAAACCAAGAAATCATTTTTGTAGAAGGCAAATCAACGGACAACACCTGGCAAAAGATTCAGGAAATTCAGGTAAAATACCAAAATACACATAGAATTATTATTGCGCAACAGGACGGCAAAGGTAAAGGCGATGCAGTAAGAAAAGGATTTTCTCTTGCTCAAAATGACATTCTGATGATACTGGATGCGGATCTCACCATGCCACCTGAAGAATTACCTAAATTTTACCACGCTATCGCATTAGGGAAGGGAGAATTTATCAATGGCTCAAGATTGGTTTATCCGATGGAAAAAGAAGCTATGCGGTTCTTAAACTTAATGGGAAATAAGTTCTTCAGCATATTACTAACTTGGCTCCTTGATCAAAATATAAAAGACAGCCTATGCGGGACCAAAGTAATGTTTAGAAGTGATTATATAAAATTGTCCAATAACAGAGCCTTTTTCGGGAATTTTGATCCATTCGGAGATTTTGATTTGTTATTCGGTGCATATAAATTAAATCTTAAAATAATTGACCTTCCTATAAGATATGCAGAGCGCATTTACGGTGAAACGAACATTTCAAGATTTCAACATGGACTGATTTTGTTGAAGATGTGCTGGTTTGCTGCCAAAAAAATTAAATTTTGGTAATGGATATTCAATTCACAATGGAAAAACAGAATTGATTATCCTTTTGGGTGCAGCAACAAAAATCCGGATAAAAAGTAGTACAATGTATATGGTAAACGGTTCGAACTGAACTGCAATTGGGTTCACTCTCTGTCCAACAAAAACTCCGTAAATATTTTTTCTTTATTCCGGTCGACAATGAGCCGGTAGGTCCCATTGGGTAATTCTTTCAGTGGGGCGTGCACCTCACTGCGGTCCTGGATCCCTTTGACCGGCATACTTTTGCCGGTATGATCCCGGATTTCAAACCGCAACACATCAAATTGGTTCTTTAACCGTATGACCAACTCATCCTGGATCAGGTCCTGATATATTTCAAACGGGCTTTCTTTTTCTTTGTGAATCATGATAAAGTTTTGGGGTTTGGCTGCCACTTTAGCCTTGGTTACCGCACTGGTAGACGGGGTGAGCGCCTGGTTAGTTTGTGATTCAGCCAGGACACTAAGACCGAGGACAAACATGGAGGAGAATAATATTTTTTTCATATATACTAATTATAATTTTGATTCTTATTGATTTTTAAACGATTAAACCTTTGCAGGATACTGTAAATCAAAGATAATAAATATTATAAAAAATCATAATGTGATTAATAATTTTTTTTTCGCCCTTTCGCCTACCTTGCAGGGATGAAAAAACTGGTGATAGGTATTTCAGGTTCCAGTGGTTCGGTATATGCGCATTTATTGATAAAAAAATTAATGGGGTTAAAAGATCAGTGGGAAGAGATAGGCCTGGTTGCCAGTAAAAATGCCCATGTCAACTGGAAACTTGAAATGGGTGAAACAATGAGTTTTCCTGCTCCTATCCGGACTTATGAAAATACTGATTTTAATGCGCCATTTGCTTCGGGATCTGCCCGATTTGATACCATGATTATATGTCCCTGTTCAATGGGTACCCTCGGCCGCATTGCGCATGGACTATCGGACAGCTTGATGACCCGCGCTGCCGATGTTATACTCAAAGAAAAAAGAAAGTTGATCCTGGTGCCACGGGAGACTCCATTCAGTTTAATTCACCTTAAAAATATGACCTTATTGGCAGAATGCGGGGCTTACCTGGTTCCGGCGATCCCTTCATTTTATACCCGTCCGGAAAGTGTCGAAATCTTGTTGGGGACAGTTTTAGACCGGGTATTGGATCTGGCCGGTTTTGAGGTAAACTCCAAAAGATGGGGAAGTTAATCCGAGATTACTTTTTTCAGGTCGCGGTGGATGGCTATGCTTGCATTTAATTCAAAACAAGCCACAATAACAAAACAGTTCAACTGGATGTAGAGTAGGATGATGATCAATGCGCCAATAGGGCCATAGACGAGGTGAAACGATCCAAAATTGTTGATCAGGGCGGAAAATAACAAGGAAATAATGATCGAGCTGATCGTGGCTAGGGAAGTGCCTGGAGAAAAAAACCTGATTTTGGTTTTTAAGGAAGGTCCATAACGGAAAATAGCGGCAAACAAACCCTGGAAAAGCATAATAGTAATCAACCACTTAACTATAGAAAATCCGACACCGGAATATTTCTGTAAAAAAATAAACTCAATCACCCAATGGTGCCCTTCTCCGGAAACAGGATTTTCAATCACCCATTGTTGTTTGACAAAATAATTGACCAGGGTAGACCATATTTCGTTTCCAAATATGATGAAAACCACAGATGTCAGCACCATAATGGCAACCAGCATGACCAGTCGCAGAGCATCCAGCCTTTTTTGCCAAAAATTTCTTTTTAAGAAGGTCTCGGTGTAGGTTTTTTCGAATCCCGTCATCATAGCCTGCATAGCATTTGTTGAAAAATAAAGGGCCATAACAAACGAGAGCGATAATAAACCATTGCGGGGAGTCGAGATTACATCTTCAATGGTCTTAAATAAAAAAGGCTCTACCGGGTCCGGAATAAACGATTTGAGTTCTTTATAAAGCACATCTTTTATTCCCTGCACGGGCAAAAGCGGGATGAGGGTAAACAGGAAAATAAAAAATGGAAACAGGGCAAGTAAAAAAGAAAATGCCAGGGAATTTACTTTGTGGATAAGTTTCTCCCGTTTGGATTCATGGTATAAAAAGATAACAATATCGTAGAGCGGGGTATTTACAAATCCTGGCAGACTGGTTTTTTTTGCCCAATGAATCAGGGCATTGAGTCGCTGGGCTCCAAGTAATTTTTCTAATTTATTTACGATCGGAAGTTTCGATAACATGTTGCAATTTGTGTTTCAGGAATTCCGGACAATTGACCCTTGATTTATTCGTTGAATTTAAGAAACATAATTTAATCGTTGCCGCACACACCAGTTCTTGTTGGTCATTATGGATTTCAGAAAAAAAAGTTATGGTTTCCTCCGGAATTTCCCTTATGGTGGTTTGGATCCGGAGCACCTGGTCATAGGTGGCCGGGCGGATATACCGGATCTGCATGGACATTACCGGCATCCACACCTGGTATTTATCTTCCAGTTCTTTATAACTTATGCCCAGGCTGCGGATAGTTTCTACCCGGCCTACTTCGAGGTATTCGGCAAATCTCCCGTAATAAACAAACCCCATTTGATCCGTTTCCCCATAACGGGTGCGCAGTTCAATCGCGTGTGTAAAATCGGTTTTATCCATAGGGTATTCGTTGAATGGGACAGGACATACAATGCGGGCCTCCCCGGGCCCTGGACAATTCAGCACTTGGGATAGTTATAATCGTTTTACTGAGGCCGGCAATCTGATCGGAAGAATAATCCAGTAACTCTATTGCCGGTAGGATGTCATATCCCGCTGCGGAAAAACCCTCGGCGGTAACCGGGTTTCTATCGTAGGTGATGGCCACCCCTGGTTTGACGGCCAGCAAATTGCACCCATCGGTCCACTGTTCTCTTTCCTGGGTAGGGCTGTCCCCTTTGCCAGCCCAAAAAAAATCAATTTCAGGGCTGATTTCATTTAATAAAAATTCTTTCAAAGTAGGATAGGGTGAAATGCGTCCATCCATCCGGTGCACTTTTATGTCACTGCTGATTATTCCTTCGACAATGGGTTGGTAACCTACATAGGCCTTTGCATCAATTTGTGTAAACACGGTATCAATATGCATAAAGGATCTCTCAGCAGGCAGATTGATCTGAACCAGATTGGCCATCAAATGATGTTCAAACAAATAGGCTTTCAGACTGTTAAACGCATGTTGGTTTGTTCGCTCACTGATGCCGACCAAAACATAACTTTTATTTAATATCATGACATCTCCGCCCTCCAGGGTGACCGGCTCCCCTCGTTTGGACGGAGGGAATGCCTCGAGAATGTTTAGATCGATAATTTTGTTTTCGTTGCAGAGTCGGGCAAATAAAGGGTGGTTGTAAAGAATAAAACGGGTGAGGTAGTTTTCTCTGGAGCGGGCCAGTTTGGCCGCCTTGGTGATCAAGATATGCTGGTTGAGGGTGACGGCAATATCCCGGGTAAACAAAAAATTCGGGATGGGATGAAACCAAATCCTACCATCGCTCGCGTCAAAGCCTGTGATCAGGATATCCGCCAAGGTTTCATCCGACTTGCCGGCAAGCACCTCAGCATCATATCGCGGTAATTCTTCAAATGCAACCAGGTCCTGCAGGATCATGGTCCTGGCCTCCTGGTCTATTCCTAAGGCCTCCTGAAGCAAGGTCTGGGTTTCCAGGACCGATTCAGGGCCTATTAATTTTCGTAAAACGTCCGTGAAAATCTGGTGCTCTGCCTGCATACCCGGGAGGTAGACGATATCATCAAACAAAAGCTCAGCTGATTTTTTGGGAGATACCCGGATGATCCCTTCATCCGGACGGTGTACAATTATTTTGCACAACCCGCCAATTTCTGAATCGACATATATATCATTTTCAATTCCCATATTCCTTGATTTGGACTGTAAAATTCGAATATTTTTTCAAAGGTTGTCTCTTAACCTCTGCAAAATACCGGTTTAAGACCCGAAGGATTTAATTTGTATTTTTGTACCCTGAACAATAAATCGCGTATTCTGCAGTCTTATGCTTAAAAAAATTAAATCCATTTTTGTCGTTGAAGCTGAAGGCACCGGAGCAAGCCAGAGCCGGCCCAATGTTGCTGATGAAAATGAAAACACCTCATCCGCTCCGGATGTATCTGTCATCACCCAAGATGTTAAAGGAGTACCGGAAGTGCCTTCAGAAAACCGCTTTCTGAATGTTCTGGCGGATGCGATTGAAAAAAACAACCAACCTGGATTTGACTATCTGGAATTCAGGCAATCTCTGGTCAACCTGAGCAAACTCAATATGGATGAATCCACCCGTTTTAAAAGCGCTTATGCAGCCGCACAACCCATGGGAGTGACTCCGGTCTCATTAATCAATAGTGCCAAAACGTATTTGGGGATTCTGGAAGGAGAAGGGAAAAAGTTTGCGGTAGCCGAACAAAACCAACGCACCAAGGTCGTCGAAGAAAGAAAAAAAGAGCTACAACATATTCAGTCGGAAATCCAAAAGAAGCAGGAGCATATCACCCGCTTACAAAGTGAGGTGGAACAATGGACTAAAAACCTGGAAGATAAAAAAACAGAGGCAGCCGCTTTAAGTGCAAAACTGGAACAAACCAAGATTAAATTTGAAGCGGCCTTGCGTTCTCTAGCTGCGCAGATTTCGGATGACCTGGAGAAAATGAATCAATACTTAAAATAACCATTTTATATTATTTCCCTTATGG